>OHBV01000181.1_pt1 | contig 40325 bp, 34 predicted proteins | sample 1577451 | NCBI WGS metagenome assembly OHBV01 (sample SAMEA3879605, study PRJEB24766) | human gut metagenome | biome: human-associated habitat; feature: feces | place: USA | collected 1985/1987 | reverse complement strand
AACCTGTAAAGGAAAGGGCTGCAAAAGAAAAACAGCCGAGAGAATTCAGAGAGCCAAAAGAGAAACAAGTCAGAGAAAAGACGACTAAACCGGTAAAGCCTGTTGAGATCCTTACAGATCCGGAAGAGATTAAAGAAGTAGAAAACAGAGCAAAGGTATTCCTTCGTGATGTATTTGCGTCCATGAATCTTGGAGAAGTAGAGATTACATCTGAATATAACACAACGGACGGAAGTCTGGAAGTTGACTTTGAAGGCGAAGATATGGGAATCCTTATCGGCAAGAGAGGCCAGACTCTGGATTCTCTTCAGTATCTGACGAGTCTTGTGGTAAATAAAGGTAAATCAAATTACATTCGTGTAAAACTTGATACAGAAGATTACCGCAAGCGCCGTAAAGAAACTCTTGAGAACCTTGCAAGAGGTATTGCTTATAAAGTAAGAAAAACCCGCAAGCCGGTTATTCTTGAGCCAATGAATCCTTATGAGAGAAGAATTATCCATTCTGCTCTTCAGGGAAATAAATTCGTTGAGACAGTCAGTGAGGGTGAAGAGCCTTACCGTCATGTAGTGGTAAAATTAAAAAGAAATTAATAATATGACTGCTTCATTGCAGATATGAAAAAAGAATGTTATTCTAGGTGAAAGCGTGAATAACACGTAACTTTGCGTGTGTACTTTTGCCTGGAGTAACATTTTTATTTTACGGAAAGTCTTGTATATATACCAGAGAGATTACACACTTGCAGAAAAAAATGTTACTGTTCACTCCGTTCTCAGTAACGTAGCCAAAATTCATTCCAGATTGCCTGCGGCAATGGAATTTTGGCTTGTATGTCTCGGGATTTTGGCATATTCATGCCAAAACACCTCGCGGGATAGTGGTGTGTGAAAAGTAACGAAAAAATAACAGTAGTCAGTGTGATTTTCCTGTTATGTATATAAGATGACAGAATTATTGTAACAGTCTACTGTTCCGCAGGGGCGGAACTATTATAGAACAGGCAAGTGAGGAGAAAAAAATGGAAACAACAATCGCAGCAATTTCCACAGCCATGAGTGCGTCCGGAATCGGAATCATCCGTATCAGCGGCGAGAATGCCATGGATGTGATTTCCCGTATCTACAGATCAAAAGGCGGGAAGAAAAAAATAAAAGAAGTTCCGACTCATACCATTCATTATGGATATATTTATGATGGAGAGGAACTGATTGATGAGGTTCTGGTAATGATCATGCATGCACCGAGGACTTTTACAGGAGAAGATACAGTAGAAATAGACTGTCATGGTGGTGTATATGCTATGCAGAGGGTTTTGGATACAGTGCTGACAAATGGTGCCGAAATTGCAGAACCAGGAGAATTTACCAAACGTGCCTTCCTGAACGGACGGATGGATCTGTCCCAGGCAGAGGCTGTTATGGATGTTATACAGGCGAAAAATGAATATGCGCTTCGCAGTTCCATGGATCAGTTAAGAGGTTCTGTGCAGAAAGCAATCCGAGATATCAGAGAAAAGCTGATTTATCACATTGCATATATAGAATCGGCACTGGATGATCCGGAACATATCAGTCTGGATGGATATCCCCAGGAACTTCTGGAAGTTGTGGATAATGAACAGAAAGAAGTGAAGCGCCTGTTGAAAACTTGTTCTGACGGAAAGATGATCCAGGAGGGAATCCAGACAGTTATCCTTGGAAAACCAAATGCCGGAAAATCCTCACTGTTAAATCTTCTGATCGGAGAAAACAGGGCTATTGTGACAGATATTGCAGGAACGACCAGAGACATTCTGGAGGAATATATCACACTTCATGGAATATCTCTGAAGATTATTGATACAGCCGGAATCCGGGAAACAAAGGATATTGTGGAAAAAATAGGGGTAGACAGAGCCAGAGAAATGGCACAGAAAGCAGATCTGATTCTTTACGTAGTGGATTCTTCTGTTCCGCTTGACGAAAATGATGAAGAAATCATGGAAATGCTTACTGGAAAAAAGGCGATTATCCTGTATAATAAAACTGATCTTCAGCCGGAAATCCAGCCGGAAATCCTGAAAGAAAAAACAGGACATCCTGTAATTCCGATTTCTGCAAAAGAAGAAAAAGGCATTACAGAACTGGAAGAACAGATTAAAGATATGTTTTTTGGAGGAGAGATTTCCTTTAATGATGAGGTATATATTACAAATGCCCGTCATAAAGCAGCATTGGAAGAGGCTGACAGAAGCCTTGATCTGGTCAGAAACAGTATCGAAATGGGAATGCCGGAAGATTTCTTTTCTATAGATCTTATGAATGCATATGAAAATCTGGGTAAAATCCTCGGAGAGTCTGTTGGTGAAGATCTGGTAAATGAGATATTCAGCAAGTTTTGCATGGGTAAATAAAAATCAAAAAATCGCCTTCGGCGATTTTTGAAAGAATAGAATGAGCAGTTGTAAAATAAAAGGAGACAAAATGAGAACGTTAGTAGAAGATTATGATATTGTTGTAGTCGGTGCCGGTCATGCCGGATGTGAAGCAGCACTTGCGGGCGCGCGCCTGGGCCTGAATACAGTGATGTTTACTGTAAGTGTAGACAGTATCGCATTAATGCCATGTAACCCGAACGTAGGCGGCAGTTCCAAAGGCCATCTGGTAAGAGAACTTGATGCCCTGGGCGGTGAAATGGGAAAAAATATTGACAAGACCTTTATCCAGTCCAAAATGCTTAACTGTTCCAAAGGACCTGCAGTGCACTCCTTACGTGCGCAGGCTGACAAACAGGCATACAGCAATGAAATGAGAAAAACGCTTGAAAATACACCTAATCTGACTATTAAACAGGGAGAAGTAACAAAACTTCTGGTCGAGGACGGAAAGATTACAGGGGTAAAAACATATTCCGGTGCAACTTATAACTGTAAAGCAGTGGTCCTCTGTACAGGAACTTATTTAAAAGCAAGATGTATTTACGGTGATGTAAGTAATTATACAGGACCAAACGGACTGCAGGCAGCCAACTACCTGACTGATTCTCTGAAAGAGCTGGGAATTGAAATGTTCCGTTTTAAAACAGGAACACCTGCCCGTATTGCCGGAAATACAATTGACTACAGTAAAATGGAGGAACAGTTTGGAGATGAGAGAGTTGTACCATTTTCATTCTCAACTAATCCGGAAGATGTTCAGATAGAGCAGAAATCCTGCTGGCTGACATATACAAATGAGAAAACTCATGAGATCATTCGTGCAAACCTTGACCGTTCTCCATTGTATTCCGGTATGATCGAAGGAACCGGTCCGCGTTATTGCCCGTCAATTGAAGATAAAGTAGTCCGTTTTGCAGATAAGAACCGTCATCAGGTATTTATTGAGCCGGAAGGTCTCTATACAAATGAGATGTATATTGGTGGAATGTCCAGTTCTCTGCCGGAAGATGTGCAGGAAGAAATGTATCATTCCGTACCGGGACTGGAACATGCAAAAATCGTAAAAAATGCATATGCCATCGAATATGACTGTATTAATCCACGTCAGTTATATCCTACACTGGAATTTAAGAAAATCAAAGGACTGTTCAGCGGCGGTCAGTTTAACGGAAGCTCAGGGTATGAAGAAGCAGCGGCGCAGGGACTGATCGCAGGAATTAATGCTGCTCTGGAAGTTAAAGGTCAGGAACAGCTGATTCTTGACCGTTCTGAGGCTTATATTGGTGTTCTTATTGATGATCTGGTAACAAAAGAAAACCATGAGCCATACAGAATGATGACCAGCAGAGCGGAGTACAGATTACTTCTCCGACAGGACAATGCGGATCTGAGACTTCGTAAAAAGGGATATCAGGCAGGGCTCATCAGTGAAGAGGATTATCAGAAAATCCTTACGAAAGAAGAACAGATAAAAACAGAGATCAGCAGAGTAGAACATACAAATATCGGAGCAAACAAAGAGGTTCAGACCCTTCTGGAAAGCTATAACAGCACACCGCTGAAATCCGGAACCACTCTGGCAGAACTGATCCGCCGTCCGGAACTTTCTTATGAAGCAATCAAACCACTTGATAAAGAACGTCCGGAGCTGCCATGGGATGTACAGGAACAGGTTGACATTAACATCAAGTATGATGGATATATCCGCAGACAGTTAAAACAGGTAGAACAGTTTAAGAAACTGGAAGCAAAGAAAATCCCGACAGATCTTGATTATGAGAAAGTTGGAAGCCTGAGAATCGAAGCACGTCAGAAACTGGAAGCATACAGACCGATTTCAATCGGACAGGCTTCCCGAATTTCAGGAGTTTCTCCTGCTGATATATCAGTTTTACTGGTGTATCTTTCCAGTACGAAATAATTAATATAATACGCTTTAATGTGCTTATAAAAACAAGAAATTGGCAAAAAATATTAAAATAGTACATAAAAGAGTAAAATAACGGACTATAAATAACAGATAAAATCATAAAAGCACATAAAACAACCCTGTAAAATATACAAAAATAAAGGTAGAAAAAGGAGAATAATACATGCCGTATAATCTGACGACATTGGAAAATGGATGCAGAGAACTGGGTATAGAGCTGAGCCAGAAGCAGAAAAATCAGTTTATCCAGTTTTATGAATTTCTGGTAGAAAAAAATAAGGTTATGAATCTGACAGGTATTACTGAGTTTGAGGAAGTACTTACAAAGCACTTTCTTGACAGTCTTGCCTGTGTAAAAGCCATTGATATGACAAAAGTAAAAACAATTATGGACATCGGTACAGGTGCCGGATTTCCAGGTGTGCCTTTGAAAATTGCTTTTCCACATCTGGAGGCATGCCTGCTGGATTCTCTGAAAAAGAGGGTAAACTTCCTTGAGGAAAGTTTTGAGCTTCTTGGATTAGAAGGGATTAAGGCGATTCATGGAAGAGCAGAAGAGTATGCAAAAAATAAAGAGTATCGTGAGAAATATGATCTCTGTGTATCCAGGGCAGTATCAAACCTTGCAACTCTGTCAGAATATTGTCTTCCTTATGTAAAGACAGGAGGAACTTTCATTTCCTATAAATCAGGAACTGTACAGGAAGAGGCAGAAGAAGCAGAGAAAGCAATCAATATCCTCGGTGGTCAGGTGAAAAACATCACATACTTTAAATTGCCGGACTCCGAGATTGACCGATCCCTTGTCATTATAAATAAGAAAAAATCTACACCTGGAAAGTATCCGCGTAAAGCAGGAACACCATTAAAAGAACCATTGTCATAATAAATCTATGTATAGTTGTCTCATGAAATCTTCTGGTAAAAAATGCCGAGATTTCGGGACAGCTATTTTTTTCAAATAAACATCACAGAATAATCACACTTTTATCCTAATTTCATCACAACTTCATCATAAACTATTTTTATAGAGATGTCCTCGGGTTCCCCCATTCTCTGTTTCACCTGGGGACATTTTCTATATTTTATTTTGGCAAAAATTAAGAGGAGGAGAACACATTGATTGAAGTAAACAATCTGGTCAAACGATATGGTAACCATACGGCAGTCGACCACCTTTCCTTTAAAATAGAGAAAGGCAAAATCTATGGATTTCTGGGACCAAACGGTGCAGGAAAATCCACTACAATGAATATGATAACCGGATACATCGCATCCACCGAAGGAACCGTCAAAATTGACGGACACGATATCCTCGAAGAACCGGAAGCGGCAAAGAAATGTATCGGTTATCTGCCTGAACAGCCGCCGGTCTATTTTGATATGACTGTCCTGGAATACATGAAATTTGTAGCAGATCTCAAGAAAATCCCAAAAGATAAAAAAGCAAACATGATCGAAGAAGTCATGGATATGGTAAAGATTTCAGACATGAGAAACCGTCTGATAAAGAACCTGTCAAAAGGTTACAGACAGAGAGTTGGTCTTGCTGAGGCGATTATGGGGTATCCGGAGGTGATCATCCTGGATGAGCCGACAGTAGGTCTTGACCCTAAACAGATTATTGAAATCCGAACCTTAATTAAAGAATTAAAAAAGAAACATACCGTTATTCTCAGCTCGCATATACTTTCTGAAGTAAGCGCGGTATGCGATTACGTGCTGATCATTTCTCATGGAAAACTGGTAGCAAGCGATACTCCTGAGAATCTTGGAAAACTTGCAGAGGGATCTAATACTCTGGAGATGCTTATTAAAGGTGAAAAAACACAGATCAGGCAGGCTCTCGAGGGAATCGAGGGAGTCAACAGCGTAACAATGGAAAAAGATGAGAAACAGAATCTCTGGAGTGTGAAAGTTTCAACAGAGGAGCAGAATGACATTCGGGAAAAAGTATTCTACAAAATGTCGGAGATTAACAGCCCAATCTATGAGATGAAGTCCAGGAAAGTATCACTGGAGGAAATCTTCCTTGAACTTACTGCATCCGATAAACCAATATCTGCAGACGAAGTCCCAAATACACCGGAAGATAAAGATACTGATGCCGGTAGATCAAACGAGACAAACGTAAAACAGACATCAGCAGAAATACCGGAAGAACAGAATAATGATAAAGGGGGAGAGAAATAACTATGACAGCTATATATAAAAGAGAGCTGAAAAGTTACCTGACATCCATGGTAGGATATTTATTTATCTTTTTCATTCTTGTATTGACAGGTATTTATTTTTCAGCATATCAGCTTTCATCAGCATATCCGAAATTTGAATACACCTTAAGCGCAATTACCTTTGCATTCCTGATCGGAGTACCGATTTTGACTATGCGTGTACTTGCAGAGGAAAGAAAACAGAAAACAGATCAGCTGCTTCTGACAGCACCGGTTTCTGTGAGCGGTATTGTAATAGGTAAATATCTTGCACTGGTAACTGTATTTGCTGTTCCGATGGCAGTTATGTGTACTTATCCACTGATTATGTCCAGGTTTGGCACAGTAGAGTTTGCATCTGCATATACAGCAGTCCTGGGATTCTTTCTCCTGGGATGTGCAAATATTGCAATCGGTGTATTTATGTCAGCATTAACTGAGAGCCAGGTAATTGCAGCGGTACTCACATTTGTTTTCTTATTTGCATTTTACATGATGAATGGTATTTCTTCCTTCTTCTCTCAGACATCTATGTCGACATGCGTGACATTTGGGTTATTGATCTTGGCAGCAGCCATCATTATCTATACCATGATCAAGAATATTCTGATCTCAGCAGTGATCGGTGTGATCGGAGAAGTGGCACTGATTATTATTTATGTAGTAAAATCCAGTATTTTTGAGGGCGGTATTCAGAAAGTCCTGGATGTGTTTAATCTGAGCGGACACTTTGATAATTTTACAAGTAACATCTTTGATATAAAAGGAATTGTATATTTTCTTTCTGTGATCGCAGTATGCCTGTTCCTTACAACACAGTCTATTTTGAAGAGACGCTGGAATTAGTGGGGAGGTGAAAGAAAATGAAACTGAAAGAAAAGATGAAAAATAATAAGCATAAAAAATTTGACAAAAAGAAACTGATTGGCACCATCAGTAAGAAGCATATCAAAAACGGTTCTTACACAATGGTTATGTCAGTGATATTTATTGCAGTAGTTGTAGTGCTCAACATGATCGTAAATGCGATTCCGTCCAAATATTCAGAAATTGATATCAGCAGCCAGAAACTCTACAGTATTGGGGATGATACAAAAGCAATGCTGAAAGATCTGGACAAGGACGTAACAATTTACCAGATTGCACAGAGCGGTTCTGAAGATGAGAATATTACCAATCTGCTTAAGAAATATGAAGATGAATCCAAGCATATTAAAGTAGAGCAGAAGGATCCTGTAGTAAATCCTAAATTTGTAACGGAATATACAAGTGATGATCTTTCTGCAAACAGTCTGATCGTTGTATGCGGCGACAGAAATAAAGTCATTGATTACAACAATATCTATGAGAGCACAATTGATTATCAGACCTACAGCTCTCAGACTACCGGTTTCGACGGTGAAGGTCAGATCACAAGTGCGATCGGATATGTAACATCCGAAGATCTCCCGATCCTTTATACACTCGAGGGACATGGTGAGAAGGAGATGGATTCTACTATCAAAGAAGACATCGAGAAGGCAAACATGGATATTCAGTCTCTGAATCTTCTTACAGAGGGAAGTGTTCCGGATGATGCAGACTGCCTGTTCATTGATTCTCCATCCACAGATATTTCAGAAGATGAAAAGACTGCTATTATTGATTATCTTGAAAATGGCGGAAAAGCTATGATCTTCTCTGATTATACAGAAGAATCCATGGATAATTTTGATGCGGTTCTCAAGAACTATGGAGTAGAGAGAACAGAGGGTATTGTAATTGAAGGCGATTCACAGCATTATGCGCAGATGCCTTATTATCTGGTACCGACAGTCAACAGCACCGATGCAGTCTCTGATTTTACATCCAAAGGTTATTATGTTCTGATGCCTTATGCACAGGGAATCAAGAAGACAGATGATGTCAGAGATACTGTTACGATCAACAGTCTTCTGACAACTTCTGACAGTGCTTATTCCAAAGTGGATGTCAATAGTGGAACGATTGAAAAAACCGATGATGATATTGATGGTCCGTTTGATCTCGGTGTAAGTATCACAGAAACACTGGATGATGACAAAGAGACACAGATCGTTTATTATACTTCTTCAAATTTGATGGACAGCCAGATCAACCAGATGGTATCCGGTGGAAATGAGCAGATGATCATGAGTTCTCTGAGCTGGATGTGCAGCTCGGATGAGACATCAACAATTTCTGTTCCATCTAAAAACCTGCAGATTTCCTATCTGACACTGACTGCTTATGATGTAAGCTTCTGGAAGATCATGGTAATGGGAATCATCCCGGTAGTCTTCCTGGTAATGGGATTTATGGTATGGCTGAAAAGGAGAAAGGCATAAATGAAGAAAAAAACAGTCAAACTGGTTTCGGCAGTAGTCATATTGGGAGTGCTGTGTGCAGCGTATGAAGGCGTAAACTTTTATGTTACCTCACAGGAAGAAAAAGAAACTGAAGAGAATGACACAAGCGTAGATCTGGTAAGTCTGGAGGCAGATGATATAACAGCAGTTTCATTTACCGCAGACCAGAATGAAGTAGAATTTGATAAAAAAGATGATAGCTGGACAGAAAAATCTGATGCGAATTTTCCGGTGAATCAGGACACGGTTGACAGTGCAGTCAAGGGAGTTGCATCCCTGACTGCTGACCAGGAGATTTCCGATGTGGAAGATATAAGTCAGTATGATCTGGATAATCCGCAGAATACCATTACGCTGACAACAGCTGATGGTGATACAAGTCTTCAGATTGGAATGGAATCTTCAAATAATCAGTACTATGTGAAGAAAGCAGATGACGATAAGAATGTTTATCTGGTATCCAGTACATCAATAGAGCCATTTATGGGAACTTTATATGATTTCGCAGAGAGCGGAACATTCCCGTCCGTAACATCTGCTACGATCACAGATGTTAAAGTAGATAAAGAGAATAGTTATGAGCTTACACAGGATGCAGACAATCTGTTCTGGAATGTGTCTGATGGTAAAACTACAGAGAAGGCAGATACTACAAAAGCAGGAACTGTAACATCTGCAGTCGGATCTCTGGCATACGATAAATTTGTAGATTATAACTGCACCGACGATTCCAAGTATGGATTTGACGATCCGTATGCAGTTATCACTGTGAAGTATACCGAGGAAGAAGCTGTAGAGAGCGATGAGGATTCAGAAGCGGATGAGAACGACAGTGAAGCTACAGATGAAGCGGCTACAGATACTTCGGAAGATGCGGATGCATCAGATGAAGACTCTTCCGAGGATGAACAGGAAACACAGACGGTAGAGAAGACGCTTACTATTTATGTGGGAGATGAGACCGGCGATGACCGTTATGTGAAAGTAGATGACAGCAAAGAAGTTTACACGATTACGAAAGATTCTCTGACAGATATCCTCGACAGTACAATGTCTGATTTCTACAACCTGTCTGTAAGCTATGTATCGGTTAATGATTTGGATTCCCTGGAGGTACAGAGTGCAGAGGGAGATCATACAATAAACATTGTAACGGAAACCGTAAAGGCAGAAGATGAAGATACCACAGACGATACAGATTCTGATACTACAGATGAAAGCAGTACAGAAACATCGGATGAGAGTTCCACAGATACAGACTCCTCTGATGAAAGTTCTTCTGATGATGAGGAAGAGACTACTACAACAACTTACAAGTTAGATGGCGAAGACCTCGATGAATCCACATTCACGACTTTCTACAATAAACTCATCAACATGACCGCACAGGAACGTCTTACTGAGGAGTATACTCCAGAAGGAGATCCGGCATATACCTTTATCTTTAAAGATAAAGACGGAAAAGAAACTACGGTGAAGTATTATGAATATGATACAAACTTCTATGCAGCGGTAGTTGAGGATAAAGTTTATCTGGTGAACAAAATGAATGTAAAAGATCTGGATGAAGCTTACCAGAAGATGGTGAATCCGGATACGGAAGATGCCGAAGAAAGTACATCCGATACAGCTACAGAAGAAAATTAAATTTATACGAACCTGCCCCGCGAGTTGCTCGCGGGGTATTTTTTTGTTTGCCAGTGGTAAAAAAATCTTCCTGGTGATAAAATAGAGTCGATTTTATAATAAGCGAGGAATCAGAGATGTTATATTTTTTAAATGATTATTCAGAAGGTGCACATGAAAAAGTCCTTCAGCACCTGATCGATACCAATATGGAGCAGCTTCCTGGATATGGAACCGACCATTACTGTGAAGAAGCAAAAGAAAAGATCAAGAAGGCATGTGGCTGTGAGGACGCAGAAGCCTTTTTACTGACAGGCGGCACGCAGACCAATCAGATTGTCATTGATACGATGTTACAGCCGTATGAGGGCGTTGTAGCGGCTCAGACGGGACATGTAAGTACACACGAAGCCGGTGCGATCGAATTTACCGGACATAAAGTCCTGACACTTCCGGAAAAGAATGGGAAAATCAATGCGGCGGATCTTAAGAATCTGGTTGAGACTTTTTACGGAGATGAGAATCATGAGCATATGGTATTTCCGGGAATGGTCTATATTTCCCACCCGACAGAATATGGAACACTGTATACAAAAAAAGAACTGACGGAGCTTTCTGCAGTATGCAGGGAATATAAAATTCCTCTTTTTATGGACGGAGCCAGACTGATTTATGGACTGGTCAGCAAAGAAACAGATGTGACTTTACAGGATATTGCAAAGCTTTGCGATGTATTTTATATCGGAGGAACCAAGGCGGGTGCTTTATGCGGAGAAGCTGTTGTGTTTACCGGAGACAGTATGCCGAAGCATTTCCTTACAAGAGTCAAACAGCATGGAGCCCTGCTTGCAAAAGGCAGACTTACGGGGGTGCAGTTTGATGCGCTTTTTACAGATGATCTTTATCTTGAAATTGGTAAAAATGCTATCGAAACAGCCGCCGTTCTTAAAGCGGGACTGAAAGAAAAAGGATATACATTTTACATAGATTCACCTACTAATCAGCAGTTTGTTGTTCTGGAGAACCGTAAGATGGAAGAATTAAAAAAAGATGTCCAGTTCAGCTTCTGGGAGAAGAAGGATGATACACATACGGTAGTCCGATTTGCAACCAGCTGGGCAACCAGAATGGAAGATGTAGAGAAACTTCTTTCTCTGTTATAGATTGTAAAAAGACCTTTTTTATCGTATAATATAGATATTCAGGTGATGGAAAAAGGGAGGTAGAACATGAAGAAACACAGCAAACGTCTGCTGTCTGCAGCAGCACTGGTTATGACAACAACTGCCACTATTCATATTATAAATAAAGTGATTGCAGCATCCGCCTGTCTGAAGGAAATGTTGGACACTGATGTAAGAAACTATTATCACTGGCGCTTTGGTGATATTTATTATACAAAAAAAGGCAAAGGAAGCCCGATCCTTTTGATCCATGATATGCTTCCGGGTGGTTCTGGATATGAGTGGGGTAAGATCGAGGATGATCTTGCACTGGAGCATACGGTCTATAACCTGGATCTTCCGGGATGCGGACGTTCTGAGAAGTCAGGAATAACTTATACAAACTTTGTTTATGTACAGGCCATCTGCGATTTTATTAAAAATGTGATCGGAGAGAAGACAGATGTTATCGTGAACGGATATGCAGTATCTTTTGTTGTGATGGCATGTCACAATGAAAAAGAACTGTTCAACAAGATTATGATGGTAAATCCGGTCAGTCTTTCAAGTCTGAAACAGATGCCTGGAAAGAAAGAAAAACTTCTCCGCAGATGTCTGGAAATTCCGGTGTTTGGAACATTGGTTTATCACATGGTCGTATCAAGAGATGCTGTTAATAACGAATTCATTGAGAATTATGCATTTGATCCGTTCCATCCGGACAGAGACCTGCAGGATGCATATTATGAGGCAGCGCACAGAGGCGGCTGTTATGCAAAGAATGTTTATGCAAATAAGGCATCCAAATATATGAATATTGATATTACCCGCGGACTGAAAGAAATCGATAACAGTCTTTATATTGTTGAAGGCGAAGCTGAGAACAATGGAGAAGCGATCGTAGAAGCATATAAGAACGTCAATCCGTCTGTTGAAGCTGTAACACTTAAAGAAACTAAGCATTTTCCACATGTGGAAGTGCCGGAACAGTTTCTGGAGCAGGTTGGAATCTTCTTCTGACAGAGCTGACTGTTCGACTTGAAAAAAAAGATAAAAGAAAGAACTCATGCTTATGTTGATTTTCACAGTAAAATGTGATGAATAACACAAGAGCAGGAGTTCTTTTTTTCTGGAGAAGTGAGGGTACATTGCCCTACTTCTGCCGTTTATATTTCGAAAGAGCCAGAATGACAGAAACAAATGCCAGAGCAAACATAACTTCGATTCCCAGAGATTTCCAGATATCTGTGGCAATATTGCCGGAAACGCTATGATATCTGGCGAGCGTTTCATTGATGTCCTCATACCAGTAGACTGGAAGAAACTGTGCTATTTTAAGTACTTTTTTATCCATAACACTCATTGGTACAAAAACACCGGACAAAAAGCACATGCCAAGAGAAACAATATTGGAAAGTCCATTGAGCATGTTGCTGTTTTTTACAAAAAGTCCGAGCAGATAAGACAGAGACAGCGAGACCATCATCATCACAAAGGTATTCAGGAGATAATAGGTCAGAACACCGGAAGCCAGGAGCTCTTTTTGATACATGACAATTGCACCTGTGACGGCGATCAGCCATAAACCGACTCCGATCGTAAACATGGCAAGCAGTCCTTCAAGGTTCTGCCGGCGAATGGAAACGGATGAAGCCTGCATACGTTTCTGGATATCTTCTTTCTGAAAAGCAAGAAGAATATAGCCCATGGAATAGCACAGAACAGCCAGAAACAGATAGGGAACATAACGGAAATAATAGGTATATGCCGGTGTTTCGGAAGTGGTTTCGGTGTCCTGATACATGGAAACCCTGGAAGAAGGCTGTTCCAGAGCGGCTTTTGCAGCTTCTTTCTGAGAAAAACCAGAAGCAATGTATGTGCGCACATTATTCAGCCATGCATTGATCTGCTGGTCTACATAAAATGAAGTATAGGATCCGGGAATCTTTGTGACGGAAATCGGGTTATCCTGTACAATGCAAGTTTTATAGAAATCTTTTGGAATCTGTACAATATATTCTGCATTTCTGTAAAAAAGCTCTTCCTGCATAACAGAAGGATCACTGGAAATCTCAGAAACATTATGGATTGTTTTGAGATAGTCTGTTAAAGCATGAGAAAGAGTACTCTGATCATTATCTGCAACGGCAATATCCACTCGCGCTTTTTCAAAATCTTCCAGATGCTCTTTGCTGGCAGCTGCCTGAAGAGCCATAGCAACGGAGAAAAAAATAACCAGATATATGATCACCAGACCGATATTCTTTTTTAATATTTTCATATAGCCTTTAAATACTGTCATAGCGATTCCTCCTGATCAGTAAAAATGAAGCCATAACAAAAGCAGCGCTCATAACTGCAAGTGTGACAAGATTGCGGTAATAGCGGGCTGTATCATTGTAAACATTGATACAGTAAAATGCATCCGAAATCAGGGCAGCAGGATTGATGCGGTTGATGATCGGAGCATGTTTTTCTACGAGATCTTTCATGTTACTGTTCATGAGTCCTGCAAGAAAACTGCAGACCATGGAAATCGCAAGGATAACAGCAACTTTTATACCTTCACTCAGTTTGCCGAGACTTCCGACAAACAGCCCCACAGAAACACCGATCAGGCTTCCGAACAGTGAAATGATAAGCATTTTTCCTATTTGTCCCTGAAAATCCAGTTTCAATATGATCCTGAGATAAATGAGTAAAATAATTACATCGGTATATCCGAGCAGAAAGGAAGTAATCTGCTCGGATAAAATCAGTTTGAGTTTATGGGTGGGAGTAACACAACGTCTTGCCGCCAGAGCTGTTAAATTGGCCTGTAACGTGATCGCGGCGCCAAAGCCGATAAAACATCCATACAGGCATGCCATGGCGATCAGAGCGTAAAAAAACTGCGAATTACCATCGATCGTTTTTCCACCCAGGGAAAGTTCCTGTACAAGATCGCGGGTATCTGCCATCTGTGAAAGTCCTTCCAGAATTCCGGAAGGATGTTTTTTCAGGATATTCTGTATCGTGTGCAGGTTGTTATTGTAACTTTCCAGAACAGACTGAAGGATACTTTCAGGGATACCATGGGCATTGACGGTCAGAGACGGAGTCATTTCATTGTAATAGATACCGGAGATTTTCTTGCTTTTTAAAGCAGTAAGCGCTGCAGATTCATCCATCTCCTGAATGTTCAGCAGATCTGAATTACTTTTTTTAACCTGTTCTATGTAAAAGCTGAACAGTGGATTAGGACTGGTTTCCTGCACCATAGCTACCTGAACGGTCTCAAAATCTGCATCATTCAGGTTTCCAAATGCAAAAAAGAAGAAGGTGCCAAGAATCAGAGGAAAAACAAGTGGCCAGAAGGTCGTATTAAAGTTACGTAATTTAACCAGAAGATTATACTTTATTAAATGCAGCATAAAAAATCCTTTCTGTGAATTTATGCATATTTATGTATAAATATACATAAATATTAATCACGAAGCTGTTTTCCTGTAATCTCCAGAAAGACATCATTCAGAGTTGGAAGTTCTGAAAAGACTCTTCCAAAAGTAATGTCCTGGCTCTGAAGGTAGTTCAGAAGACGAATCAGATTATGCTGAGCACCTGTGCAGCGGAGAGAGAGAATCTGATTTTCATAATGCACATCAAAAACATGAGAAAGATTCCTGATATCCTGAAGGTGTTTTTCTTCGAGAAGAATTGCTTCCACTGTGATCGTTTCGCCTGTTTTGATCATTTTTTTCAGTTCCTCAGTGGTTCCGGATGCAATTACCCGTCCGTGGTCCATAATTGCGATGCGGGTACAGATCTGTTCTACTTCCTCCATGTAGTGGGAAGTATAAATGATAGTGGAACCCTGTTCGTTCAGTTTCTGGATACCTTCGAGAATTTTATTACGGCTTTGCGGATCAACTGCAACGGTAGGCTCATCCATAATGATCAGACGAGGCTTGTGAGCGATACCGCAAGCAATATTCAGCCGTCGCAGCAGACCGCCAGAAAGTTTCCCGGGGCGGGTTTTACAGTAATCTTCGAGCCCGACAAACTGAATTGCCTCATTGACCAGTTCTTTGCGGCGTTTTTTATCAGAAACATATAAACCGCAGAAATAATCGATATTTTCATATACTGTCAATTCGTCAAAAACAGCGACATTCTGCAAAACAATGCCAATCTGCTGTTTGATCTGATAACTCTCAGGGGTCATAGGCTGGCCAAAGACTTCGATCGTTCCTTTGTCATATTTTAAAAGAGAGAGGAGACAGTTGATCGCGGTTGTTTTTCCGGAACCGTTAGGGCCAAGCAGACCAAAAATCTCTCCTTCATGAATATCGAGATTCAGATGATTCAGAGCAACCAGATCACCATATCTTTTTACCAGATTTTCTATATGAATCATAATAACTCCTTCCATACAAAAAGTTTAAATCATGCGTATCTGACAGGGGCAGATATGCATAAATACCGGAAGCAGACAAGTGTTTCTTCCTGACTATACTATAAGATAAATTGTGTGAAATACCAAGTGCAGGATGTCACAAAAAAAGGATTACATTTGTCACTGAGCGGAGTGAACAGTAACCATTTGTCACGGAATGGAGACAAAAATGGAGAGGTGACATTTGTCACTTTGAATATACTGGAATGTGTTATATTATAAATATGTAAAAGAAAAACGTAATAAAAGACAGGCAATGAAAGAGAATAAATTTTTTGCAGAAACCTTTAGAATGGAGGAATATGGGATATTTTCAGGATATGGGACTACTGTTTATATATAGTCTGATAGTCCTTTTGTGGAAAGAACCTGACAGGACGCTGATTTTTGCGATTCTCTGGGCGGTAATCCTGATTTGCGGAATCTATTTCATACATAGAAAAAGTACAAAAGTTTTGGTTTGTACAGTATTTGCTTTAATGGCACTTGTAGTGCCAGAAATAGAAATGTTTTATCCGATTCTGATATATGCACTGATAAAAGAAATAAACTGGCAGATGGGACTGGCCATAAGTATGGCAGGGGTAATTCTGCTGGGGAAATATGGGGATATGCACATAGAAATAATGGCAAAATATGTGGTTGGATGTCTGCTTGCGGCTATATTGGAAAGAAAAACTTATAAGCACGATAAAATGGACATTGAATTACGAAAAACTGTGGATTCAGGAGAAGAAAAAGCACTTCTTTTGTCAGAAAAAAATAAGGCGCTGGCAGAAAAACAGAATTCCGAAATTTATGCAGCAACGCTTCGTGAAAGAAATCGAATCGCAAGAGAAATCCATGATAATGTGGGACATGTGCTGTCTAGAACGATTCTGCTAACCGGGGCCGCCAGAGCCATAAATAAGGATCAGAATCTGGATAGTCTTTTAAAAGGGCTGGATAATTCACTTAATTCTGCCATGGATAGTATCCGCTCAAGTGTGCATGATCTTCATGATGATGCAGTGAATCTTCAAGAAACAATAAAGGGAATTATAACGGACATAAAGATAGAAAATGTAGAATTTGAATACGATATGTCCGAAATAATACCCAGAGAAATAAAATATTGTTTTATCAGCATTGTAAAAGAAGCTATATCGAATGCTATGAAATATAGTTCTGCGACACAGATTAAAATTATTATGAGAGAGCATCCGGTAATATATCAGCTATGCATTGAAGATAATGGAAAAGGCTGCGCAGATTATGACAAAAATACAACAGGAATCGGATTGAAAAATATGCAGGAACGTGTAAATACATTGAATGGAAATCTCCAGATCAATGGCGAAAAAGGATTCCGTATTTTTGTTGTGATTCCGAAATAAAATAGAGCAGAATAGCAGAAAAAATGAGGATTTACAGGAAATGAAAATAGTGATAGTAGATGATGACTGCCTGGTTACAGAGGCTTTGAAAACAATCCTTGAAGTGAATGAAGACGTACAGGTGCTGGCAACAGGGTCCGATGGCAGAGATGCGGTATGCCTGTATGCAGAATATAAGCCAGATGTCTTGTTAATGGATATTCGAATGAAGAATATGAATGGACTCGAGGCTTCAGCTGAAATATTAAAAGCAGACGCAAAGGCTAATATATTGCTTCTTACAACGTTCCTTGATGATGAATATATTGTGAAAGCGTTACGCCTGGGAGCAAAAGGGTATCTGCTGAAACAGGATTATGCAAGCATTTTGCCGGCATTGAGAGCAGTGTATTCTGGGCAAACTGTATTTGGACAGGAAATTGTGTCTAAAATACCGGATTTGATTGAAAAGAAGGAAAATTTTGATTATAGTGTCTGTGAAATTAATGAAAAAGAAAAGGAAATCATCCGTCTGGTTGCAAATGGATACAGCAATAAGGAAATTGCTGCGGAAATGTACCTGGGAGAAGGGACAGTGAGAAATTATCTGAGCTCAATTCTGGATAAATTGCAGCTCCGTGACCGTACACAAGTAGCTGTTTTTTACTATAAGCATCGTTGAAAAAAGAAAAATGCAGGAATATATTATGCATAATTATGAGAAAAATATACATATTAGAGATGTGAAAAGTATAAAGAGTAAAAGAAGAGCCGTGAACGGGGAGGATGAAGTATTGGAGATGTGTGAAGTAGTAGAGGAAAATGGAATTCCTATGAAAATCGTTTTGTGAAGATGTGGATAAGTGGTGTGAAATCGGTGAGTATAAAAGACATATGTGCGCGTGATAAAAACATTGCTACGTACGAGACAAAACCATTACTGAAATAATAGAAAACAGATGAAAATTATAAAAAATGTCAGATAATAATATAACCATTCGCCGCTGTAACCATTGACATCTGTATAAACAGCAATAAAAAGATATCCTGCCATCAACTTCCTGCAGGAGTTCGCAGAAGTACTTGGTGATGTTCTGACTGCGTAATCCATAATAATCACATTGTTTGAACGAAGTGAGTTTGTGATTATTATGGATGCATCTAGCAGGCAGGTTATCACCTAGAACGTCCGAACGACGAAGCCCGTTGATGGCAGGATATCTTTAATATTGCGTAAAATACACGAGCCCTATAATTCCCTTGTAAAATATAAACAATAATTTCCTAAAAACTTTCTCCTTTTTTAATGTTTCACGTGAAACATTTTGTGGAACAATACTATTAAAAGTGCTATAATAACAACAGTATGCTATACTTTCAAACAAACATGTATAGTCTTGATATTTGATATCCCGAAGGGAGGATGAATCTTGGGAAGAGTAATAGCAGTAGCAAACCAGAAGGGCGGCGTTGGTAAATCAACCACCGCAATTAATCTTTCTGCTTGTCTTGCTGAAAAAGGGAAGAAAGTACTTGCGATAGATATTGATCCACAGGGGAATACGACAAGTGGACTTGGAGTAGATAAAAATAATGTTGAGAATACATTATATGAATTACTTCTTGGCGAAGCAGAAGCAAAAGATACTATTGTTAAAGATGTAGTTGAGAACGTAGACCTGATTCCATCTAACGTGAATTTATCTGGCGCTGAGATTGAATTAATTGGTGTCGATGAAAAAGAATACATCATGAAGAAAATCATAGATAAGGTGCGCAGAAAATATGATTATATTATTATGGACTGCCCACCATCTTTAAATATGCTTACGATTAATGCTTTAACAGCGGCCAATTCCGTATTGGTGCCAATTCAGTGTGAGTATTATGCTTTGGAAGGATTATCTCAGTTAATACATACAATTGAACTTGTAAAGGAACGTCTGAATAAGAAACTCGTAATGGAAGGTGTCGTATTTACTATGTATGATGCAAGAACGAATCTTTCTTTACAGGTAGTTGAAAATGTTAAAGACAACCTTCAGCAGAATATTTATAAAACGATTATTCCGAGAAATGTAAGACTGGCAGAGGCACCAAGCTACGGTCAGCCAATTACATTGTATGATACGAGATCGGCAGGTGCAGAGGCATATCGACTTCTTGCTGAAGAAGTAATTAACAGGGAGGGTGAATGATGGCTGGAAAGAAGTCAGGACTTGGAAGAGGTCTGGACGCATTGTTTCCGGAAAAAACAGTGCAGAGTAAACCTAAGACAGTGAAAACTGTAAAAGAAGAAAAAAAGGTTGCAGTAGATACTAAGAAATCCAGTCAGCAGGAAACCAGTAACGGCGAGAGAATGATGAAAATTTCCATGATCGAGCCAAACAGGGAACAGCCTCGTAAGAAATTTGATGAGGATGCTTTACAGGAATTATCAGAGTCCATTAAACAGTATGGAATTTTGCAACCATTGCTTGTGTCCGATAAGAAGGACTACTATGAAATCGTTGCAGGAGAAAGACGCTGGAGAGCTGCCAAGATGGCAGGACTTAAGGAAGTTCCGGTTGTTGTCAAAGAATTTTCAACACAGGAGATCGTAGAAATTTCTCTTATTGAAAATATACAGAGAGAAGATCTGAATCCGGTTGAAGAAGCTATGGCATACAAAAGACTGATTGATGAATTTCATTTAAAACAGGATGAGATTGCAGAACGTGTTTCAAAGAGTCGTACAGCAGTAACAAACTCGATGAGACTTCTGAAACTTGATTCACGTGTACAGCAGATGATGGTCGATGAGATGATATCCGCCGGACATGCCAGAGCAATTCTTGCTATTTCCGATCCCGAGCAGCAATACAATGCAGCAATGAAAGTTTTTGATGAAAAGCTTAGCGTTCGTGAAACGGAAAAACTGGTAAAAAGTATTTTAACACCAACAAAGAAGAAGCCGGTTGCTTCAAATCCAACCGAAGATGCGATTTATGAGAGCCTTGAAGAAAAAATGAAAGGTATTACAGGAACCCGCGTATTTATTCACAGAAAGAAAAATAACAAAGGCAAAATAGAAATAGAGTATTATTCCAGAGATGATTTAGACAGAATTATTGATCTGTTTGAATCTATTGGTTAAAAGGGGTATGATATGAGTACGATTTTTGATAGTATAGGTATCGATCCTGGGATTATCATTATTGCTTTGCTGGCTATAGTTGTGATATTAATTGGGGTAATGATCAGTAATGGCATGCGTCTGACTCGTTTGGAACGAAAGTATAAGATGTTTATGAAGGGGAGCGATGCACAGTCCCTGGAAAAAACTTTTGTACGCAAATTTGCACAGATTGACAGACTGTATGAAGCAAAAGAAGATCATGAACATGCAATTAAAACACTGGAACAGCATTTTAAAGTTATTTTCAGCAAATATGGCGTAGAAAAATACGATGCATTTGATGATGTGGGTGGCAAACTCAGTTTTGCGCTGGCGTTGCTGGATAAAGATAATTCAGGTATTATTTTAAATGCAGTACACAGCAGAGACAATTGTTTCCTGTATCTGAAAGAAATTGTAAAAGGTGAATCTTATGTAATGCTCAGCCAGGAGGAAGTAGAAGCACTTCGAAAAGCTGTAAATTTTGAACTGGGTGAGATGAGTGAAGATGAAAAGAATTTAGAAAAATAAAGAAGACAGAAAAATAACTGTCAGGAGGAGAAAACATGTTAGACATCAAATTTGTGAGAGAAAATCCGGAAATCGTTAAACAGAATATCAGAAACAAATTCCAGGACAATAAACTGGAACTGGTTGATAAGGTTATTGAACTGGACAAAGAAAACAGAGAGATCAAACAGGAAGTTGAAGCTCTGAGAGCAGAAAGAAATAAAACTTCCAAACAGATCGGTGCGCTGATGGCACAGGGAAAACGTGATGAAGCAGAAGAAGTTAAGAAACAGGTTGCTGCATCCGGTGCACGTATTGATGAACTTTCTGCAAGAGAAAAAGAAGTAGAAGAAGAACTTCTTAAAAATATGATGGTTATCCCGAACATCATTGATCCGTCTGTACCGATTGGTAAAGACGACAGTGAAAATGTTGAAATTGAAAAATTCGGTGAACCAGTAGTTCCGGATTTTGAAGTTCCATATCATACAGATATTATGGAAAGCTTTGACGGAATTGATCTGGACAGTGCAAGACGTGTTGCAGGTAATGGTTTTTACTATCTGATGGGAGATATTGCAAGACTTCATTCTGCAGTTATTGCATATGCCCGTGACTTCATGATCAATAGAGGCTTTACTTATTGTGTACCGCCTTTCATGATCCGCAGCAATGTTGTAACAGGTGTTATGAGCTTCGCAGAGATGGATGCTATGATGTACAAGATCGAAGGCGAAGACCTGTATCTGATCGGTACCAGTGAGCATTCTATGATCGGTAAGTTCATCGACCAGATCGTTCCGGAAGAAGAACTTCCAAAAACTCTGACAAGTTATTCTCCATGCTTCCGTAAAGAAAAAGGAGCTCATGGTCTGGAGGAGAGAGGTGTTTACCGTATCCATCAGTTCGAAAAGCAGGAAATGATCGTTGTCTGCAAACCAGAAGAGAGCCCGATGTGGTTTGATAAACTGTGGCAGAACACTGTAGATCTGTTCCGCTCCCTGGATATTCCGGTACGTACTCTGGAATGCTGCTCCGGTGACCTGGCAGACCTTAAAGTTAAATCTCTGGACGTAGAAGCATGGTCCCCAAGACAGAAGAAATACTTTGAAGTAGGAAGCTGCTCCAATCTGGGAGATGCGCAGGCACGTCGTCTGAGAATTCGTGTAAATGGTAAGGATGGTAAGAAATATCTTGCGCATACATTAAATAACACTGTAGTAGCACCTCCGAGAATGCTGATCGCGTTCCTGGAAAATAACCTGAATGCTGATGGATCTGTTAGTATTCCGGAAGCTCTGCAGCCATACATGGGCGGCATGAAGAGAATTGAGAAAAAGACCCGCGCATAAGGGCATGGAGGTGTACTTTTGCACAGCTTTTTAAAAGCAGTCGGTTTTTCTAAAGTGACCAAACGGGAAGAAATGAAAGAAATCATTCTGGATGTTATCAAAAATTACGATGAAAAAAACGTAGTGGAAGATCATCCAGATGGTGTCTTTGCTCAGTTTTCCCGGTTTTATGGAAATGACTGCGGTATTACTGTATGTGGTCAGTATGATGATGACAACAGATTTCATGTGGAATATTATTATCCTTTTTTCAGAGGAACTGGAATTACAACTCAGGAACAGGTAACAGTAGAAAGGCATGCGGATAAGGATGCCTTTTCTGCAGCCTGTGATGATCTGAGAATAGGAATCACGCTGATTTTTTATCTTCAAAATGCAGCTGAATATATGAAAGAAAGCAAAAAGCAGTTAACAGGTAATCAGCCATTGACCTTATCCGGACTTGCAGGGGAGGGTAAAATCCTTTTTCCAGTACTGAAGGATAAGGAAGCGGTCAAAGTTGAACAGGAAAGCAGTAAAAACCGAAGTTCAATGATCGCAGCTGCAAGAAATGGTGACGAAGAGGCTATGGAAAATCTTACCATGGAAGAAATGGACACGTATTCTATGATTTCTAACAGAATCGTTCATGAAGATATTTTGTCTATTGTAGATTCATATTTTATGCCATATGGAATTCAGTGTGACCAGTATAGTATTTTAGGTGAGATTATAGAATATCATACTGTACAGAATAATATTACAGATGAAGAACTTGTTCAGATGACAGTTGAGTGTAATAATATTCGATTTGACATCTGTATCAATCGAGCGGATCTGCTGGGAGATCCGGCAGTTGGCCGAAGGTTTAAAGGTACGATCTGGCTTCAGGGTCAGTTGCATTTTTAGAATAGAGGAAAATATACGTGCTGAAGAATATAGACTTTAATAAAAACAGGCAGAGATGGAAAAATTATTTCTGCCTATTCATTTCGTTTCTGTTTCTGATCTTTTTTTATGTAAACCGAACAACTATATTGGAAAATGATCCGGAATTCAGTTCGAAATTTAAAATAGCCAGCATTGTGCTGGGCTGGATAGTTGGCGTTGTTCTTATTTTTGTCAGACTGGATTTTGGAAAGAAGTGGAACAGAGTAATAAATATTCTGTATATCCTGTTTGCACCGTGCTACATTTTTTTTAATATGGAAATTGCTGTATTTAATGAAACATACAGCTTTAGAGAACAACATTTATCACTGTTATTATTTAACTTCCTGTTGATTGGTATTCTGGAACTTATATTTATAGTTATTACAAATCGGGTGCGTCTTGGAACTGATATTTGGGCGTTTATCTGTGTAATGTTTAATATAGTAAATCATTTTGTTTATGAGTTTCGAGGAACACCGGCCATGGCATCGGATATTGCAACCGTAGGTACTGCACTGGAAGTTGCAGACGGTTATAAGATACAATTTAATTTCTATACAACAGTTGCACTGGTAATGCTGTTTGATTTTATAATGCTTGGCCGCGCGATAAAATGTGAACCTGTTTTCAAAAAAGTTTCTCATCGTCTGTGTGGAATCGCTGTAATGGCTATTGTGAGTGTAACTGGTTTTTCACAGCTTGTTATGACAGACATGGTAAGCAACAGAGGATTGTATCTGAGTCTTTTTAATCCAATGAGAAGTTATCAGCAATATGGCAGTATCGCCTGTTTCACAAGAAGCATCAAGCTTTCTGTACCAGAGAAACCAAATGGATACAGTCTGAAAAAAGTAGAAGAGATTACTTCAAAATATACTTCTGATACCGTAGATCCAAATAAGAAACGACCAAATGTAATTGCTGTTATTAATGAGGCCTTTTCGGATCCGCAGGTTCTTGGAGATATTGAGACAAATGAAGATTACATGCCATTTATTCATGATCTGATGAAAAATGGAAACTGTGTGAGTGGAACAACTTATGCATCAATCGTAGGCGGTCAGACTGCAAATACGGAATATGAATTTCTGACAGGAAATTCTATGGCATTTCTTCCAAAAGGAACGGTTGCATTTCAGTTATATCTGAGGCATGCAATGCCATCGTTGGTAACTGAACTGAAGAGTGAAGGATACACAGGAAATTCAGCAACCCATCTTCAGAAGGCGAGAAACTATAACCGAGACAAGGCATATCCGCTGCTTGGATTTGATAAGTTTTATGATTATACAAATATGATAGTCCCGTTTGTAAAAATGAGAAATAATGCGACGGACCAGTGTACCTACGACAATATCACACATGATTATGAACAGCAGAGAAAATCGACAGACGCACCGTATTTCGGTTATACAATGACGATTCAGAACCATAGTTCTTATGATGTACCATTTGATAATTTCGATGATAAACGAATTGTAGTAGAGAATGCAGATGCAACGGATCTGGGATATTACCTCAGTCTTATCAAATATTCAGATGAGATGTTTGAAAATCTGATCAATTATTATAAAAATACAGATGAACCGACAGTAATCTTTCTGACAGGAGATCACCAGCCGAGAATTCATGATGAATCGATGGATTCTATCACAAATGGAGAGTGGCGTAATTGGAATGATGAGGAAATGATGCGGCGATATGAGGTTCCATTCCTTATCTGGGCTAATTATGATATTGATAAGAAGACTGTAGAGAAGACAAGTATGAATTATCTTCAGACCATCCTTATGGAGACGATAGATGGAGAACTGACCGGCTTCCAGAAGTTCCAGCAGGATCTACAGAAAGAGATTCCGGTACTGACCAGTAATGGATATTGGGGAGCAGATGGAAAATTCTACAGTGTGGATGATAAGAACTCACCATATTATGATCTGATTCAGGAATATGCAATGCTGCAGTATAATGATATGACGGATTATAAAAACCGGGTAGAAGATTTCTTTGAATTGAAACAATAACAGAATAATGAGAGCAAAAAGCAATCAGGATGTTAAGTCCTGGTTGCTTTTTTCTTGATCTGTGCCAACGATAAGGTGAGTTTTGTTATATTTTGTGACACGATATTTGCATAGATAACTTTTTATATATGGTGTACTATAATACTATAAGTAATATCGAAACTATTAAGATGAGAAGTCAAGGGAGGAATTTTAACTATGGATCTTTCAACTTTAGTAAAAATGTCAAATACATACGGCAGCAATCCGGCTTACGTTCTGGCAGGAGGCGGTAATACTTCTGTCAAAGACGATACAACCCTGTATGTTAAAGGTTCTGGTACACAGCTTGCTACGATCAAAGCAGAAGAATTTGTCAAAATGGACAGAGCCCGTCTGAATGAGATTATGAAAACAGAATACCCAGCAGATGATGTGAAACGTGAATCTGCATATCTTGCTGATGTTATGGCGGCAGTAACCGATGATGACAAGACGAAACGCCCAAGTGTAGAGGCATTGCTTCATAATTTATTTGCTTATACTTATGTATTGCATGTACATCCGACTCTTGTCAATGGTCTGACCTGCGGAAAGGGTGCGCAGACACTTTGTGAACAGCTTCTTGGCAAAGATGTACTCTGGATCGATATCTGCAAACCGGGATATACGCTGGCACGTATCTGTTATGAAAAAATGAATGCGTATAAAGCAGAATTTGGAAAAGATGTGCAGGTACTTCTACTTCAGAATCATGGAATTTTTGTTGCAGCAAATACTGTAGAAGAGATTGGTGTTTTATTTGATGGAGTTATCAGCAAATTAGAGAAACAGGTAAAAAGAACGGCTGACGTAAGTGATGCAGTTACACCTGAAAAAGAACAGACTGCAAAGAGACTTTCCGAGTTACTGGGACATGCTGTAGAAGTTGTTCCGGCTGCAGAAATGAATAATTTTGTGAAAGATAAAACAACTGCAGCACCGCTTTTGAAACCATTTACTCCGGATCACATTGTATACTGCGGACCATACCCATTATTTGTAGAAAATGTTGAACAGGCAAAAGATGTACTGGATGCATTTATGAAAGAGCATGACAAAGAACCAAGACTGATCCTAGTACAGGGCGTGGGCGCATTTATCATGGAAGATGACAAGGCAAAAGCTGCAAAAGCACAGCTTCTGGTAAAGGATGCGATCAAACTTGCTGTATATGCCGAAAGTTTTGGCGGTGCATTACAGATGACAGATGATATTACATATTTTATTACTCATTGGGAAGCGGAAGCATATCGTAGTAAGAAATAAAGATACAGGTGTATCCTTCATTCTTGAATTGTGGTAATATATTGTCTATAAAACAGCAGGAGGTAATATTTCATGGTAAAAATAATTTCAGACAGTACCTGCGACCTTTCGCCAGAGCTGGTGAACAGATATGATATTGATATTTTGCCGCTTCATATTCTTCTTGGCGAGAAGGAATATAAGGATGGCAAAAATATAACTCCGGATGAAATCTTTGCATGGTCAGATGCACATAAGACAACACCCAAAACTTCGGCGCCATCTCTGGCAGATGCGATAGAGATATTGAAACCTTATGTTGAAGAAAAAAGGGAAGTTATCTGTTTTTCAATATCATCAAGTATGTCAACTTCCGGAAATGTTATGCGTCTTGCTGCTGATGAGCTGGAAGCTTCCGATTTTGTGACGGTTATTGATTCTGCAAATCTTTCAACAGGTATTGGGCTTCAAGTCGTGGAGGCAGCAGTAATGGCACAGGCAGGAAAAAGTGCTGCAGAAATTACGGCTGCGCTAGAGGAATTGAAGCCAAAAGTACGTGCAAGCTTTGTGGTAGATACTTTGATGTATTTGTATCGTGGAGGTCGCTGTAATGCGGTTGCGGCTATGGCAGGAAGTGTATTGAAGCTGCATCCAAAGATCATAGTAGAAAACGGTGCAATGGATGCAGCTAAGAAGTATCGTGGCAAATTACATTCTGTAGTCATGTCTTATGTCAGAGATATGGAGGCAAATCTTAAAAATGCACGACCGGAGCGAGTATTTATTACACATTCCGGCTGTGACCGTAAGATTGTGGAAGATGTGCAGGCTTATCTGCAGAGCCTTGGAATTTTTCAGGAAATTCTTGAGACGCGCGCCGGTGGTGTGGTTTCAAGCCATTGTGGGCCGGGAACTCTGGGAGTACTGTTTATTGCGAAATAAGAAAAGCGGATAAACTTTACGAATAAAACAGAAAACTTAAAGCTATTTAAGACTTTTTAAGTATGAGGAAACTGTATGGATGATTTCAAAAAACTCACAGAGCAACTTATGAAAATATATAGTAATGCTGAATCAGTAAATGATTCGTTGTTTATCAGAGGCAGCTATGTTATATAGGCCACAGATCATTGATCGCCAGATATTCCACTAATTTATAAGAAAGTCGCAGCAAAAACTCTGTCGTGGAATCATTCAGAAAATTTATAAATTATACTAAATAGACCCCGACGGTCTGGAAAAACCAGATCATCGAGGTCTTTTCAGTAATTTCCAGTGTTTCAGTTTATAGCCGTAATCCTTTAATATCTTTAATACGTGATAAGATTGTATTGCAGCTGCAGCTGATGACACCAGGCAGGGCGTCAATGACATTGTGCAGGAAGTGTTCCATTTCATCACTCGATGAGGCAACGGCATGTACATGCAGTTTGTCTCTTCCTGTGACGCGGTAAATCTGCGTGACTGTATCATTTTTATATAATATATCTGTCACCTGTGACAGGGAGTCTGGTTTTGTTTCAATTTCAAAATAGCATGATACAGCACCACTGATTTTTTGAGGGTTAATTATAGTTGTATATTCTTCAATTACCCCCTTTTTCTCCAATGCCTGAATCCGGGCTTTTACTGCCACCCTGGAAATACCGGTTTCTTTACCGATATCAGAGTAAGAGATACGTGCATTTTCTATAAGCAACTGGATAATCTTCTGATCCAGTTCATCTAAACCGTCCAGGTACATAAATACCCCTCCTGTAAAATAATATCCTGTAGATAGTAGTTTTCCTGGATATCATATCATTCATATTACCCAAAGTAAACGATGACTTGACTTATTAATTGTAACCACATATAATTGCTTCGTAACGTAACTTTATACTTACACTTCGTATATATAAAGTCTGATGAAGGGAAGGATAAGTGAAATTATGAAACTCGTGGAGGAATATAAGAATGTCAAAAGATGAATACCTGATTACAGATGCGCCTCTTAAAGCTTTGACGTTTTTTGCAATGCCAATGATTTTAGGCAGCTTTTTTCAGCAAATATATAATATGGCCGACTCCATCATCGTCGGTCAGTTTGTGGGTTCTTCCGCGCTTGCAGCTGTCGGTGCATGTGCAGCGTTGACTAATGTTTTCATTTGTGTGGCGCTGGGGGCCGGTGTCGGTGCAGGTGTACTCGTGAGCCGCTATTTTGGTGCCAGGGAGTATGGAAAAATGAAAACCATCGTGTCAACGTCTCTGCTTAGCTTTTTAGTTCTAAGCATAGTCCTTGGCGTTTTTGGCTTTTGCTTTTCTCGCTCGATGATGAGTACGCTACAAACTCCTGCCGATATACTGGATGACGCAGTGCTGTATTTGCGGGTCTATTTTGTGGGCTTTCCGTTTTTGTTTATGTATAACATTCTTTCAACGATGTTTAATTCTATAGGAGAATCCAAAATTCCACTGGGACTTCTGATTTTTTCATCAATCTTAAATATCTTCATGGATCTTTGGATGGTAGCCGGACTTGATCTCGGTGTGTTTGGTGCAGCGCTTGCAACCTTGATCGCACAGGGAATTTCTGCGGTGTTCTCACTTTTGATTTTCCTTAGTCGGATGCGGCGATATAAAAGTTACTTTGACTGGTTTGACAGGCAGGAGTTACATTCCATGTTTCAGATTGCTGTGCCTTCAGTTCTTCAGCAGTCTACAGTATCTATCGGTATGATGATCGTACAGGCAGTTGTAAATCCTTTCGGTACACAGGCACTCGCGGGGTATGCGGCGACAATGCGGGTAGAGAATGTTTTTTCTCTGATTTTTGTATCTATCGGCAATGCGGTTTCGCCATATGTATCCCAGAATCTTGGCGCAAACAAACCCCAGCGTATCAAAAAAGGCTACCGCGCTGCATTAGTGCTGGATGTGTGTTTTGCAGCCATTGCCTTCATTGTGATTGAAACACTCCACACGCAAATTTCCTCGCTGTTTCTTGGTAAAGACGGAACAGACCTGGCCTACCAGGTATCTGGGGATTATATGAGATGGCTTGGCTATTTCTTCATCTTTATGGGAATCAAAATGGCAACTGATGGAGTCCTTCGTGGTCTTGGAATCATGCGCCCGTTCCTCATTGCAAATATGGTGAACCTGGCGATTCGTCTTTCCGTTGCTTTGATTTTTGCACCGCGTTTTGGCATTGCATTTGTCTGGCTTGCTGTACCAGCTGGCTGGTTTGCGAACTTTTTAATATCCTATGTGGCGCTCAGAAGGTCATGGCCAACTGAGGAATAGATGTGCAAGAGATAAAAAAGATTTTCTAAAGCAGATGCAGAAGGCCAAAAACACCGGAATGAATGGACATATTGTCAAATCGCGGGATATAAATAAGCTGAGTGAGATTTTGAGGAAGATTTTTATATAATTCACATATGGGACAGTAAATAGCGCTTGCTATTTATTGTCTCTTTTATTATAATTTAATGTGCGTGACAAGGCTGTTATGTGTTATTATGTACAAAAATGGGAGAGAAAAAATGTGGCAGTTCATTCTAGGGAGTGCAGGGTTTCTCCTGTATTTTATTTATGATATAAACAGCATTAAAAAGAAAAATACATTTTTCCAAAAATTTTTCGCATGGGGGACGGTTCTGGTGGTTTTATCGCTCGTCATGGAGCTCTGGCTCTCGTGGGGGCAGTGCCAGCACAGAATCGGAAGAATAATTGGATTTGGAACAGGAGCCTTGTGTTTCCTTGCACTTCTTATATATACCTTGTTTTTTGCCCTTCCCTTTGAAGAAACTTACTGTGAAGAAAACAAATTACGTGCGGCATATACAGAGGGTGTGTACGGTCTGTGCCGTCATCCCGGAGTTTTATGGTTCGCAGGAGCATATCTTTGCATGTGGGGAATGTTTGGCGGATGGAGACAGGGAATCTATTTTCTGCTTATGATTTTTTGGAACTATCTGTATATCATTTTTCAGGATCTGTGGACTTTTCCACAGACATTTTTTAATTACAGGGAATATCAGAAAACAACCCCGTTTTTAATGCCGAATAGAGATAGCATAAAGAAATGCTTATATAGTATCAGAAAACAATGATCGATCTGGAGCGGACAGACTATGAATTTAGAAGAAAAATTAAAAAAACAACAGTATAAAGAAATATGGCAGCAGTACTGTGGATTCCTGGATCTGTCGATGAATGGATACATGAAGATTCAGCGTCGGTTGATGGAGGAACAGGTTAAGCTGTGGAGCAACTGTGGTCTGGGACAGTCTATTCTGAAGGGAAAACATCCTCAAAATCTGGATGAATTCAGAAAAATGGTACCGCTGACAACCTACGATGATTACGCGGATATTCTGCTTGCCAAGCAGCCGGATATGCTTCCGGGAAATCCGGTCATCTGGATCCAGACAACCTGGGAAGGTGGAAAGCACCCGATCAAGGTGGCACCGTATACTCGAAGCATGCTGGACACCTATCGGAATAATGTTACAGCATGTCTGATCTTATCGACCAGCAAAGAAAAAGGATCTTTTGATGTAGCAGCTACAGATAAATTCCTGTATGCGCTGGCACCACTTCCTTTTGCAACAGGACTCTTTCCGTTGGCTCTGGGCGAGGAGATTGGAATCGAATTCCTGCCCGCAGTAAAAGAAGCCGTAAATATGAGTTTCAGCGAAAGAAACAAATTAGGATTTAAGATGGCGATGAAGAAAGATCTTGGCTTTTTCTTTGGACTTGGAAGCGTAGCTTATGCAGTAAGCTTGAGTCTTTCTTCGCTGACAAACGGCGGTGGAGGCGGCGGAGTAAAACTGTCAAGCCTTATGCAATGCAAGCCACATATGATATTACGTCTGCTGCAGGCAAAGCGTCGCTGCAAAAAAGAAAACCGCGCAATGCTTCCAAAAGATCTTTTCCATCTAAAAGGATTCATGGTAGCCGGCACAGATAACCTCTGCTACAAAGACGACCTCGAGGAACTCTGGGGAATCCGTCCGATGGAATTATTTGCCGGTACAGAACCATCCATTATGGGAACAGAGACCTGGACAAGAAAAGGAATGTATTTCTTTCCGGATACAGCGTTTTATGAATTTATCACCGAGAAGGATATGATGCGAAATTACGAAGATCCTTCTTACATCCCGCCGACTTATCTGATGGATGAAGTTCGGCCGGGAGAAAAATACGAACTCGTATTTACTATTCTCAAAGGTGGCGCGTTTGCCCGCTACCGCTGTGGTGATATGTATCGCTGCGTCGGTCTGGAGAACCGTGAAGATGAGACAAGGATCCCGCGCTTTGAATATGTGGACCGAGTGCCGTGGATTATCGATATTGCAGGATTTACAAGGATTTCGGAAAACGGAATCCGCAGCGTGATCGCTCTTTCAAAGCTGCCGATCATAAACTGGGTTGCAACAAAAGAATATAATGAACAGAATCGTCCATATCTGCATATGTATGTGGAACTGGAACGTGATGCACTGCTCAATACTGCGATGAGCACAAATATTTTGAAAGATCTTTTGAGTACATATTTCAAATATATTGATCAGGATTACAGGGATTTGAAAAAGATTCTTGGAATGGATCCTCTGCAGGTGACGATCTTTACTTGTGGGACATTTGAAGCCTATGAGAAAAAGACCGGTAAGAAGATACATCAGATGAGTCCTTCACATTATGAATTGAAGGAACTGCTTGATATACAGGAAAGTATGAACAGAGTGAGATAAGATTTAAATAAGAATGAAAACGAGAGTGGAGTAAGGGGAGTTTATGGGAACCTACGGATATATATCAATCATAGCCATGCTGTGTTATGGATTTATGCTGTTGATGTTTTTGACAGCAAAGAGAAATAGAATAATAAACAGTTTCCTGGTGGTGCTGACGGGCCTGCTATTCTGGACTGGAGGTTCTGCTTTTATGCGAGCACAGCTTTGGCCTGGATGTGAATTCTGGTATCAGGTTTCCCTGTTGGGAATTTTGCTGCTGCCATATGCGTACTACCGTTTTATACTCGCCTTTGGCGGTGAAAAGAGCGGTATTGCGGGAAGAATATACTTTGTGGTCATGCTGACCTGCTTCTGGCTGAATGCACAATTTGGAGTTTTCCTTGAAGCTCCCAAAATGGTAGAAAAAAACGGAGCTGCAGCTTTTGTATATGAGATCAAGCCTGCAATCATCGTATTTTTTATACCATCGGCAATTTTCTTGATCCATCTTCTTACAGTCATTGTACGGATCTGTAAAAACAATCCGACTATGAAAGTCCAGTATGAACCGGTTATGCTGGGAGTCCTTGCATTGTTCTTAGGAAATGCATTTCTTGGAATTCCGTTCTTCAGCGGATTTCCGATTGATATCTTAAGTGGTGTAGTAAATGTATTTTTACTGTTCTACGCACTGATCCGAAGACGCTTGTTCCGCCTGCAGATGCTGGCATCCCCTTCCCTGTGTTATGGTGTTGGATTCCTGTTTTCCATTCTTGTTTTCTTAAATATTGTTCCATCCCTGCAAAATCTATTTCATATGCGGGCGGATAAGAACACCCGGATTTACACTCTTGTTTTTTCAATCGTCTTTCTGATCATTTATGCACTCTTTACTTATCTGTGGAAGCTTTTGATCCGCTGCGTGTTTGTCAGAGAAGAAAACCATCAGGCTGAGAAGATCAGAGAATTTAATTCAGCAATCTCCAAAACTCTGGATCTTCAGGAAATCCTGGATAAAACGATCCATGTTATGAAAGATTTGATGGATGTTGGAAATATCTATATCTGTATGCAGGACGCACCTGGCGAACCATATCGTGGAGTTGCAAGTGACCAGCCTTTAAGTGATCTGGCGTTTGCCTTTGAAGAAGAAAATCCAATGGTCCAGTGGCTGAAAGACCACGAAGAACCGATTATTTACCGTGATTTCCGCTACTCTGTAGAGTACAAGTCCATGTGGGAAGAGGAAAAACATCAGCTGGATAAAAACCATACACGTTACTGTGCCGGATTAAAAGATGGTGATAATCTGGCGGGAGTGATTCTGATCACATCATCTTCTTCAAAAAAGAGACTGGCATACGATGAAGTAGAGATAATCTCAAACATCACATCAGTGGCATCTATTGCTATCAAAAATGCAAAGCTGTATGAGAATGCCCGTCTTGAGGCAAGAACCGATGAACTGACTGGATTATTAAATCGAAAATATTTCTATGAAGTTCTCAATGAAGAGTTCGAGAAAAACAAAGACGCTTCGCTGGCACTGGCCATTATCAACGTAGATGATTTTAAATTATACAATCAGTTGTATGGTATAAAAGAAGGCGATATGTGTCTGCAGCGCGTCGCAGACATCATCAACAGCAGTGTGGGAGAAAGCGGATATACTGCTCGCTATGGCGCGAAAGAATTTGCTGTTCTGCTTCCAGGCTACGACCTTTTCTCTGCCAGAAATCTGGTGGAATCCATTGCAAAACAGATATATGTTATGAATAACCGCAGAACCGACATGAAGCTCAAGCCGATCACAGTCAGTGCGGGAATCAGTGCAGCACCGTATGCGGCAAAGAATGTCAAAGAACTGCTGGAAAATGTTGATCTTGCGGTGTACCACGTAAAACACAGCGGGAAGAATGGAATTCAGGTCTTTGATACCATGTTCCGCAACAATAATAAAGATGCTCACGCAAAAACACATGCACATATTTACAAAGAATATGAATCAACCATCTACGCATTGACCGCAGCTATTGATGCAAAAGATCATTATACCTTCAGCCATTCCACAAATGTTGCCTATTATGCAACAGCACTTGCAAGAACACTTGGAATGAACGAAGATATGATAGAGATCATCCATCAGGCAGCACTTTTGCATGACGTCGGTAAAATTGGTATTCCGGAAAGTGTATTAAATAAGGCCGGATCATTGACAGATGAAGAATACGAGATGATCAAAGGCCATGTAGAAGCTTCCATCGACATTATCCGACATCTTCCGTCGCTGGATTATGTTATCCCGGCGGTCATCGGTCATCATGAACACTATGACGGGAAAGGATATCCGCGCCGTATTGCAGGCGAAGATATACCGCTGACGGCACGTATCCTGTGTGTGGCAGATTCATTCGATGCCATGACATCCATACGATGCTATAAGAAAGCCTTCCCTGTAAAAGTAGCTCGGGAGAAGCTGATTCAGGATGCAGGCAAACAATTTGATCCAGAGCTTGTTCGCAAGTTTGTAGAATGCCTGGATAACGGAACAATCAATCTTGTAAAAGCAGAAGAGGCATGACAACAGGGAGAAACCGACTGATGCAGATCATCGCAGGACAGATCAAAGATTTCTTCAGATAAGCTTTTTAAGGAAAATAGATATTCAATTTTATTGAACTGAAGAATAGTTCAGGACCCATTGCATTCTTCAGTTGACGGTGTGAAGTATAACACTGTAATTCACAGACAACAATAGCATCAATTGATTCGTTTTGTGTGGCGCTCAGAAGGTCATGGCCGACTGAGAAATAGATGTGTAAGAGATAAAAAAATAACTCTCTTACTTTCTTAGCTGCATATGTTTTAAAACTGCCGCCGATCTGGGTATACTTTGTAATGACTCTGGACGAATTTGAAAAAATGCCTGTGGTATTAATTCACTATGTCAGAGGCAAATGGCTCACAAACATTACCAGAGATTTTGATTAATAAAAACACCTTCAGGCTATAATAGCTTGAAGGTGTCATGACAGACAAGTTTTATTTAACTACTGCAACTCCCGCAATATTGATTTTCCAATCGTGTCTTGTGGCATCTGTACACCAAAATTTTCTGCAACAGATGCACCGATCACCGCAAATGTATCCTGATTCTCAATAGCTCCTGTTTCTTTCATTTTCTTTGAATATGCAATAAATGGTACATATTCTCTTGTATGATCTGTTCCGGTATAAGTTGGGTCATTTCCATGATCCGCAGTCAGGATCAGAAGATCATCTTCTCGCAACTCATTCATCAGAGTTCCAAGTCCTCTGTCGAACTTCTCAATTTCACGTCCGTATCCTTCCGGATTTCTTCTATGCCCCCACAAAGCGTCAAAATCCACCAGATTCACAAAGCAGAGGCCATGAAAATCTTCTTTACAAATCTCAATCGTCTGTTGCATGCCATGCACAGAACTGTCTGAATGGTAAGTCTGTGTAATTCCCTCACCACAGAAAATATCATTGATCTTTCCAACACCAATCACATCAAGACCTGCATCCTTCAATGCATTTAAGGCTGTTCTTCCAGTCGGTTTCAACGCATAGTCATGGCGGTTGCTGGTTCTCTTAAACTCACCCTTTTTCTTTCCGACATACGGTCTCGCAATGACTCTGCCGACTCTCCACTCATCCTTCATGGTCAGTTCCCTGGCAATCTCACAGCAGCGATACAGGTTGGCAAGATCAAATGTCTCTTCATTTCCACAGATCTGCATTACCGAATCCGCAGAAGTATAGACAATCATCGCTCCTGTATTGATTTCTTCCTCACCAAGTTCCTCGATGATTTCTGTTCCACTGGCACTCTTATTTCCAATCACACGCTTGCCACATCTCTTTTCCAGTTCATCGATCAGTTCTTTAGGAAAACCGGTTTCTGTAAAAGTAATAAACGGCTTCTGTGTATAGATTCCCATCATTTCCCAGTGGCCTGTCATTGTATCCTTTCCATTGCTGGTCTCCCCAATTCGCATATAGCGGCCAATCGGATTTTCCACGCCTTCCATCGTACCACCCTTATGCAGATTCAACATTCCAAGTTTCTGAAGATTTGGAATATCCAAAGTTCCCATCTTATCCAGGATATGTCCGAACGTATCCACACCCTTATCGCCAAATTTCTCAGAATCCGGCATTGCTCCAATCCCCAGTGAATCCAGAACAATCACAAATACTCTCTTATAAGTTTCCATAAACACTCCTTTCTGCCTGTTCCCATCAGACGAATGTCCGTTAAACTATGCCAGATCTGCCGGTCCAAATCCAAGCGGAAAAAGTTCCCTTAAAGTAAAGACATCGTATTTATCTTTGCTGACTGCCAGAATGATCTGAAATGTTTCCGGATCACAGAACTCCATCATGACCTGTCTGCACACACCACACGGTGCCGCATACCCTGTCAGAACTCCATCCCTGCCGCCTACAACACAGATTGCCTGAAATTCCTTTACTCCTTCACTGACTGCTTTAAAAAAAGCAGTCCTCTCAGCACAGTTTGTTGGTGTATAAGCAGCATTTTCAATATTACATCCTGTATAATACGTGCCATTCTTTGCCAGAAGTGCCGCTCCCACATGAAAATGTGAATATGGCGCATAAGAATAACCCAGCTGTTTTATCGCCAGATCGATCATTTCTTCAATCTGTTTTTTGTCCATTCTCCTGCCTGCCTTTCCTTCTGTATAGATTATCTTTTTATATAGATCAAGTGCATCCTTTGTCTCAAATGCTTTTGTCTTTGTTGTCATCTTTCCTTGGCCTTATCTGCGCGGATCAGCTCACGGATTGCCTGCACCGCAACCTGGATTGCCTTATCTGTATCATGTACTACCGGATTTTCCAGTCCTAACTTTTCTCTTTCCTGATTTGCTAATACCAGGAAGCAGGAGCCGGCACGTACTCTTAAATGGCTTGCTACTACAAAAAGTGCTGCAGATTCCATCTCGGAAGCAAGGCAGCCCAGACGTTTCCATGCTTCCCATTTATTCATCAATTCATAGCTGACCGGTTTGGTTTCCGGTTCATGCTGTCCATAAAATGCATCCTTGCACTGTACCACACCTGTGTGGAATTCACAGCCTTCTTTTTTGGCGCCTGCCACAAGAGCATTGAGCACTTCCAGGTTTGCTACTGCCGGAAATTCGATCGGAGCATACTCTTTGCTGGTGCCTTCCATACGAATCGCCCCTGTCGCAATGACAATATCTCCACTCTTTACTTCTGTCTGCATTCCACCACAGGTTCCGATACGGACAAACGTATCTGCACCACAGCGATAAAGCTCTTCCATTGCAATAGAAGCAGATGGGCCACCAATACCGGTAGAAGTTACACTCACCTTTACTCCATCCAGTGTTCCTGTATAAGTTACATATTCTCTGTTATCAGCAACAAAAACCGGATCATCAAAATACTGTGCGATCTTTTTGCAGCGTTTCGGATCTCCCGGTAAGATCACATACCGTCCGACTTCTCCTTTTCCAACCTGAATATGATACTGTTTGCTTGCATCTTCTGAATAATTTTTCATGTCTGATTCCTCTCTTTCTTTATCTCTGTCCCTTATCGTATGGAATTCCTTCTGCCTTCGGTGCTCTTGATTTCTGAGAAATAAAAGCAAGCACGACAAGAGAAACAATATAAACTGCCAGGAAGTTTTAATGCTACAAGCGGTGCAGATCCACCGAATTTTTATTCTGTCACCCGCATTTGTTATATGTGAACTACTCGGCAACTGAGTTACCAGAGCATCTGAAATCTGGCGGGATACCGCCTTTTTTCAGGGTGCGTCCATGACACCAATACTGCTTGCCTTTCGGCTATACAGCTACTTTTATTATTTCTGGATTTTTTAGTCCGGTTACGGACAGTTCCTTCTGTTTTCCGGATACGGAAAGATATTTCCTTCCCAGGATAAAAGTTCTTCCATTTCCGGAATCATAACAGGTCATCAGATTATGAAGTCCCAGATCAACAGATAAATAATGTCCATTCTGAGAATGCTGTTCCGGCTCTTCAATCTCATAAATGACAATAAGGTCGCACTTTCCGTTTTTTGGTGGATAGATCCGCAGCTGTTTTATACGATCCATCTTCCTGAAAATCTTATTTTCAAGATATAAAAATTTTTCATGGATTCCATAGGTTTCTTCCATATAACTTTTCAGATTCTTTGGCAGAGACAGACGCAGCTGGTCTGAGCCTTTCTCATTCCGGATCCCCATCTGCATGTATGTGACCGGTATATTGTCCTGTTTAAAACGGGGCGGATTTGGCTCTTTGATTCCTCCGGTCTTTTTTAGGACATAAAAAGATTTCCATGCTTTGTCCAACTGCTTGCAGGTCTCCTGCGCTGTCTGTGATGGCAGCTGTCTGTACCACAGATCTCCTTTATGTGCTTTTTTCTGATAATACCAGTCAGGATACTTTTCCAGTCCCAGTTCTTTATAATGATGACGTTCATAGTTGCAGACATTCCAGAGTTTGGAAGCCGCATAACACATATGCCCTATAATGTTGGAATATTCCGGACAGATCTTTAACGATGTTCTGTGTGACAGCAGCATTCCTCTCCCCTCCTTCAGACAGCTATGCAGATGGAGTTTTACACTCCACCCTGATTTAATACGATTTGCTCTGATGTTCAATATAACGGCGGATATTTTCTTCAGATACTGATCCGATTGTCTCCACATAATAGGAATGGTTCCACAGCTCTCCCTTCCATAGCTGGTTTCTTATTTCCGGAAAACGTTCGAATAATTTTCTGCCGGTGATCCCCTTCAGATACTTGACAATTGCTGTTATAGACAGCTTTGGTGGAGCTGATACAAAACAATGGACATGGTCACCTTCACCACATTCAAATAAATGAACGGCAAAGCCCTTGTCCTCAGCAATCTGCTGCACCAGTTCCTGAAGGTATTCCTCAATTTCTGGATTTAATATTTTCTGCCGGTATTTCACTGACCATACCATATGGTAGTTAATATTACACACACAAGTTCTATAATGTATTAGATTTTCTTTCATACATATAGTATAACATAACGAGTGAAAACGCACAACAAAAAGTCGAACATATTTTCGATTGATTATATGCCGGTTACGGCATTAATATCAAAGGGTTAAAGGATTATTATATTATTTCCATGTGCAGATATGCACAATTCTACGCTTTCATCTCGGTAATTGAATTGCCGAGGATTCCCGCTTATCGTCCTAAATCCAAATTCAAATCCTCTCATCAAAAGAAGAAGCAACACAAACGAGCAAATTCCTTTTGCTACTTTTCCAATAATCTCTTTTACATCTATATTTTCTACCTTCTCGTTAAATCTCGTATTATTTTGTTTTTACTGCTTTCGATGCTGACCAGGAAGAGTAGCATCTTCTGTTTCCGGATTTTTTATATGTACGTACTCTTACATAATATACTCTTTTGCATTATAAAAATTATCACTGCTTAAGTTCGCTGCAATCCACTGTTCTCTGGTTCCTCTGTAACAGATTCTTTTGACTGGATTGTAATCTGTCACAAAATTTGTTGCAAAATTGCTGACAGACTTCGGTAAGATCATTGCATTCAGGCTGGAGCATTCTGCAAATGCCGCCTCTTCCACAGTCTGAACACCTTCTTCAATCTCAAGTTCTTCAAGTCCGGTACATTTTGCAAAAGCTGTTTTACCGATTGTTTGAACATTTCCCGGAATTTCCAGTGTTTTGATTCTACTGCATCTCATGAATGCATTTGCACCAATGGTGGTAACCTGTTTCGGCAGTTCAATACTCTTCAGAGCACTGCATGATTTTGTTTTTCATAG
>OHBV01000173.1_pt1 | contig 41663 bp, 48 predicted proteins | sample 1577451 | NCBI WGS metagenome assembly OHBV01 (sample SAMEA3879605, study PRJEB24766) | human gut metagenome | biome: human-associated habitat; feature: feces | place: USA | collected 1985/1987 | reverse complement strand
ACCTGCTAAGGTCTAGGGAACCTGCTAAGGTCTAGGGAACCTGCTAAGGTCTAGGGAACCTGCTAAGGTCTAGGGAACCTGCTAAGGTCTAGGTCGAACAGGACAGCGCCTCTGAGAAAGACACCGATCTTCTGGACACTCTCAAGACTGTGGGAGGCATGATGATGATGATGATGATTAATATCCTCATCACTCTTGCAACGCTGGGGATTATCGGGTATAATCTCTAACGAGTCCTAAGGGATCCCACTGAATCTAGCAAGGAGTATTGAAGATGAATGCACAAGTACGCAAGCTGTTGGATGCATGTCCGTCTTACATGGTGGCAGAGTGGGCTTTGCCTGCTCTCATCAATGGTGACTACACGGGTATCATTCCCATGGATGCCCCTGAGAGTTGCGGTAAGGAATACTAACAACTTCAATACCCATGAATTCCTTGATATTGCTAATTGCTAAAGCAGAGGGCTTTAACACTGTGTTGACTAGCGTCAACCCCAAGGATGACATTCGGCTAGATTCATAGGGCTAAGCTAGCAACCACTAGCAGCCACTAGCAACCACTAGCAACCACTAGCAACCACGACAAACAACTAAAGGAATGCCCCTAGGAGCCAAATTAAGGCACCTAGGAGCGCCCATAGGAGACATCATGTATACTCGCACCACCACCATCATTGAACGCTCTGACATAGCCTCTATTCTTTTCTATCGTTGGAAAGATGGGGCATATGCAGTCACCTTTACGGACTGCGAGTCTATCTACACTTTCACCGGTAAATATTCAGGCGGTGAGACTGTAGAGGGCAAGCTGTATAAGTTTAAGAAAGGGGGCTCTATGGAACTCATTGGAAATGCTTCAATGCACGGCTCCGTTATGAATACAATCCTGTCAATGTGGAATAACCATATTAAGGAGATTGAAAAGAATGCTTAATCTTAAAGAATACCTGATTGTGTTCATTGGAATTGCAATCATTCTAGGGATTTTCCCTTTGTTTGTCCTTATTTGCAAACTCATGGGAATCTATTACTAAAGGAGACGAAATGGAAGAAATTAACAGTGGAAAGCCTGAAACCAGTACCCATTACATGGGAGCTGTCCAGCCTATTGAATTGATGCTCAATGTATTATCTCATGAGGAATTCATTGGATTCCTTAAGGGCAATATGATTAAATATGCGTTCAGAGCAGGACGCAAAGAGGGTGAATCCGCAGAGAAAGACAGAAACAAATATCTGACATATTCCGACTGGCTGTTTACTTTCGAAGAATTCGGTATCATCGAGGTCAACGGTGAGTACATCGAAAAAGGTAAAATCAATGGTTAGAGGAGACACGAGGATTTAATAAAATCCATACTCCTAGGGAGGGGGGTGAAAGAGGCTATAGACTCCTAAGGAAATCTAAAGGAAACCACAGGAGTCTATAGTTTAACTATGGGTAATATCCTACATCATCACCTATATAACCCTATATAAAAGAGTATAAAAGATCTATAGATATAACTAAAGGTAACCCCTATGTCTTATGATAAATTGAATAGTTTTAGAATTGATGGTGAAAATGAATATGATGATCTTTGTCTTAAATACGGCAAAGCCCGTGTAGACAGGGAAATTGAATTAGAACTTGAAAGCAAGGAAAATGCCTTTAATGCTTTCATGTCTAAGCGTAATAAGGCCATTGAAAGCGGTGCTCTTGGTAATATGGGTGCATCTAGAGTCCTTATCAGTGAAGCCATCCCTGTCATGACTAAGGCCCTTGATAAATGGTTCAAGGATGCTGATACTGGAAAGCCCGGTAAGCGTCATGTGATGGCATCCCTAATTCGGTCTTTGTCTTCCGAAGAAATCGCATTCATTTCCATTAGAACCATCATTGAAAATTCCCTTGGAATCGTGTCTTTAACCAAATTGTCTTCTGTAATTGGTGAAGCTATTGAGGATGAACTTCGATTCAAGATGGTAGTTGCAACCATGGACAAGAAAGAGCTCAGCAGATTCAATGCAGGGCTTGATAAGCGTATTTCCATGCTTTTCAAAAAGCGCTATGTTGAAAACAGAGAAAAAATCCTAGCAGACGAAAAGAGACTCAAGAGATGGAACAAGTGGGGTAATGCTAATAGAGTTCAGGTAGGTCTTAAGTTGGTAGACATTTTCATCGTGTCTACTGGCTTAGGTGCCCTTGAGAAAACTATGAGTGACAACAAAAACGTACATTACATTTTCTGTCTTGACCCTGATGTGTTGACGTACTTGGAACACGAGGACAAGGAAACGGCTAGTCTCATGTTCCAAAATCGGCCCATGGTGATCCCTCCTAAGCCGTGGACTACCCCTTTTGATGGTGGTTACCTGATCAACCTTAAGAAACCCATACAGCTTGTTAGAATGCCCTCTAAGGAGTGTGCACAGCTCTACGATGAGGTTGACATGCCTAACGTGTATAAGGCCGTCAATGCCATACAGTCTACGGCTTGGAGGATCAACCGTAGAGTGCTCGACGTGGCTAACGAGGTTTGCTCTTGGGCCCACATTCCTGAGGGCCTTGAGATGCCCTCTGCGACTCCTGCGGAGCCTCCTGTGAGGCCTGTAGAGGCAGACACTAGCGAGGAGGTCCAGCGTGATTGGCGAAGTGCTATGGTGCACTACTATCAAGACGACAATAAGCGTAAGAGCAAGCGTTATCTTGTCAATGGTGTCCTAGCACTGGCAAACACCTACAAGGACGACATGGAAATTTATTTCCCCCACAATCTTGATTTCCGTGGTCGTGTCTATCCCTTGACCCAGTTGAGCCCTCAAGGAAACGACTTTACTAAGTCGCTCCTTGAGTTTGCCGAGGGGGTGCCTCTTGGTGAGAATGGGCATACTTGGCTGGCCTTTCAGGGTGCTAACTGCTACGGCCTTGACAAGAAACCCTTTGAAGAGCGTATTGCTTGGGTCTATGAGAACACCGACATGATTCTGTCTATTGCCAAGGATCCCTTGCAGGATCTCCGATGGACTGAGACGGATTCCCCGTGGGAATTCCTTGCGTTCTGCTTTGAATGGTCGGACTATCTGGATAAGGGCGACTCTTATGTGTCTCACCTCCCGATTGCATTCGATGGCTCCTGCTCTGGCTTACAGCATTTCTCTGCGATGCTAAGGGATGAATTCGGTGGGGAAGCCGTCAACCTCATGCCTGACGATCATGTCCATGACATCTATGGCATTGTCGCTACCAAGGTCACCGAGTTGCTTAAAAAGGACTATGACAATGGTACCGATGACACCATGGCTAAAACTGAAGACGGTGACGATTACCTGAAGAAGGGCACCCGCAGTATGGCCACGGAATGGCTCAAGCACGGAGTTACCCGTAAGGTGACTAAGCGTAGCACCATGACGCTCTGCTATGGCTCTAGTAAATTTGGCTTTGCCGAACAGGTTTTAGAAGATACCATTTACCCTGCTCTTTCAAAGAATCCCACGGCCTTCAGTCGCCCTAGCCAGTCCGCTAGGTACATGGCTGGATTGATCTGGGAAGCCCTGCAAGGGGTCGTAGTGAAAGCTGTGGAGGCTATGGGTTGGTTACAGGTTGCAAGCGGTCTCCTCGCTCAGGACAAGGACATTAACGGCCAAAGTATGCCTACCTATTGGATTACCCCTGCAGGATTCCCTGTAAAACAGAAGTACAACAAGGTTGTGCTTAAGCAACTCAGGACGTTTACTACTGGGACCATTCGAGTCAAGGAGCCATTTAAGGAAGATAGCCAGATTGAGGAAGGTGCCTCTATCAACCCCGTGGTGTACGAGAGTACCCCCGAGATTGACACCAGAAAGCAGAAGCAGGGTATTGCACCCAACTACGTCCATAGCATGGATGCCTCCCACCTTATGCTTACGGTGTGCTCTTGTGTAGACAAGGGCGTCAAGTCCTTTGCGATGATTCATGACTCCTATGGAGCACCTGCGGGACATGGTGACATCATGTTCACGACCGTTAGGGAAGTGTTTGTAGATACCTACAGCAAGAATGATGTACTGCAGGATCTTCACGATCACATTGGAAACCTTTTGTCTCCTAAGATGATCGACAAGCTCCCTGAGATTCCCTCTAAGGGAAACCTTGATCTTGAGCAAGTCAAGGAGTCCATGTACGCCTTTAGCTAGTAAGCTAGCCTTAGCTAGTAAGCTAGCCTTAGCTAGTAAGCTAGCCTTAGCTAGTAAGCTAGCTCTAGCTAACCTCAACTAATAAAATCCATACTCCTAGGGAGAGTAACCAAGCCTCCCTAGGTTAAACTAATAAAATTCATACTCCTAGGGAGAGTAACCTAGCCTCCCTAGGTTAAACAAACAAGGAAGTAATTAATGTCTAGCAACAACAATCGTTTCACGACCCCCAAGGGTCTCGCACAGTATCCCGCTCTCAAGACTCCTGACACGAAGTTCAATCCAGAGGGTGACTACAAGGTTAATCTTGTCATGGAAGATGATGAGAAGACCAATTCCCTCGTGTCTAAGCTCGAGGCAGTCCTTGAGGACTTCTATGAGAATGACGACAATGTCAAGCAGGCCATTTCTAAGGGTCGCAAGGTGGTGACTCAGGACATCTACGAAAAGGACGAAGAAGGCCGCATTGTGATGAAGTTCAAGCAGAAGGCGGTCATTACGAAGAAGGATGGTTCCAAGATTCCCGTCAAGATCCGTCAGTTTGACTCTAAGGGGAAGCCCATTGACGTCAACATCGGTCGAGACAGTGTCATCAAGGTGTCCTTCACTGCCAACCCGTACTACATGCCCTCTACGCGTACCTGTGGGCTTTCTCTGCGACTTCTTGCAGTTCAGGTTATCTCTCTGAATGAGTTCGGGGATTCCTCTGCGTCCTCTTATGGCTTTGAAGAAGAAGAAGGCTATAACGGTGAGGAGCCTGAGGATTCCTCTAAGAGCTTTGAAGATATTGACGATGACGTTCCCGGAGATTTCTAAATGATTAAGTTTACGTTCGGCCCTAAGATTCGTGAAGGGCTCGGACTCCTCCTTACTGAGGAAGGCCTTGAAAAGGCTCTTGAGTCCGCAATTGAGCGCTACAACTGGCACCTTGAAAAGTATGGTAAGGCACCAATTGACTTTTATTGCTCCTTTGCTGGGAGCGATAAGAAGGACTTCAAGAGCACTACCGCTTTCTATGACGCTAAATTCATCTACGGTGTGATGCCCTACTCGTTCACGTTCTATGTCAAGGATAAGGATCTTATCTTTGAAGATTCTGAAGTAGTCGAGTACGATAAGCCTTACAGCATTGATGAATTCCTCAGCAAGGATCTTAGCAGTGTTGGTGGTGCCTGTGTCCTTGTCATGTTTGACCCTGTTGACGAATCTGCAGAGTGCTTCTGCCGTCCCGACCTTATGATTGGACAAATCTTGTTCGATTGGAGCGATAGTGGCAATAAATACTTCATTCGAGTTTTCGGCTCTTATGAGTATGACATTTATGAAGATGAGGTTCATGAAGGCTGTAGGATTATGCTCCCTTCTCGTAGCAACCTGCTTAAGGAGCATGAAGAGGAATAAATGACTACCCGTAGTGCGGCCTATAGTAAAAAGAGGATGCACAACAGGGGAACTTACCGAAGTGGCCTTGAGGAGAAAGTCTCAGACTCCCTCAGGGCCTTCGGTATTGAGCCTCATTATGAGGAGAAGTATTTGGAGTATATTGTGCCCGCAAGTAAGCACAAATATACTCCTGACTTCGTTTTGCCTAATGGGATTCTCATAGAAACTAAAGGTGTATGGGATTCTGAAGATAGGAAGAAACATATTTTAATTAAGGCTCAACACCCAGAGTTGGACATTCGCTTTGTCTTTAGTAGATCCAAAACCCCTATTTACAAAGGAAGCAAAACAACTTATGCGTCCTTTTGTGAAAAGAATGGGATCAAGTATTCAGACAAAACAATCCCTCTTGAATGGATTAAAGAGGATCCCAAGGTAATCCATGAAGGTATTCTTATTAATAAAGGTTAATTAAAATATGGTTTCTTTCAAGGCTCCAAAGATTGAGGAGCATAAATCTTTTGTCTCTTATAAGAATAGAGAGACTACTAAATATCTTGTCGTTCACTGCTCTGCCACTCAGAATGTGCCATCTTTTACGTGGAAAACCATTGACCAGATGCACAGACAGCAGGGGTGGTTGGGTATTGGTTATCATTTTGTAATTCTTACTGACGGTACCATCCAGAGAGGTAGGCCCCTAGAGGCCATTGGTTCCCATGTAAAGGGTTACAACAACTGTTCTGTTGGTATCTGCCTCATTGGTGGTGTGGATGCTAAGGGCAAGTCCGTAGACAACTTTACAGAGGAGCAGAAGGAGTCTCTTAAGTGTCTACTGGACTATCTCAGAGGTTACTATAAAGATGAAGTCGTTGTCCTTGGTCACAGAGATTTTGCAGGCGTCAAAAAAGACTGCCCTTGCTTTGATGTTAAGGGATGGTATAAGGGCGCTAAGTTTGCTCGGTATGAAGATACTGAGGCGTTCTGGAGTAAGGTAGTCTTCTCCAAGGGTGTCTTTAAGGACTTTAATGGAGACCCTGAAGAAGGGGATGTTGTTCGCATTGAATAAAATCAATACTCCTAGGGAGAGAGTATGCAGTATGTGAAATCTCTTATGGTTATCCTTGCGTTCATTCTGGGACTGGCTCTAGGTGAATCTATTGAGGAAAAGAGAAATCAAGAGATTCTCCTAGAGGAGCAACGGACTCACTTAACGGAACTAAAGACTCTACAGGAAAGAAAGGATGCAACGATTAACTTACTTCTTAAAGACATTGCTACCGCTGATGTTGTGCAATCTGCTATTGATAAGCGGGTTAACCGCCTGCAGTACAACATCAATGCAGGAAACAAAGCCATTATGCAACATACCGATAGAGCTTATGCAGAGTCAATCATCCAGTGTAGAAACCTACTGTCAGAAGGTGCAGAACTACACGGGGAAGGTGTTAAGGTACTCAGAGACACCAATAGACGACTTGAAGCAATAATCGCCTTACACAAGTGATGGCACTATGGAAGAAAACTACATCGTACTTAATAAGTGGGATATTGAAGCTCTTATTGGTAATTCAGGATGTGCGGCGGTGGCTGACAAGCAATACTATAGGGATGAGATTAAAATTCTCAGTGCTTCTGGCTTTACCCGCGAATGCTCTTGTGTATTCTTTGATGCAACCGCAGATGAGCCCATCTACTACATCGTTTACTACACGTATGATGGGTACAATGATGATATTACCATCAGAGCGCCTGTGATGGATGCGAATCCTAAGAGTGGCTTTACTTACTACAAGATCCGTAAGGCTAACTCTCGTCAGATTACGGAATACTATTAACTTACACGGCGTGCCCCCGAAATAGTCTTCTAAACTATCGGCCTAAAACATCGGGAAGGAGCCAAGGGGTTCGATTCCTCCACGCCGTACCAAATACGCTGTTTGATTGTACTCCTCTCACCATAAGAGAAGTGAGGAAGTCCTACGGCTCTTAGCACCGACTAGGATGTCTACCGAAATAGATTCGATGGGGCAACGGTTACCCCCACATAAAAATACCCTAGTGGCGAAATGGTATACGCAACTGAATTAGAATCAGTGGAGAAGCAAGGCTCGTGAGGGTTCGATTCCCTCCTAGGGTACCATTTATTTTTTAAAAGAGAGGCAATTATGCAGACTCAGAAGGAACTTGATCGAATGGAATCTGATTGGGAAGCTCGTTGGGAAGACGAGTATCAGGAATATCTTGAGTCCCTTGATGAAGAAGACGACGAGGATGAAGACGACGAGGATGATGAGGAAGATAATGACTACTAAAGTTGGGGAAAGTGAAGCCCTTTGCATCTGCCATCAGGATAATCTTTATACGTTCGTCCTTAGGTATCCTAGGATGATCCATAGTGAATTCATGACGCACAGAATGTTCTCACGGAATGCTAGTAGCTCTCGTGCCATCCCTGTGAATAAGGTTATTGAACAGGTTGATAGCAAGCCTGTAGTCCCGACTAAGGTCTACATGAATAAAGCGGGTATGGTAGGTGATGTAGAGGCTCCTATTGATGTAGCTACAAACTTCTATAATCTTTGGCTTGACGCGGCTCGTAACGCCGTGGAAACGGCCAAGTGTATGGAAAAGCTCGGTATCCATAAGCAACACATTAACCGAATCCTTGAGCCCTTCCAGTACATTAACGTGATTGTGACTGCTACTGATTGGGATAACTTCCTTAATCTTAGGCTTGCCAGTGATGCACAGCCTGAGATGCAGGATCTTGCAAGGGCTATTAAGGGTGAGATGGACAAGGTAGGCAAAAAGATCATTAGTGTCTACCGTATTTGTGGGAAGTACGTTAGTCTTCCTTTTATCACCCAAGAGGAAGTCGACAGTCACTGTATGAACTCGTTTAGTTCCTCTGAAGTCCTCATTGAGGATCTCATGCTGATCTCCTCTGCACGCTGTGCTAGAGTGTCTTATAACAACCATGATGGCTCTTGCCCTGACGAACACAAGGACAAGAAGCTGGCACGAAGGCTTCTCGATGCAGGCCATATGTCACCCATGGAGCACCCCTGTATTTGGGCAGGAGACATGCGGTACCATAAAAACCTGTACGGCTGGGAGAGCCTTCGTTGTAAATTTGGTTAGTAAAAGATGAATCAAGAGAGTACATTCCTTTATCATGAGCATTGCCCTGAATGTGGTTCCTCTGACGCCTGTGGTGTCTTTAGTGATGGCCATAGGTATTGTTATTCTTGTAATACTTATTTTAGACCTGATGGGTCTGTAAAGATTGATGGGTCTGTAAAGAATGAGGTGACTAGAGTGTCTAAGGAGTGTATTCCTTTTGAAGACCTTGAAGCTGTTTCCCTTACTAAGCGTTGTATTAGTAAAGATACTTGTTCTAAATTCAAGTATTTTTCTACCGTTTACAAAGGGAAGCCTTGCCAAGTAGCGTGCTACTACGACGATTCTGGGAACCTTGTGGGGCAGAAGCTCAGGTTCCCCGATAAGTCCTTTGCTGTCCTTGGGAGTATCTCTAATAGGCTCTATGGATCCCAATTGTGGGCTAGTGGTAAGAAGATCGTCATCACTGAAGGTGAGATTGATTGTCTTACTGTGAGCCAACTTCAGGGTAATAAGTGGCCTGTTGTGAGTATCCCTAATGGGGCACAAGCGGCTAAGAAGGCTATTGAAGATAACCTTGAGTATCTTGACAAGTTTGAAGAAGTGGTTCTCATGTTTGACATGGATGAACCTGGTCGTAAGGCTTGTGAAGAGTGTGCAAAGATACTGCCTGCAGGTAAGGCATATATTGCTAATCTTCCTTGTAAGGATCCTAATGAGTGCCTTAGTGAAGGCAAGGGGTCTGAAGTTCTTCAAGCTGTATGGAATGCAAAGCCGTATAGGCCCGACGGAATTGTTTCAGGTACAGACCTCTATGAGAAGTGTGTAACTGATATTGATGACCTGAAGGACTCTGTGGAGTACCCTTGGGTTGCTCTTCAGAACAAAACTAAAGGAGCTAGACATGGTGAACTGTATGTCTTCACAAGTGGAAGTGGTATGGGAAAGTCCACAATACTCAGAGAACTCGAATACTACTTTGGTGTTCAAAGGGGAGAACTATGCGGAATTGTTGCTCTTGAAGAATCTACTCGCAAAACTGGGATGGAACTCATGTCGATTCATCTTAACAAGCGGCTCATACTCGACCCTGAGGGTACAGATGAAGATGAACGAAGCCGAGCTTTTGCGGAGACTATTGGAAACGGAAACTTCTTCCTGTACGACCATTTTGGGTCTCTTGATTCAGGCAATCTGCTTAGTAAGCTCAGGTATATGATTGTGTCCCTAGGGTGCAAGCGTATCTTCCTTGATCATATCTCCATTGTGGTCTCTGGTATGGACACTGATGAGGATGGGGGTGAACGTAAGGCTATTGACAAACTTATGACTAACCTTCGGTCCCTCGTGGAAGAGACTGGAGCTACCATGTTTGTAGTGTCTCATCTTAAGCGTCCTGAAAAGAAGGGGCACGAAGAGGGTGCACAGGTATCCCTTAGTCAACTTAGAGGGTCTGGGGCTATTGCACAGCTCTCTGACATGGTTATTGGTCTTGAGAGAAATCAACAGGGTGACAATCCTAATGTGTTGACTCTCAGAGTCCTTAAGAATCGTTTCTGCGGCCTTACGGGTATTAGTGGTTACCTTGAGTATGACCCTGAAACAGGTAGACTCAAGGATTGCCCACAGGGGTCTGAAGATTGCCCCTTTGAATCTGAGTTTTAACAAGGCTATTTAAGAAATAAGCAAAGCTATTTAAGGAATAGAAAATGCTGACAATTAAAGACAAATTTATTGTGTTCGATATTGAAACTGATGGGTTGCTTGATACGACCAAGAGGTTTTGGTGTGGTTGGTTGTACAACTCCTACACTGATTTGTACACTGGTTACACTGATCTTGATGAGTTCTTCGATGCACTGAATAAGTATGGTACTAGTGGGTACAGCATCGTTGGCCACAATATCTGCAAATTCGACATCCCTGCTCTTAAGAAGCTCAAGGGGGAGAGGTTTGCATTTGATGTTCGAGATGTCTGTATTGACACTCTTGTTCTTGCTCGTCTGATCTACTCGAACATCAAGGACACTGACGTTGGTCTTATGCGTTCTGGTAGGCTCCCTAAGGCTCTCTATGGTTCCCACAGCTTGAAGGCTTATGGTTACCGTATGGGTGAACTGAAGGGCACCTATGGCGAACATGAGGGTGCTTGGGACAAGTTTACTCATGAGATGTATGAGTACAACAAACAGGACGTTGTGGTTACCCTTAAGTTGTTCCAGAAGCTGATGGCCAAGGGTTACCCCCTTAAGGCAATCCAGCTTGAGCATGACATTGCTTGGGTGATGGCTAAGCAGGAACGCAATGGGTTTGTCTTTGCTAAAGATCAAGCAACCAAACTTTATTCCGAATTGGCAGGTAAGCGGCAGGTTCTTTATGAGAACCTTGTTTCCAAAGGTGGGTCTTGGACTGTCTATAAGGGAGACAAGATCTATAAGCGGGATAACGCTAAGCGTGGCATTAAGGCGGGTGTCCCTTACCCTCAGTATGAAGAGGTCACCTTTAACCCCAATAGTCGCCAACACATTGCCAAGGTTCTCATGGATCGAGGCTGGGAGCCTACTGAAATGACTCCTACAGGTGCCCCTAAGGTTGATGAAGAGACTCTGAAGACTGCTAAGGGTATTGATCTTACTGAGGACATCTTGGAGTATTTGCTTATTAACAAGCGCATTGCACAGCTTGCTGAGGGTGACAATGCGTGGCTAAAGTTGATGAAGGATGATCCTGATGGTTACACTCGCATTCACGGTTCTGTTAATCCTAATGGGGCTGTCACTGGCCGTGCAACTCATGCTTATCCTAATGTTGCACAGGTACCTGCAGGGAGATCTCCCTATGGGGAGGAATGTAGGTCTCTTTTTAGAGTGCCTACTGGATGGTATGAAGCGGGCATCGACGCTTCAGGTCTTGAGCTTAGGTGCTTTGCTCATTTTCTCTATCCTTATGACCATGGGGAATACGTGAATGAGATCTTGAATGGTGACATTCATACCCATAACCAGAAGATGGCAGGGTTGCCTACAAGAGATCAAGCGAAAACTATGATCTACTGCATGATGTACGGTGGTGGCGACGGTAAGCTCGGAGAAGTCATCAACGGTACTGCAAAGGACGGTAAGGCTCTTAAGGAAAGATTCTTTAATGCAGTACCTGCCTATAAGGAACTCTGCTCAGATATTGAAAGAACTCTCATTACAGCCTCTGAGTGGGTCGGAGGTGTCAATAAGGTAACTTGGAGGAAACGTGTTCACCCTGATAACAGCAATCTTAGTATTACTCATAGTATTCTTGGGCTTGATCGCAGGGTTGTTTATGTGCGAAGCCCTCACTCGGCTCTGAATACCCTTCTTCAGTCTGCAGGTGCCCTTATCTGCAAGAAATGGGTATGCCTTGTTGAGGAGAACATGCGTAAAGCAGGGTACAAGCACGGTTGGGACGGTGATTTTGCTATGATGGCATGGGTGCATGATGAGGTACAGGTTGCCTGCAGAACAAAAGAGATTGCAGAAGACTGTGTACGAATTGCTCAGGAGTCTATGAGACAGACTCAGGAGTTCTTTAAGTTTAATTGTCAGTTGGATACCGAAGGTAAAATTGGAGATAACTGGTATTCTTGCCACTAAGGAGTAGCTATGATTCGTAGACCTATGACCGTAGAAGAGATTGAAAAGATTCTTAAGAAGAATGAACCTAAGGAGGTAATGGCTTTGTGTAAGACCAACAAAAAGAGTATTGTTGACATTAAGTGGCTCTATAAGACGGATCCTGTTTTTGGGACTGCAGGTGGTGCAGAAGTTCGTTTGAATGGTAAACTGCTGTTTATGCACATTCCAAATCCCTGTAAACTCTATGAAGACTGGACTGACAAAGAAATCTTTTATGAGATTCTTGAACGTCTTGGCTATGAAGTTGATTGGGAAGAAGAGAGTGTTTACTATGAGGGACCTCAGCAAGAAAATGAATAAGTACCTTAGTTTTCTTAAGTATATTAACCAGAACAATCCGAAATTTCAGGCGGACTTCTGTCGTGAGAATGCCAAGCTGATTGCTGAGGCGGCATCTAGGGGGCACATTACTTGCCTTAATTACTATAGTGAAGCCACTAATTATTGGAGCCTCACTTGTAAGGCATACGCTATTCTTAAGGCTTGTGAATAATGAGATATGCTTTTGTAGACGGTGATATTCTAGCCTTTAAGGCGTCCTCTGCTGTCCAGAAGGATATCGACTGGGGGGATGGTCTTTGGACTTGTCATGCTGAAGTAGATGACGCATGGGATTACTTTACCGACATGCTTATTGCTATTGATGAGAAGCTGAATAAGCATTTTGTTGGTGAAGAGATTACCTATGTATTCTGTTTCTCCGATGAGGATAACTTTAGGAAAACCTACAATCCTGACTATAAGTCCAATAGGCGGTCTAATCGTAAACCTTGTTGTTACAAAGGTCTTGTAGACAAGATTAAAGAAACCTACATTTCTCATACAGTCAAGTACCTTGAAGCTGATGATGTTGTGGGTATCTACTGCACTAGCCCTGTCTATAAAGATATTTGTGTCGCAGTGTCTATGGACAAGGATTTCAAGACAATCCCCGGTTACTTCTATGATTTCGGTAATGATGTCTTTCATAACATCACTGAGAAGGACTCCAAGAAATGGCTGTGCTATCAGACCCTAGTAGGGGACGTTACAGACGGCTATAAGGGGTGCCCCACTTATGGCCCTGTGAAAGCCAATAAGCTCCTTAATGGGCACCCTGATTCTGAATGGTGGCCTGAGGTCTTGAAAGCATTCAAGTCTCAGGGTCTTACTGAAGAGGATGCCATTAGAGAAGCAACTATGGCTAGAATCTTGCACTATGAAGATTACCCTTTAGGTAAATCTGAGGGTCTACCCAAGAAGTACAATCCTTTTTAATCAATACTAATACCCCTAGGGATATTTTTAATTAAATCAATAGTCCTAGGTAGGAGGAAGACATGAACAAAGAAGAAAACAACGTTGTTGAGGAAGAAGAGTTTCCTTATGTTCCTAAGGATCTCATTGAGAGACTTGAGGATATCTTTGATATTCGAAAGATGATTTGGTATGAAAAGAGTAATGAGACTCTTCTAGGTATTCAACAGGTTGTTACCTACCTTAGAAATAAATACGATAAACAGAATGGAGATAACTGATGGGTGGACTCTTTAGTAAGCCTAAGGTTCCTGAGGTTAAGGTTCAGGCTCCTGCCGTTGAGCAACCTGTGCTCGAACCTGAGGCTCCTGAAATGGGTGCTGAAGAAACTGCGGAACGCAAGAAGAACAAGGGCAAGAAGGCCCTGAGGATTGACTATGTTGGTTCTGGCAGAGGGACTAACATCCCTAAGTAACGTGTCTAGGATTGGTGTCTTGCAACCTAATGATGATGACATCCTAGAACAGATCATCGACAAGGGTGCGAAGATCATCAAAGATGACCCTGACTCCCTCCCTTTCATTAAGAAATATGCTGACGTAAAGGTAGTTCGTAAGTTTCTTAAGGGTGTCATTAGTGGTGAATTTGAAGACTTCATCGTCCTTGTTTTCTATAACAAAGAAAATGCTCTCTCGGGTGCATCCTTAGTGTCTAGGGGGAGACCTTGGTATGCACCTGAGGGAGTAACTTTTCTAAATGAAGAGTGCACTGTAGCTTTCCAAAAGGGTCTTGGTTTGTCTAGAGCAATGGCTTATGCTCTAGAAAATAGGGCATGTACTAACGTAAGACTACTGGCCTTCTCTAATGCCAACACACTCAACAACAAGATGTTGGAAAATACCTATGAGAAACACTTGGGTTACTCTTCGTACAAAACTTTTTACAAGGAAATTTAATGGGATTTTTTAGTAAGCTTACTAAGCCTTTCAAGAAGATTGTCCACAAGATTACTGGTAGGGGCAACAGTGGGCAGGGAGCCTCAGTGGATCCTACGCCTGCTCCTACGCTTGAGCTTGCGAACCCTGAGGGTGAAGCTGAGAAGAAGGAAGAAACCACAAAGGTTCAGCTTCGTAAGGGTAAGAAGGGTCTTAGAATTAATAAGGCAAGGAATGCTGATGTGTCTGCAGGTACAGGCCGTAATCTTGTCTAACATGGAGGGTTATGATGGTTGGTAATCAATCATTGAATGCTGGGTGGGACGGTTGGAATGGCAACTAGTGAACATACCGCAGGCAATATCCCTCTTGAAGGAGCTAAGACGACCTATGACAAGCTCACGACAGACAGAGACCCGTACACGCAGAGAGCAGAGAAGTGTGCAACCTACACGATCCCTATGCTCTTTCCTAAGGAGTCTGATGATGGTGGTACTAACTATTCCACTCCTTACAATTCTGTGGGTGCTAGGGGTCTTAACAATCTTGCCTCTAAGCTTCTTCTTTCTCTGTTGCCTCCTAATCAACCTTTCTTTAGACTGGGGTTGGACGCGGAGTCGACTGTAGCACTTAATGAGTCTGCTGACGACCAGCTGAAGGACAATATCGAATACGGTTTGTCCATGATGGAACAACAGATGATTAAGTACATGGAGTCTCAGTCTCTTAGACCGACTCTTTTTGAAGCCATTAAGCAACTTATCATTGCGGGTAATGCACTTCTGTTCCTGCCTCCTGCTGAAGGTGGTATGAGGTGCTATACTCTTCGTGAGTACGCTGTTCAGAGAGACACTATTGGCAATGTCCTTCAGATTGTTGCTAAGGACACTGTTTCCCGTGGTAGTCTTCCTGATTCCATGCAGTCTGTTCTCCCTGATTCTGGTGAACCTACTATCAACGAAAAGGTAGACATCTATACTCACATTTACCGTGTGGCTAGTGGAGACACCTATCAGTGGGAATCCTATCAGGAGATTGAAGGTGAACCTGTTGCAGGCAGTGAGCAGACTTACCCTGCAAACAAGAGTCCTTGGATTCCCCTTAGATTCAATAAGAAGGACGGGGAACACTACGGTAGATCCTTTGTTGAGGATTATCTAGGCGACCTTATCTCCCTTGAGAATCTCTCTAAGAGCATTGTGGATATCTCCATGATTGCCTCTAAGGTTCTCTACCTCGTGTCTCCTGCTTGTCAGACGAACATCAGGGCTTTGGCTAAGGCGGCGAACGGTGCCTTTGTTAGGGGCCGTATGGAGGACGTTGTTCCCATGCAACTCAATAAGAGCATGGATATGCAGACGGTACTCACTACAGCTCAACAGATTGAGTCTCGTTTGTCTTATGCGTTCCTCTTGAACTCTGCAGTCCAGAGTGGTGCTGTGGGTAGAGACAGAGTTACCGCAGAAGAGATTAGGTACGTTGCAGGTGAACTTGAGGATACCCTAGGTGGTGTCTATTCTCTCCTGTCTCAGGAGCTACAGCTTCCTCTTGTTGCCTGTGTCTACAATCAGATGCAATCTCAGGGTTTGCTCCCTGTGGTTGACGAGAGTATTGCAGAGATTGAGCCCTCCATCATCACGGGTATTGATGCCCTTGGTAGAGGACAGGATCTTAACAATCTAGCTCAGGCTTTGCAGTTGATGCAACAGTTCCCTGAGTTTCTACAGGCTCTCAACGTTGGTAATCTTGCTACTAGGATTTTTGCAGCGGCTCATATTGATGCTACGGGTCTAGTGAAGACTCCTGAGGAACTTCAGGCAGAACAACAGGCCGCTATGGAACAGTATGCCCAGCAACAGGGTATTGACGCAGGTGCACAGATGGCTGTCAATGAAGCACAGCTAGAGCACTAGCACAGCTAGAGCACTAGCACAGCTAGCACTTGAATAACTAAAGGATAACTAATGACTGACTTTAATGAACCTCAGTCTCTCACTGAGGAGGCTGAAGCACAGGGTATCGAGATCATGGAGTCTTCTACGACTCAGATTGAGGTTGACCCTGATATTGGAGACCCCCTTCTTCAGAACGAAAAGTCGGGGGAAGAACATAATGAAGAACAAGCTAATGAAACTGAAGGCCACGCTGATGATGTGGCTGTTCATGATCGAAATGAAGATCAAGAGAATCTTCAAGAAGAAGTAGACAAGCACGAAAAGGCTATTGATGCCGTGAAGACCTCCCTTAAGGCAAAGGGTGTTGACTTCAATAAGGCTGTCCGAGAATATCAGGAGAATGGTAAGCTCTCCGATGAAACCGTTGCTGAACTTGAGAAGGCAGGTTATCCTTCTGAGGTTATCGAGGGCTTCATTGAGAGTCGAAAGGCTCTTGAATATCGCTTCACTGAGGCTGTTTATGATTCCGTAGGGGGTACTAAGGAGTACAATCGTATTGTCGATTGGGCATCCAAGAATCTCCCTCAGAAGACGATTGACTCCTTTAACAGAGCAATCGACAACAATAATCTGGAAGCTGTCTCCCTCATGCTTGAAGGCATGAAGTCTAAGATGACTTCCAAGATGGGTACCGCTAATAAGTCTATTCATGGCGGTACGGCCACTCCTGTGAATCGTCCTAAGGGGTTTGCAAACAAATCTGAAGTGATCGAGGCTATGAGCGATAAGCGCTATGGCAGGGATCCTGAATACACCCGACAGGTCGAACAGAGAATGTGGGCCACTAGTGTTTAATTTTATCTATAACAACAAATCTTATATACTTTAAAAGGAAAATAATTAAAAATGGCTGCTCTTGATGCTGCTGGTATTTCCAATCCTGGTCAGGCTCTCTCTACGGGCGATCGTGAGGCACTCTTTATGAAGGTCTTCACGGGTGAAGTTCTGACTGCTTTTGCTCGTACCTCCGTTATGATGTCTCGTCATCAGGTTCGAACGATTTCGCACGGTTAAGTCTTGCTGTGCCTAAAGTTCTTTAACTTCTGGAAAGCTAAGGGGTAATGCCTAAGCCAATCAGAAGCCAAGCCCTGTCGAAAGAAGGGAAGGTTCAACGACTAGTTTTATAACGTAGGGTACCAAGTGGTACTCGAAATGGGAACAACAATTGCGTAAAAATATTAAAGAAGCTCTCGAAAGAGGCTGGAAGATTTGTGCTACTTGCGGACAGAAGAAACCCGTGGAGGACTTCTACATTCGCAAGGATAATCAAAAGAATGGTGAAGAATACATCAGTATTCGAAACTCGTGTAAAGAATGTGTGAAAGCTAAGATCCGTCTTAGAGCTACTGGATGGTCTCCTGAAGACTACGAAAGGGCTTGGATCTTGCAAGGTGGTAAATGTGCTATTTGTGGGTGTGAGTTTGGAAGTTCACGATATACAAAACCTGCGGCAGACCATGACCACAAAACAGGTAAACTACGAGGCATTCTTTGTATGCAGTGTAATACTGCAATAGGTCTTCTTAAGGACTCTCCTTATAGATTAGAAAATGCTATCCGATATTTGGAAGAGCATGGGAACAATTGTTAAGATATAGTCTGAACATACGGGAAACCGTATGCTGAATAGGATTCCACAGCATCCTATTTGGAGCATAGAGTAACGTCTATGTGAAACGTGAGGCATTGAAGAGTGCCTCGTTCGCTGTGATGGGCCGTACCCGTGCTAAGTATCTTGCTCCGGGTAGCTCCCTTGATGACCAGCGTAAGAAGATGGAACACAATGAACGTGTCATCGCTATTGACGGTCTCCTTACGGCTGACTGCCTTATCACGGATATCGACGATGCGATGAACCATTATGACGTTCGAGTTGAATACTCCCGTCAGCTTGGTGAAGCTCTTGCTATGGGCGCTGACTGTGCTATTATCAATGAGCTTGCCAATGAGGCCGCTAAGGACGCTAAGTACAAGGATGGTAACATTCCCGACAATGGTGAGGGTGCCGACAAGGTTCTCGGTACGGGTAAGGCCTTTGAATTCGCTACGGGTCTTGATATTGAGCAGGAAGCTGGGTATGGCAATAAGATCCTTGAGGGTCTCCTTGCGGCTCGTGCTCAGATGACGAAGAACTACGTCCCGCAGGGTGACCGCTATTGCCTTCTCACGCCTGAAGGCTACTCTGCTGTCATGAAGGCTCTTATGCCTGATGCGGCTAACTATCATGCCCTCTTTGATCCGAACACGGGCAAGCTCCAGACGATTTGTGGCTTTGAAGTCATTGAAGTTCCGCACCTCCTGAATGATGGCATTGATGGTAAGCATGCTCTTAATGCTAAGATCAAGACTGCGGGTCTTCAGGGCATTGTCTTCCATCGTTCCGCTGTTGGTACGGTGAAGCTCAAGGATCTCGCTATGGAACGTGCTCGTCGAGCTGAATATCAGGCTGACCAGATCATTGCCAAGTACGCGATAAACTAACCTGTCGCGTAATCTTTTCTAAATAACGGGAAACTCTTTATAGACAACCCGATTGAAGCCAAATAACTCATAAAACAGTATAGGTGTATACAAAGATGGGTAATTATAATGAAACTCTAAATAAATATGTTGCGGGGTTCGTAGATGCAGACGGAGCCCTTAGTTTTTACTTTAATAAGACTGTAGACGGTCATTTTCGTATATGTCTACAGTTTTCAATTGTTCAGATTGACAATAGAGGGAGAGGCTTTAAGCTCCTTCAAGATCTAAGAGATGCCTACGATGTAGGAGGCATCCACAATATAGAAGTTAAGAATCAAAAGTGTTGGCGAGTGTTAAGTAAGAATGACTTAGAAAAGTTCTTGCCACATATTATCAAGCACATGGTAATTAAAGGGAAGCACTTCCAAAGAATGCTTGATAAGCGTAGAGAACTTTCAGGAGTTAATCTCACCCAAGAACAGGTGGATGAGCTTAGAAAGTTTGCTAAAGAATCTAGGGCTGATACAGGCCCAACTAGATACAAAAAGAATGCTAGTCCTGCATGGCTAGCAGGATACATTGATGGTGATGGATATCTAAGGTGTTCCGATAGAGAACACTGGCTTAAGATCCATGTACAAAAATCTGATGTATGTTCTGTAGAGCTAATCCAAAATACCTATGGCGGTAAGATCTACAAGACAACAAAAGAAAACATTAAAGAGTTTCGATTAAACTTTGGAGCATCGTTCTACGGAACCGCTACTAAAGTATTAAAGGCAATCATCCCGCATCTTAGGCTTAAAAGACATGATGCTGAGATGATCCTTTATTGGCACAAGCAACGACTAAATGAAAAGAACCCTAAGGGGTAAGCGATAGTCTAGCGGACAAGTATGTCCGTTTGGGGTCACGGTGGTCTCCGTCCCGAAGCTGTCGGTATCTTCGTTAAGACTGCTCAGGAATAATAAATGACCATTGAAGAAGTAAAGAAGGCTTACGAGACTACTTACTTCTGTCAGGTGCACAAGTGGGGGTATCAGCTTACCCCCGAGGAGGCTCAGGAACTGGGTCTCCTTAGTGCAACTGCAAAGCCTATTAAGCCTCGAAGAACCGTCGAAAAGAATAACAACAAGGAAAAATAATGATTGTAACTCCTAGCACTGAACTTGATGCAGTAAATGAAATTTTGTCATCCGTAGGCTCTAGCCCTGTTAATTCTCTTGAGGATGATGCTAATGTGGATGTGCTGAATGCTGTAAGAATCCTTAAGGCTGTCAGTCAAGAGATCCAGTCTAGGGGTTACAGCTTTAACACTCTCACCAGTGTTACCTTGAAGCCTGACTCTTTTACTAACAAAGTTGCTTATGGTAGAGACTTCCTAAGGGCTGTCTCTACTAGCTATAAGTTCGTGAGTAGAGAAGGCTATTTTTATGATCTTGATTCAGGGAATCTAGAGTTCCCTGAAGGCATCACTCTGGATGAACTTGTCAGGGAACTCCCTTTTGAGGAGCTTCCTCAGATCTTCAGAAAGTATATTACTGTTAGAGCCAGTAGAGTCTTTCAGATGAGGTATCTTACCTCTGCGGACATCGACTCACATCTTCAGCTAGAGGAGAGTGCGGCTTATGCAGACATTGTAGACTATGAACTGACGGATGGTAACTATAACATTCTCAATGATGACCAGTTCATCAGTCAGCAGACTCAGAGGAGCTAAGCATGTCTTTAGTGTCTCAAAGCATTCACTCATTTAAAGGTGGTGTCTCTCAACAGCCTGACATCATCAGATTTCCCGATCAGGTAACTGAGCTTGTCAATGGGTTTCCTAATGAAGTTGAGGGTCTCCAAAAGAGACCTCCGACTCTTGCAATCAAACGTTTGTCTGACCATGTTGACGCTACAAAGAAGAAGTACCATGTAATCAATAGAGACGAACAGGAAAAGTACATTCTCCAGATTGGCTCTGGGGAATATCAAATCTTTGATCTTAATGGTGAGCCTAAGACATGCAAGTTTGAAGATGATGAGGCAAAACAGTACATTACCACTAGTGACCCTAAGGGCAAACTAAAGGCAGTTACTGTTGCTGACTACACCTTTGTCTTGAACACTGAGAAGGAGGTCGGTGCTGTAGAAGGCTTATCCCCAGCGGGTAACAAGAATACTGCTCTAGTGTACATCAAGAATGCCCAGTATGCTAAGACTTACGCCATTTATGTGGATGGTGTGTATATGTGCGGCGTTATTACACCTGACGGTGGCGAACCTAAGCAAGCTATACAGACTACTACTGCATTTATTGCAAGAGCGTTGTATTCACTTCTTAATACTGGTAGGAAACCTGATGGTGGTGATCCTGACGTTGGTGGTACCTATGATGACCTAGTGAATCAGATTGGTGGTAGAGCGTCTATGGGTTACTCTAGGTCTAGTGCAAGCATGAGTCGCTATAAAGTAGGTCTAGTTGGCGACTCTGTTATTACGATCCAAGCTAATTCTGGGTGGGATCCTCCCAATGTTCTCGTTAAGGACAGCTTTGGTAACCAGAACGCTATTGCTTACATGGGTAAGGTTACGGCTGTTAATAAGCTCCCTCCGATTGCGCCTGAGTATTACATCATGCAGGTGTCTGGAGAAAAGAATTCCGAAGATGATGACTTCTATGTAAAGTGGGACGACGACCATAAGGTGTGGAAGGAAACTGTAGCACCTAGGATTCCAACTAAGATCAACCCTAAGAATATGCCTCACGCTATTGTTAGGCAGGAGGATGGAAGTTTTCTTCTTAAGAAGCTCCCGTGGGTTGATAGGGGCTCTGGTAATGAAGACACTAACCCTGATCCTTCGTTTATTGGTAGAAAGATCAATGACATCTTCTTCTATCGTAATCGCCTAGGGGTCATCGCTGATGAATCCATTATCCTTAGTGCAACCAACGACTTCTTTAATTTCTGGTTTAAGTCCTCTGCGGCTATTGCAGACACTGACCCTATTGATGTCTCGGTTTCCTCTAATAAGGTTGCCATTCTGACTCATGCAGTCCCCTTTGCGAGAGAGCTTATGTTGTTCTCCCGTGAAGGTCAGTTTGTGTTGTCTAGTGATGACGTCATGACACCTAAGAGTGTCAAGTGTGACCAGATCACTAACTTTGACTATGACACGAATGTTCAACCTATCTCTATCGGCCCTTCGATCTTCTTTGTGAATGATCGAGTAAACTACTGTTCTTTGATGCGCTACTACTCCTTGCAGGACGTGGCTGACCTTAAGGATGCTGAAGACGTAGCCGCACATGTGCCTACGTACATTCCTAAGGGCATCACTAGACTCTCTGGGAACACCACAGGGAACGTAGTTACGGCTATCTCCTCTACTACTCCTAATATCGTATACTGTTATAAATTTATCCTTGTTAACGCCACTAGTGAACAACAGGCATGGTTCAAGTGGGAATTTGCAAACAAGAATTCTGAGGTTCTTCTAACGGAATTTGTTGACTCAGAGATTTATCTTCTTATTAACTCTCCGAATGGTCTGTATCTAGAGAAAGCCTTGCTGACAGGTAATGCTGTTGACTTCTCTGATGAGCCTATTAGGCTCTTTATGGATCGTAAGAAGAAGTACACAATTCCTCAGTCCAACAAGTACAGTGACTATGAGGATTACACTGAGGTGTCCTTTAATGATATCTACGGTGCTATCCCATCCACTAAGGATCATAAGTATTTCATTGTTACTAAAGACGGTTACGTTACTGAGGTTGCTGATTGGGATTCCAATGGGATCTTTAGGATCCAAGGTGACATGAGGGGTGTTGAGGTGTTTGTGGGTCTTACCTACAAATTCTGTGTGACTCTCTCTAAGCAGTCCTTTAAGAAGAATACGGATACTGGAGGTGTTATCTCTGAGATTGAAGGTAGGCTACAGCTTAGATACTTCTGGTTTAACTATAGTAAGTCTGGTGTATTTGAATGCAAGGTTGATAACGACCTTAAGGAAAAGCATTTTAAGTATAGGTTTACTGGTAGGAACCTTGGTGAAGCTCCGACTATCTTGGGGGCAAACAAGGTTTACACGGGTAAGTTTAAGTTCCCAATTCAAGACAATAATGATGAAGTAGTCATTACTGTCTGCTCCGACAATGTCCAGCCTGTTAACCTGATTTCAGGTGGTTGGGAAGGTCTTTACATTAGAAGGAATAGTAGCGTATGAAGTTGAAACCCTTAACTCCTGAGCAGAATAACATGCTTTGTGACATCGCAATTCATGCTATGGAGAGTTGTGTCTGTAATGAAGTTGAGATCCCCATTGAACACTTTGTTTATGAAGGGGTGTATTACAGAACCTGTTTTATCCCTAAGGATGTAGCTATTATTGGTGCATACATCAAAATCCCTACCACTGTAATTGTCAGTGGGGATTGTTATGTTACCCTAGGGAATACTGTAGGGAGGCTTAAGGGTTACAACGTCATTCAGGCTGAGGGTGGTCGTAGGCAAGCCTTTAGGGCACTTGAAGACACGCACATTACGATGTGCTTTAGGACTGATAAGGTTGACCTAAGGGAATGCGAGAAAGAGTTTACTCCTGAGTGGATGCTATTAACAACTAATAGAAAGGAATTGATTAAAGAATGAGTGGTGTAGTTATTGGAGTAGGCGCCGCTGTTGGTGCATTAATTGGTGGTGGTAGTACATTGTACAGTGCTTCAAAGACTAATCGAAATCAGATTAAGGCTTTTAAGAAGCAGATGTATTACATGCAACTTAATTACAACTACAATCAAGCCGCTCTGAATAGACAAGAGCGATCCCTTTATGACTCTGCAGTTGGCAGCCTTTTCAGCATGTCGGTGAGTGCTTTCCAAAATCAGTCACAAGTTGAGGCGGCTCAGGCTGAATCGGGTGTGGAAGGCAGGACTCAAGATAAACTTGGGCAGGTTATTAGAGGCACGAATCTTAGACAGCAGACTGCTCTAAAGGAAGCCTATGAGGTTGATGTGTGGAACGTTAGGTCTCAAAAGGAGGCTCTCTACATTGAGACTAAGAACGCTGTAGAACAGGCTAGAGATAATCTATCTAATAGCTTTATTAAGGGTTCTAAGTTGTACGCACAGCTATTCCAAGGTGTCACTACGGGTGCCGCTTTGGGTGCCGCTACTGCAGGTATTGGTAGTGCCGTTGGTGGTGCCGCTTCTTCAGCCGCGGCTTCTACTGCTACGGGTGCTTCTGCTACGGGTGCTTCTGCAGGCATCGGTGGTGCAGGGGCTGTTAGCACCTCTCTAGGTTCTGGCTTCCTGTCTTCTTATGGTCTCGCGGCTAATAGTGCAGTAGCTGGCGGTGCTACTACTGTCGCTTCTACGGGTCTGTCCTCAGGGGCACTGTCAGGTCTTGGTGGCGCAGGTCTACATGCATCTACTGGTATGAGTGTGGCATCTTCTAGTGCGTCTATTGCATCCAATACTGGTGGTAACATCCTTGGTAACGTAATGGCTAATTACCAACAGTATAAGCCCTATGTTGACTTCATTCAACAGTGGTCTAATTATTATAATTCTAATGTACTACCTAGAGAACGAGGGGGTTACTTTTACTAATGGCTTATAAGAATAGTGCAGGGGCTTCCTCTGCTAAGCAAGAGTTTTATAATTGGAATTACTTTAGTCAGGACATGACTAAACTAGGGGAAGCTAAGGGTGTTCAGGTTAACATTAAGGATCGCCTTAAGCCCCCTCAGGAAGAAGTTGATTGGTTGTCTACTGTTGCTGAAGGTTTTAAAAAGCTAGGTACTGTAGCGGACGCCTATAAGGAAAAGGCTTTTAAGCAAGCTGATGAGTATCTGCGTACTCACTCCCTTGAGGAGTACCAAGAGGATGTTAAGAACAACAACATTCCCTTCCAGTATGACCCTGTCTCTATGTCTAGACTTAAGTACCAACATGGTAAGTTGGCTTTTAGTCTTGCAGAACAGGATTTCAAAGATAGAGTAAATAGAAACGAGTTTAACGGAAAGTCCCCTGAAGAAGTCGACGCAGAGTATTTCAAGCATGTTCGTAAGGCCATGGAGGATGTTAGAGACTCCTTTGGGTACGACATTAATGAAGACTCTTGGTTCTCTAAGGGTTTCTATGCAGAGAGTCCTGAAAGTAGACAGAAGATTCTATTGCAGAACATTCAGTCTAATAACAAGTGGTCTGTGGAACAGGCTAAACTTGTTGATTTGGCTGATGTTAGGGGCGCTGTTAACGATCTCTCTAAGAATGCGGCCTACGTTGTGGGGACTATCCTTGATGTCTTTGATGGTGAGAAGAACCCTAAGCTAGCCCACTATTCTCCTGCAGATAAAGCAACTATGGTCTCTGGACTCCTTGAGGACATTGCAGGTAGAGAGGATGGTGTCTATATCCTACAGCAGTTGGAGAACTGGAAGCCTTACTTTCTTGATGGTAAGAGCTCTGTAAGGGATATGGTAGGTGCTGTTGCTTGGGACAAAGCTCTCAAAACTGCGAGCAATGCCGCATGGAAGGCTGATGCTGAACGTTGGACTTCTCAGGCTCTTAAGGTTGACAATTGGGTAGCTAATGGTGATACAAGCTCTATTGAGCAGGAGCTTGCTCTTGCAAAGGACAGGGCAGGCGGTGTTGTAAGCGCTGAAGTAGAGTACCTTACTAGATCACTACAAAGTGCTAGAGATCAACAGAGAGCCTTGATTGCTAAGAACACGGCTAATTCAATTGATGCCCTTAAGGAAGAAGGTAGATCCATCAATGCGAATTACTATATTGAGTCCATGCTTAGGGGTCTTCCGACTAATCCTGAGAATGTCGTAGGGACTACTAAAGAACATATTGATAGAGAGTTCATGTTTGCTGTTCAGGATGGGAGAATCACTGAAAATGACATCCTAGAGATGGCCTGTAATCCAACTGGTGGCTATAACCCTGCCTCTAGTTACCTTAGTAAGGTAGGTAACAATGTTGTTAGGGCTATTAAGGCTGACATTCTATCCCTTGAGAACTCTAATGCCGCTAGTATTGAAAAGCCTGCTTATCTTGATAAGATGTATAGCTTTTATGTGTCTAACCCTAAGCAGTTTGCTACAGCTTTTGGTGGTATGGGCTCCTATGATATGGACGTTCTTCTTGCAATGATGAACGCAAACCAACTTGGGATGACCTATAATCAATGTGTGAGCGCCCTCAAGCAACAGAAGAAACTAGGCGAAACTAGGGAAGGTCGACAGGAGCAACAGAGGATCTACGACAATCTAGCCAAGGATGCTAAGGGAGATTTGTACTCTCAAAGCTACATGGTTAATAGGACTTATGCTTACATGAATGTTGGCATGTCTAGAAAGGACGCTATGGATAGATCCAGAGAGGATCTTGACAAAGAAACTATTTCTATTGATGACTCTAGGATCCCTGCAAAGTTCTTCATGATTAAAGGTGTCAGACCTGAGGCTACTAGGGATTGGTTTGAGGAAGAAGTAACCAATAAAATCAAAACCCTTAAGAAGGACGCAAAAGAAGGTGTCATTAAAGGGTACAACCCTATGACGGATTCTTTTGAAGTTGTTGACGCAGACACTAGGTCTCTACTGGCTAGATGGGATCGAAAGAGTATTCATGAGGGCTTTATGAAGTATATTGATGAACAATCTAGAACTAAGGTTGAGCCTCTTGGTGTTGTTGATAAGCTAGTCAGAAAGACTGTCCATAACGTCAAGGGTTATACAGAATACCTTAATAAGGAGGACTAATGCCTATCTTTCCCGATGCTTCTCCAGAAGATCTTGGGTGGAAAACCGTTAACCCCGGTCTTTATTTTACAGATAAGTTTGTCGTCGCTAGAGGTCTCACAGGTTCTGAAGAAAAAGAATACGAAGAAGCACATAAGAAGCCAAAGCCTGAAGTTGGTTTTGTAGGTGGCCTTACTAATGAGTGGGGCGCTGTAGAGATCAGAAAGGCTTACGGGTATGAGGAAGGTCTTGCCAAAAACACCTATGTTCCAACTGATGAAGAGCGTTGGGATGCTCTTAAGCAACTTGGCTATAATCTAGATAGATATAGAGCAGTCCTCCAGGGTGCATCCTCCAGTGAGGACTTTAAGAGTAACCTCGAAGTAATTAAAAGTGTACAGGAGTATAGAGATGCTCAGGGACAAGCAGGCCTTTGGAACAATCTTGTATCTGGCACTGGTGCTATGTTTGGTGATCCTCTTACCGCATTGCCTGTTTTTGGCTCTAGTAGCGCTATTGGTAGGATTGGATACGGCGCCGTAATGGGTGTTGCCTCTGGACAGCTCAATAACTATTCATCTGGTGACGACAATGATGCTCTTATGGATATGACCACTGGTATGGCTTTTGGTGCATCCATTGAGGGAATCGCTAGAGCAACTAAGTTTAAGGATGATGCTACTAAGCTAGGGGATGCGTCTAGGCGTGCACGAATGTACTCTGAAAAGATTGCCTCAGGTGCCAAGGACGTCTTTAAGAAGACTGGCATTCCTGAGGCTATTGAGAAGACACAGATTCATGAGGCATTCAATAGTGCTCTTAAGAACCTTGAGGGGAAACTCCCTACAATTACTGTTCAAGGCGCCATTGATAAAGTAAAAACTGAGACTAGTGCGGGTAAAGCTGTCAGGAAGATTTGGGACTCCCTAGGTAAGACTGAAAGAGGCGATAGAACTACTTTCAAGCAATTCAATAATGCTGAGACTACTCGTACAGCTGAGGAAGCTAGAGACTTCTATAGAAAGAATGGTGAGCGAGATGTAGACATCGTAGCAGACGACATCCTCAAACTCCTTGATTCGACCAGAATGGATCGTGACGATCTTGATGAAATGATTCGTAGACGAAGAGACGGTTATACAACCGATCTTGACGGTAATGAATTGTTTGAAGAGATCGTTGAGCGAATGGGTGCATTCTACGGTAAGTGGGGTGACATGGCTCAATCTAGGGGTATGATTGGTGAGACGGATGCTATGAGGAAACTTAAGGCAACTGGTGACATCGAATATGGTAAGCCCCTTGCTAGATCCGCTGTGTCTAATGATAAGTTCGAAAGCCACTGGCTTAGCAAGAACAAGGTGTCTGACTTCCTCAACACCTTTACAGGCTCCTATGGGGAGAAAGTAAATAAAGCACGGGCACGTGTCTACAAGCTACTCCTTAGAACTCTTGAGGATCCTGAGTACACTAAGCTCCTTAGGGCTAGATATGAAGAAGAACTGGCGGCTAAGGCTAAGGATACTCCTGCCAAGGACACTAAGGTTAAGGTGTCCACCGATCAGGAGGGTTTTATTGCTTGGGTTAAAAAGAAGGCTTGGGACGATTCCTTGGGCTATGTGGATCAATCAGAGGCCATCAAAAAGGGTCTTATGAATGACCCTAAGGGTGAAGGCATGCCCCACAACTACCAACACGAACGAACCCCTTGGAAGTTCACTATTAAGGATAATGACGGGTTCTCTGTTAGTAGGCTTCAGACAAACATTGTAGAAACCATGAACGGATACAACATGCGTATCTCGGGTGACATGGGCCTCAATGATGCCTTTGGTGTTAAGAGTTTCAAGGAGTTCTCCGACATCATGGATAAGCAACTAGGGGAGTACCTTAAGGAGACTTCTGTTGACGAGCGAGATCTTCAGGCTAAGGCTTTTAGGGCTTACCTATCGGACTACTACGGTAGATCAGGCATGGACAATGAAGATGCTTCTTCTTGGGGTAGTTCAGTTGCAGACGCTCTTAGGAACTTTACATTCTTTACTCACAATGCCTTTATGGGTGTCCTAAACCACTTTGAGACTGCTGAGGGTATTAAAGAGTTTGGCGCTTCCTTCTTCTTTAAGTCTATTCCGGGTATGCCTGACAAGATCAAGGATTGGTCTAAGGGTGGTATGACTAAGCAGGAAAGGGATGAGTTCCGAGACATGGCCTTCGGTAAGGAGGTTAGAGTAAGAGGAGCTTGGACTGAGATCTACGATAGAAACCTAGATAAGTTTGGTGGCGATAAGTATAAGGCTAGATTGGTTGCGGGCACTCAGTGGTTGGCTACTAATTCGCCTTTTACTAAGTACCTCAATAAGTCCCAAGAAACCATTGTGTCGACAGCTCAAGACATCTTTATTGGGCAGTTTGCAAGACACGCTCATGGTATTAAGGGGAAGGTTGCCTTCTTAGATGGCAAGACTCTTAATAGGCTAAATATCAATCCTAAGGACTTTGCTGATTTCACTAAGGCTTTTAAGGAGGCTACTGAGATCGACAAATTTGGTAGGATCAGAGTAAAACCTGATGTATACGACTCGATTATTGCAAATGATGTAAAGAGCATGACCATCATGCGTAGACTGGGTGATTATGTTGCCTCTGAGGTTATCCAGAGACAGAGTCTCACTGATGCCTATATGTGGAGAGGCTCTACGAATTCCCCAATTCTTGGTTTGCTTACTCAGTTTAAGAGCTTTGCTATTAGATCTTATAACAAGAGATTGGCTAAGAGTGCCCTTAGGTTTGAAGAGGGGGATGCCTCAGGTCAAGCTATGACTTGGCTTATCTCTGGTGCTCTTGGCACTTTGTCTACCCTTGGGCAAACCTTTGCTACAGCTTCTGGTATGAATGATGAGCAGAGAGGAAATTACTTTGAACGAGTGTTCGGTGTCTCAGACTTGAGGGATGTGGATTGGACTACTATCCTTAATGTTGGTATTAATGGTATGAGTAGATCTAGTATTCTGGCTATGCCTGCTATGCTTGCTTCTCTTGCAGGGTTTAATACTGGCATTAAGTCCACTGCGGATCAAGGCTATATCCTAGATGAAGAGGCTGAACACTTGAATTTCAATAGCTTGCTCGCCAACATTCCTGCGGCTCAAACTATTACCGGTCTCTATAACCTTCAGGCGGACACTAGAAACCTGTTTAATGCAGGGATCCTCAATGAAGACGACTATACAGAAGGTGATAGAGAGAGATATGCAAAGTCTTTCGGCAGAAGTTTGAAAGCTGTCACTCCGAATGCCCCATTTATTCAGCAATCTTTGATTAACTATATTACTGATCAAGAAGATAACTAAAACAATGGCTTCTACTATTGCTAACTATCAGGGCAATGGGTCTACTACAGACTTCAATGTGCCCTTTGATTATCTAGCAAAGAAGTTTGTGAAGGTCATCGTAGACTCCCGAGAGAAACTTGGAGGTGACTACGGTGACACCACTAAAGACTACTTCTTTGTAGATAAGACTACCATTAGATTCAATACAGCTCCCGCTAGTGGTACTGAAATCATTATTCGCAGATATACGTCTGCTACTGACCGTATCGTGTCCTTTAAGGACGCTTCGGTACTCAAGGCTAAAGACCTTGATGCTTCTGCAATTCAGACTATCCATATTGCTGAAGAAGGTAGAGACATCATCAATGACGCACTCATTGTAAACAAGGAAGGTAATTGGGACGCTAGGGGACACCGCATTGTGAATGTTGGTGATCCTATTGGTGACAACGATGCGGTTAACTTCAAGTTCTACAAAGATGATGCTATGGGTGCCTATCAGGCTAAGCTAAAGGCTGAAGCCGCTAGGGATGCCGCTAAGGTCTCTGAGACGAACGCTAAGGCTTCTGAAGTTAATGCTAAGGAGTCTGAGGTAACCGCTAAGGCTTCTGCGAGTACTGCAGTATCTGCGGCTAAGCATGCTGATGCTGTCAAGACAGAGAACCAAGCAATCCTTGAAGATGCTCGACAGCTACAAATCGATATTGAAACCTCTGAGGGGAATGCTTATGATAATGCTGTAATTGCTACTCAAAAGGCTGATGAAGCTAAAGTGTCTGAGAGGAACGCTAAGGTCTCTGAGACGAACGCTAAGGAGTCTGAAGACAATGCTAAGGCTTCTGAGGTGAGCGCTTCTGATAGTGCCTCCTTGGCTAAGGATTGGGCTACAAAGACTACTGGTACTGTCGATGACTCTGAGTATTCTGCAAAGCACTATGCTAATAAGGCTAAGGAGCAGGTTAGCATCGCTACTCAACAGGCTACTCTAGCTACTACTAAGGCTTCTGAGGCTGAGAAAAGCGCTACTGGTGCTTCCCAGTCTGCTACTGCGGCTGATGCCAGTGCTAATAGTGCTAGTGCTTCTGCAGGTACTGCTACGACTCAAGCTACTAATGCGAGTAACAGTGCTAAGGCAGCTAAGCTCTCGGAGGACAATGCGGCTCTCTATAAGACTGCGGCAAGTACCTCTGAGACGAACGCTAAGGCTTCTGAAGTTGAAGCTAAGAAACAAGCTGATCTCGCTAAGCAATATGCTGAATCTTCGGCTTCTGGACAGCTAAACGCTGACTGGGAAGTTACTGATCCTAAGTCAAAGGCATTCATCAAGAACAAGCCTACGCTCGGTGCCCTTGCATCTAAGGACAGCATTGCGTATAGTGAGATCACTGGTACTCCCCCTGAACAAGATCTTAGCGGTCTTGCTACTAAGAGTGAGCTTCAGACGGGTCTTGCAGGTAAGGCTAATGCCTCTCATACGCATACTATTGCCAATGTGACTAGCCTTCAGACTGCCTTGGATGCTAAGGCTAATGATGCGGATCTTCAGGTAGACCTTACGGCTATCCGTGAGAGTATCTCTAATGTGTCTTCTAAGGTTGATGGTATTGGTGACACTCTGTCTCCTACGTATGCCAAGAAGCAGGGTATCCTTGATGCCTGTGATAAGGCTATAAATGGTGCTAATTCTGTCCGCGCAGGAGATCCCACGCTTGATGAGATTAAGTCAGCCTTAGCTACCATTCAGGCTCAGTTGGGTCAGTTGGAAAGTAGAAGGTATGTTAAGGAGACTGGTACGAGTTCTGACGGTAACTCTTGGTATCGTAAGTGGACTGATGGTTTTATTGAACAGGGTGGTATTACACAATCGGCCATAGGGCACACGAGTAGAACCGTTAAATTATGTACCACTTTTTCTTCAAGTAATTACTTTGTCGCGGTTCAAAGCTGCGCTGGCGGGCCACCTTTTGCTCAATATAACAATTTCCATGTTGCAGAAAAGAGCCGCTCTAGTTTCTCAACTTTCGCCACTTGCGACGAAGATATTTCTGGCTTGTGGTATGCCTGTGGTTACTAAAGGATAAACAATGGAAGATCAAGAATTTATTAATCAACTAGCTGAAAAGCTAAGTAAGCTCGGTACTGTAAGACCTTTAGGTTTCCACTATCTTCACCCCTACGGAACAGTGCCTGCTGACTCTATTATTTGTAATGGAGCTATGTATTCTAGAGCTTTATATAAAGACTTCTTTGATTACATTACAACTCAAGGGTGGGTGAAGACTGAAGCTGAATGGGAAGAGATTGCTACGAGAGACAATGGGTTCTGCCCGTTCTACTCTTCGGGTGATGGTAGTACGAACTTTAGGACTCCTAAGTTCGCTCCTTATAAGCAGGTGGCTATGGGCGCGGCTCAGACTACTACGTATCATCAAGCAGGGTTGCCAAATATTACGGGTAGAGTTTACGACAAATCTGGGAGTAATTCCCCCGCGTGGACTATTAACCCAGAAGACACAGAAACCTCGGGTGCTTTTAGGATTGGGGCAGCTGGAGGATTCACTGGGGCAGGTACTTCGAAAAACAATATTTATGCAAAGGACTTTAACTTTGATGCTTTGCGTTCCAACACAATCTATGGTGCATCTGACACTGTTCGGCCCGTGTCACACGAATGGGTAATGTGTGTAGTAGCCTACGGTATTGCTACTAATGTAGGTTCTGTGGATATGGCCGATGTTTTGACGACCGTTGCCCAAGTTCAGGCCAATCTTGGAACGGCTGTAAAAAGCGTTAACGGTCAAAAGCCCAATAACGCAGGTAACGTAACTATAGAAATAAAAAGCGCCTTGCCGAATTATTCGTTTTTTGTTCAAGTTTCAAAAGGGGATTTCACTCCGGTTGAAGACGGATGGCTGAGGCTCGAAGATATGAATAGCGGTGACTATACGGGCGGTAAAGTCATACACAAAGCCAGCGGTGCAAAACTTTTTGAGTTCTACCAAAACAGATATCCTGGGACGGCTACAGGAATTCTTCCTGTACGGGCTGGAGAAACATATATCGTTTCAAACGTAGGTAATGTCTATTTCCATCCAATGAGGTGATAAATATGATTTGTCGTTATAAAATTCACGACCAAGAAACGAACGAAGTTCTTATCGCCGTAGGCGACAACATCCAATTTTTCGAATCTATGGGCTATACGGAGGTTGGTGAGGTTGAACGAGCCTACGACGGACGGTATTTCGTAGTGGGGCATGCACCTACGATGCCGCAAGAAGAGGTTGTAATTCAGGTACGGGCGGAGCGAAACAGAAGGCTCGCAGAAACTGACTGGTACATGATGCCTGACTATCCATCGAATCCTCAGAACCTTGAGGAACTTAAGGTCTACAGACAGGCTCTTAGAGACGTTCCTAAACAGGAAGGTTTTCCTAGGGATGTTCGTTGGCCTGATGTGCCTAAGTTCCTCTGTAAGGACTCTGAATCGGAACCCTTGGGTCTCGCTAAGGTAGGGATCTAAGGTTATATCCAAGGTGTTCTTTGGGTAACTATGGACACCTTGGTTTCTTTATCTAAGTTACTTTATTTTATAAGAAATATAATTATGGCAGAATTTGCTTCTAAGGGTGTTGCTGGTGCGGGTCTTGGTACTGGTATCGCAGGTCTTGCTCTCGGTGTCCTCAATAGCTCTAATAACGGCAATGGTCTCCTTGGTGGTCTCTTCGGTGGAGGCAATCAGAACGTAGTGTCTGCTATTCAGGCTGAGAACGGTATGCTCAAGGCTGAGAACTATTCCGACAAGAATGCCAAGGAAGTCTACGCACAGTAATTACCGTAGGACTACTGAACCTATCTAACATACTAAGTAAATGAATATACAAGTTTATTGGGATGGCAATGTAGGCGCCTGTGAGTATGAGAACCGTAAGGCATTCTTTACAACGAAACCCGACATTCCTACGGTTACCTTTGATGTCATCGTGTATAGCGAAGACAACAACGTAACGAAGAAGGTTTATGCCCATATCACTAGTGAGCTTACTTCTGAGGAAGTTACTGCCATAAAGCAGTTTGCTAAGGTACAGTTCACGGATAAGAGCAACACTAATTAAATAACTAAATACAATATGGAACTGGAAGTAATTAAGAAAGATGGTACCCACGAAGGCTGGGATTGGGACAAGATTGAAGTAGCTATTCATAAGGCCGCCCAGAGGGCTAACGCTACGTACTCTGAGTATGACATTGGTAAGATTAGGGGCTATATCGAGAGCATTGTCTACAGCAACTATGCTGAGGTGCCTACTGAAAAGCTACACGCTATTGTCATTGAAGCTCTTTGTAAGTATGCACCGAAGATCGGAGAATCTTATAAGGAGTTTAGAGACTATAAGAACACCTACGCTAAGGCTTTCGAAGCTGTTAAGAATGAGGCAGACACTGTCCTTCTTTTGGGAGACAAGGAAAACGCCAACTTCGATAGTTCCCTTGTGTCTACCAAAGGCTCCCTCATTAAGGGCTATCTTACTAAGCAACTGTATAAGCAATTCTACCTCACTAAGGAAGAGAAAGAGGCTACTAAGGTCGGTAAGTATTACATCCATGACCTTCGAGACATGATCTTTGGATCAATCAACTGTTGCCTCTTTGACATGGCTACTGTTCTTAAGGGTGGCTTTAGTATGTCCAATGTTACCTATACGGAGCCTACGAGTGTCCTTAGTGCCCTTCAGGTGATCGGTGACATCACCCTTGTAGCTACTGCACAGCAGTTCGGTGGGTTCACTATCCCTCAGATTGACAAGACGCTCCTCCCGTATGCTAAGAAAACGTATGAGCATGCGTTTAAGAAATACTTTGACCAGTGCAATATGGAGTTCGATGAAGCACGTGCTATGGCTATGCAAGAACTCAAGCGTGAGTTGGGGCAGGGCTTCCAGTCTCTTGAACTGAAGCTCAATACTGTTCCGTGTTCTCGTGGCGACTTTGCATTCACTACACTTACCTTTGGTGAGTGGAGCAACGATCTCCGTGATGATGATGACAAGGCGTTTCTTGAGATGATTTGTGAGACTATCCTTGATACCCGCATGAAGGGACATGGGGGTAAACAGGTTGTGTTCCCTAAGCTCGTGTATCTCTATGATTGGGAACAACATGGTAGTGATGAGCACGCTTATGTGTTCGAGAAGGCTGTTGAATGTTCCAGCAAGTGCATGTACCCTGATTTTCTAGCTATTAACGCTCCTCATGGCACTGTGTCTGAAACCTACAGGGCGTCTAATAAGCAGTGTGTTATCCATCCGATGGGATGCAGGGCGTACCTCACTCCTTGGAAAGATCCTGAGACTAACGAGTATGTGTCTGTTGGGCGATGCAACATTGGTGCGGTGTCTCTCAACCTCCCGTTGATCTTTAAGGCATCTAAGGGTAACTTCTGGGAAGAGCTTATGGTGAACCTTGAACAGATTCGAGGATTCCTTAAGCGTCGCTATGATATGATTAAGCATGCTAAGGCCAGCACGAATCCTATGGCATTCTGTCAGGGGGGTTTCTATAAGGGCTTCCTTAAGCCTGAAGATGAGGTAGGTGAGCTTACCAAGTATATGACAGCATCTTTTGGAATCTCTGCCTTGAATGAGTTTGCTATCCTCTTTACTGGCGGTAAGGATCTGCAGACTCCTGAGGGACAGAAGGCGGCTAAGGATGTCGTTAAGTTCATCTATGATGCAGTGCAGAAGTTTAAGAAGGAAGACGGATATCTCTATGCACTCTATGGTACCCCTGCAGAGTCCCTTTGTGGTACTCAGATGACTCAGTACCATGAGTATTGTGCAAAGAATAACCTTAAGGATGAATTTGAAGGTAAAGCCTACTTCACCAATTCCTTCCATATCCATGTGTCTGCTGACATTACCCCTTTTGAAAAGCAGGATCTTGAGTTTGAGCTCTTCCATCTTATCGAGGGTGGACACATCCAGTATGTCCGCATTGACAACCCAGAGAATAAGTTGGCTCTCACGAGCACGATCCTTCGAGGTATGGCTCACGGGTTCTATCAGGGTGTGAACTTTGATGCGGCTTACTGTGAGGACTGTCACCAACATAGCTTTAATGTGGGTAATACGTGCCCCTATTGTGGCTCTAGTAACTTGTCTGTCATTTCCCGTGTCTGTGGTTATTTGGGGTACTCTAACATCAACGGTAACTCCCGAATGAACGATGCCAAGATGGCTGAGATTAACGAACGAAAGAGTATGTAAAAGAGGATAAAGAATAAAATGAAGAATACTATGGAAGCTCAAACCAAGGAGCTTATCGGAAATCTCCAGAAGGAACTTGGAATCTGGCTCAAGAGAACTAACCAGAATGCTCCTTATACTAGGCGTCTGAAGCTACTGTACCAGAAGTGCATTATTGAGGAGTTCAATGAGTTTATCCAAGAGAACGCCGACACTCCTAACGACATGAAGGAGCTGTGTGACCTTATCTGGGTATGCGTTCAGTACGCTAATGTTTGTAGGTACGACCTTGAAAAGGGTATGCACGAACTGATGTCTGAATACTCCAGTAAGTTCTATGACAGTGAGGGCAACTACAACCCTCAATTCAGGGAAGACGGTAAGCTCCTGAAGGGCACTGGGTTCAAGAAAGCTAACTTTGAGCAGTTCTTTGAGGAATGAGTACCCTTGATGAGGAGCCAGGTAACCTAGCAGAGATCATAGCACAGGTAGCTCCTTCATTGGCAGTATCCAGTGCTGCGATTCTCGGGTTACCTCTTAGCGATTGGGTGTACGTCATCACAATTATATATACTTTTGTAGGCATCTGCACAATGATTAAAAAGCATTGGGTAGAACCTTGGTTAGAAAAGAAAAGAAAGGAAAAGAACAATGGACTATAAAGGACTTGAGAGCCTCCTAGGTAACATCCATGAGGAGATGCTTCAGAACATGCTTAATGACCTCAGGAACCCCGATAAGAGGTCTCCACAGCTCTATAATGCAATCATTAAGGAACTTGAACGTAATGGCATTGACTGTGTCCCTAAGGCTGGAGAGGGTGAAGAGAACGCCCTTAGTAAGCTCCTGAAGGCTACTAAGGAGAACTTCGAGAATTCCTATAGGGGAGACATTAGTGTTAACTGAGAAAGAGGCTAAAGCCCTACTCCCCTACTATGAGAACTTCCCACTATTTACCTCTTTGGTTTGGAAATCTATCGGGTTGCCCTCTCCTACCACGTTGCAGGTAGACATTGCTAAGCTACTACAGAACCCCCCTAGTGACCGAATGATCCTAATGGGTTTCCGTGGTGTAGCTAAATCCTTTATTACGTGTGCATACGTTGTCTGGAGTCTCTGGAGGGATCCACAGACTAAGATCATGGTAGTGTCTGCTAACAAAGAACGAGCAGACGCTAATGCTACGTTTATTAAGAAAATCATCAATGAATTGTCCTTTCTGAGCCACCTAAAGGCTAGAGAAGGTCAAAGAGATACTCAGAACCTTTTTGATGTAGGCCCTGCCATGCCAGACCATTCACCTTCAGTTAAGTCTGTGGGTATTAAGGGCCAGCTAACGGGTTCCCGTGCAGACATCATTGTCGCAGACGATAAACTTTAACCATGTCGTCTTTAAACCCCTTAAATTCGGTGGAACTCAGTCCTAACTAGGAAAGATAATACCGAGCCGAGCTATTTAGCAGGTGTAACGACTATTATATGTAGGGTCAAGTGACTCGAAAAATGGGGATACCTTTTGGTATAAGATATAGTCTGGTCTTCATAGAGATATGAAGCATCGTCAATTATAAGGAACATAACTATGTACGAAATTAACAAAACTTACGAAACTCCTAAGGGTCTTATTAAGATCCTGTCTAGAACTAAGAAGCAGAAACTTCCTAATGGTAAAGTCAAGCATCCTAGGGCTGTCATTCAGTTTGTCAAGACTGGAACAGTCATTGATGTTCAAACCTGTAACATTAAAGCAGGAAAGTTTGAAGACTTTATGGAACCTACAGTCTACGGTGTAGGCTTTCTTGGGTCTCCTATTAGAATCCCTGCTAGAGGCTCTAATAGCATCGTCCGTAAGATCTATGACCTGTGGACTAACATGCTGAAGAGAGCCTACGGTAACTACGGGCCTCGCTCTAGCTATGTAGGCTGTGTAGTAGATCCTAGATGGCATAACTTCACCACTTTCTTGAATACTATCCATGAGGTAGAAGGATATGAAGAGTGGGAAAAGGACTCTAGCATGCACCTTGATAAGGACATTAAGAAGGGCAATTGTGAACTCTACTCTAGGGATCACTGTAAGTTTGTCTCTGCCGCTGAAAATGTGGCGGATTCTCTGAAAAGACGATGGGGTAAGACTAACGACCTTACCTTAACATAAAGGTGGAAGTTCCATCTAATTCTTTCACTCAGGTTCTTAGAGACCAGCTATTCGAGCTCGTCAAAGAGTTCGACGCTGTCCTAAAGCCTGGTGAAGGTAAAAAGATCATCTATCTGGGCACCCCTCAGAATGAGATGAGCCTCTATAACGAGCTACAGGAGCGCGGATACACGGCTGTAATCTATCCCGCTAGGTATCCCTATGATGATTCTCATAGAGCCTCCTATGGCGATAGATTGGCCCCTATCATTGCTGACAAGTACGACAAGGATCCTAAGCATTGGGCAGGTAAACCCACAGACCCCCTTAGATTCTCTGAAGAAGATCTACAGAAGCGTGAACTATCTTATCGTAAGGCAGGCTTCGCTCTGCAGTTCATGCTTGATACGACCCTCTCAGACGCTGATAAATACCCTCTACGGCTTCGTGACCTGTTGGTTGGTATGTTCCCCTTAGACGAGGCTCCAATGAAGCTCACGTGGCTTCCTGAGCCCTCTAAGAGAGTTTCAGTTGATGAGTGTCCTACGATGGGCCTTAAGGGAGACTCTTACTTCTACTATCATACTTCATCCAATGAAGTAGTGCCCTATACGCATAAAATCCTATGTGTTGACCCTTCGGGACGTGGTGAATTGTCTTGCCTCGTCATTAAATAAAACCCTTAAATTCGGTGAACGTCTCTAAGAGATAATACCGAGCCAAGCCTAATTTAGGAAGGTGTAACGACTATTATGTACCGCTAAGTGTTAGTGGGAAACAGGGGTGAAAAAGATATAGTCTGGACTTATGGGCGACCATAAGAAAGTAATTAACAACTACTAAACATAAATATGAAAATCAACAACTTTAGAGCTAAAACCCGTTTGTACAAAGTGTACCACATCCATGAAAAAGGTAATAACGACCTGTCAAGTGGATATGTAGGCGTTACTAGAAGATCTTTGAGTTATAGACTCTCACAACACTTCTGCTCAAAGCGTCCTGTAGGAGAAATCCTTAGGAAACTTGGTAGAGAAAATGTTGAGATAACTCTTGTTAAGATGCTCCCTAAAGCTGAGGCTCTTAACATGGAATATGTGTTGAGACCTGAGCTAAATATGGGTTGGAACAGAATGGCAGGTGGCAATGTCGCTACCGTTAGATGCCCCGTGTGTGGCAAACCTATGCCTAAACGTAGAACGGGTACTGTATGTAGAGAGTGCTTTGATACTAGGTTTAAGAAGGAGAATATGCCCCATAACTACGGTACTGGTAAGCGTTATCTTATTACAGACCCCAATGGTAAAACTTACACCCCAGAATCTCTTGTGGAGTTCTGTAGGGAACATGACCTTACACCCCAGAACCTTCGTAAGGTTGCTAAGGGAACCCGTAAGCATCATAAAGGGTGGAAAGCTGTTGAAATTTCATAGAATCGAAAGACGAAACAGGTTATGCAGTCCTGTATTACCTTAATGGGTATATCTACGTTATGGAAGTAGGGGGTCTATTGGGAGGCTACTCTGATGTAGTCCTCAATAAGCTAGCTAAGGTAGCTAAGAAGTACAAAGTCAATGAAGTGGTCATTGAAGGCAATTTTGGCGACGGAATGTACCTTAAGCTCTTTGAACCTGTACTAAAGAAAACCTATAGTAACTGTGGGGTTACTGAAGTCAAATCCACAGGACAAAAAGAACTGCGTATCATTGATACTCTTGAACCTGTAATCTCTAACCATAAAATGTGTGTCACTCCTGAGTGTATCAGGAATGACTACTCTACCGTACCTGAATCTGACTACAAATATGCTTGTTTCTATCAGCTCACTCGTATCACTGTTGATAGGGGTGCCCTTATTCATGATGACCGTCTGGATGCTCTGGCAATCGGAGTTAAATACCTTGTGGACTTCATGGGCATAGATGCTGATGAAGGTATTAACGAACTAACCGAAGAATGGCTAGAGGAGTCTATGGAGTCCCTGTATGGATTCTATACGTCCAATATCGGAGGTGTGATGGTAACTGAAGATAGACACAGCACTAAAGGTACCTCTAAGGGTGTAGACAGATATAAGGATAAAGGGTATACATTCAAGAAGTGATAACTGAAATATACTTTATTAGTATTGAACACTTGTTCAGTAAATAATAAAGACAATGTAATAGAGAAAACAGGGCATTTCAGAATAAAATCCATACTCCTAGGGGGGGCTAGGAAAGACATATATAGATATACATATAGGTCTTTTCTAGCTCCCCTTTTTTGTTAGAAATGAAAGTATCAGAAGTAAAAGGTATCAGTGATGATGGGGTCTTAAAAAAATCCTTAGGATACCTATAGACCCTTATGGGAATCCTTAGGTGCCTATAGACCCTTATGGGAATCCATAGACCCTTATGGGAATCCTTAGGTGCCTATAGACCCTTATGGGAATGACCTCAATGAACAATACCAATAACACTAAAAATAAAGTATTCATCACCATCAAAATCATCATTATCATCATCCTCTTTATAATGTCCTTGATTAATGGGGATGTGTCTACTGTTGATGCTCTTCTACGTACTCTTGTGACTAGCTTATAATTACTTCCAGTTCCCCCTTGGGCTCCCTTAACGGGTTCCTGAGGGGTTTTATTTAAAGTTATCCACAGCTAGCAAAGCTAGCACAGCTAGAACATCTAGAACATCTAGCACAGCTAGAACATCTAGAACATCTAGCACAGCTAGCTCTTGCTAGCATAGGTAACTAAGGGGATCATAAAAATTGACAAAATTTGTGAACCCACACTTAACGAGTTCACGTGCGTAGGTGCCCCCGTGGGGGTTCCTGTGGGTGCCTGCGGGCTCCCGCTGTGTCCTTTGGTTTCTCTTAGACATCTTCAGCTAGCAAAGGTAGCAAAGCTAGCAAAGGTAGCTAAGGTTATCCACAGCTAGAACATCTAGCACAGCTAGCAAAGCTAGCACATCTAGAACATCTAGCACAGATAGCTAAGGTGTTGATTTATCAGTGTTTTTTCAAGTTATCCACAGGTTATCCACAGCTAGCAAAGCTAGCACAGAGTTATCCACAGCTAGCACAGCTAGCACAGATAGCACAGATAGCTAAGGTGTTGATCTGGATCAATATGGGGTTTGATCTGGATCAATATGGGGTTTGATCTGGATCAATATGGGGTTTGATCTGGATCAATATGGGGTTTGATCTGGATCAATATGGGGTTTGATCTGGATCAATATGGGGTTTGATCTGGATCAATATGGGGTTTGATCTGGAT
>OHBV01000144.1_pt1 | contig 48607 bp, 36 predicted proteins | sample 1577451 | NCBI WGS metagenome assembly OHBV01 (sample SAMEA3879605, study PRJEB24766) | human gut metagenome | biome: human-associated habitat; feature: feces | place: USA | collected 1985/1987 | reverse complement strand
GACAAAAACGGCTTTCTTCCTCTATACAAGACAGAAGAGATAGAAAAGCAATATTATGACATTCCACAAGACGCACCTTTGAAAACGCGCTTGCTATATTTCGACTTGAAAAAGGACTGATATAACTTGAATTTGACAGAAACGGTCTCGGACGATTATTCCGGGACCGCTTTTTTATGTGCATATCTCTGCCATGAATTAATATTTGCCATGCGTATGCCTATAAAAATAGTCTTGCAGGGATTGGTAACGGTTCGGAATGGCCGCATTCTCATTGAAACCGTTCAAGCAATGAAGCAATGTTTCTTCGAGTGTGATGTACCGGCAGCTGAAAGTCTGTACGTTATCCAAGCAACAGGCTTCCATAGCGTATTTGAACGGTGCAAGACTTTCAAGTTCTTTCCGAATCCGCACATGCCACAGGAAGAACAACTGAATCGTGAAGCTGTCGGATTCACCTGCTTTCATCAAATGTTCTTCATCGAGCAGCCGTTGGACAAGCTCCGGAGTAAGCTGGCAATCATTTTTCCGGTAATACTTGCGTTTTGCTGTATTATAGGCCGCAAACAGTTCGATGTCTTGTGTCGTCAGCCTGTATTCTTCCGGGTAAAATGCACGTACTTCCTTGCCTGTAACAATGATTTTCTTGTCTCCGAACTCGTACTCATACGTTTTTTCATCGGAGATTTCCTTCTCTGTAAAGGCCTTGAACCCGTAACATTCCGTTACGATGAACGGTTCTTTTCCGAAATTCGCCAGAGATTCGAGGGCATGGATATTGCCACAGGAAAAGAACATGTCGCTTCCGATACCTTCACCGCTGTCCGACAGCCTGATTTTTACATCCTCCGAACCGTTCGTGTATTTCCAGACTATACGGCAATCCGCATAATGGGGCTTCCTGCCGTTCGTCTTGACAAATTCTGCAAATCCGCTTCTGATGGCGGCTTTTGTCCTCTCCACATCTGTCAGGACGCTTCGTGCCTTGCAGGTTTCGCACTGGCCGAATTGCAAAGAATCGTCGGAAATTTCCGTTATCACTTTGGTGTTGGGATTTACCGTGGCTTCGCATACTACCTGCGTGCCGCCACATCGTGTACATATTATACTCATACTTTGATAAGATTAAAAATTAATATATCCTTACTATCCGCTATTTTGAACTTGTCGATAAGGTTCTACCAATAGATGCAATTTCTTTTCAACCAAACAGCTTGTCCAGATTCCGCTTAAAGCGCAGCATTGGGCGACATTTCCCATCGCATTTACGAACCGACTCCATATAGGCGCATTGACCGCTTGTTTCATCAAACAAGAAACATGACTGCCGGAATGCCTCAAAAATTCTTGTCCTAACCTGTTCATCCAGAACTTTTCCTTCCGTAATTTGATTAACATTTGCGTGCATAATACATAAAAATTAAATTAAACCTCGTTTTTCTTTTCCCTCCCTTCGGAAGCCTTTCGGCTTTCCTTGCCGGGAGAGATTTTACATGCAAACAGCACAGCGGGGAAAGGACGGAAAGACAAGCAAACAGCCGGGGATTTCACGGAATACCCAACCCGACGGCGCAGCAAGGCGGGGGACTGAAAGGACATCTTCGATTTGGGAAGGCTGCCGGGCAAATCCACGAGCCGTTAGCATGGCGGTGCTTGACGACGGACGACCGCTGTACCTTTGCATGGGAAAATCCAACCGACAGGAAGTGTCGGAAACGAGATAAGGGAAAGAATGAGATAGAAATGAAAGGGAAAGCTCCGATGATATAAAGGATACGGACGATGGCTAAAACAGAAAGTTGTCTCGTGGAAACAGAGGACATAAAAAGCCTCTCGGATCAACAAAACCGCACTCCAAAAGTTTTTTGTCTAACTTTCGGGGTGCAGTTTTTTCGGGGCTATATCAAGGCTCTTAATAATAAGAATAAAGGTGTCAACTTACTGTTCATAGGCTCATCCTTATGAAATTTGACTTTTGGGTTACCATCTTTATGTGATGATATTGTTGATGTCTTATTCCAGTGACCGTTTGTTCGTTTTAGTTGATAGTAATTTCATCGAGGAACAGATAAGTTTGTTTACCTGCACCCGGATGCCATTTCGGAAGTGCCGGAGTGTTTTTCCCGATAATGCGTACATAGCGTGCTTTGGTCTTTTCGAAACTTACCGTATCACGTTTCAGTACATTGTTCTTGCAGCCTTTTTCCAGTACCGGTATGGTCTTCAAGGCAATCTTGCTGTATGTACTTCCGTCGTTAGAACCATATATTTCCAAACCGGTCAGACCGAAGATATAGTCACCCGGAACAAGGTATGTGCCGAGTGAAACCGAAGATATTTCTTTCGTTTCCTGCAAGTCGATAGTTGCATCGAAGTCCTGTCCGTAAAGACCGATATAGCGTCCCGAACGATAATTATCGTCACCCTGCAAACCGTCTACCAACAAGTTTGCTCCCTGATAGGTGTATTTTTCGTCGGGTTCGCATTTCAGGGTGATGGGACGCATGGTAGCCAGATTATACGTCAGAGTTTCTTCGGTTACATTGCTTTCACGCCCGTTGCGGATAGCCCGTGCCTTGATGGTCGTTGTCCGATTTATCATGAATGGTTCCGTATACCGGAGCGATTCGCTTGTCGGCTCGGAACCGTCCAATGTGTAGTAGACCGGTGCATTGTCGAATGTATTCAGTTCGACAACCGCAGTGCCGTCCTGTCCTTTAGGCTTGACACTTATTGTCACATCCTCTATGTCTTCTTTGTAATGGCAGCCGTACAATTCGTATAAATCCAGCTGGTGACGGAGGCGTTTCAGAAATCCGCTCAAGTCCTTCCTTTCCGGATTGCCCCACTGCAACTCACTCAGCGCGGCGATGCGCGGCATCATCTGCCATTCCATTTTCACGCTATCCTTTGTCCATTCCGTCCAGATACATCCTTGTACTCCAATGATGTTCTTCTTCTCTTCCGGAGTCAGCTCCTCTGATTGAGGCTCGAACATATATACGCGTTCTACGCTGCTGATGCCTTTCAGGCGGTTATAACCCGGATTGCTGAAGTACAGGTGGCTGATGGGACAGACGATGGTGGAATGTCCCAGCTGTGCGGCTTTGACGGATGCCTTTATGCCTGTCCATGCCATGACGGTCGTGGTTTCCGGATTAGGATTGCCTTCCAGAATCTCATCCCATGCCAGCATTTTCTTGCCTCGTTTGGCGATTTCCTTTTCCACTTCGTTCATGAAGTACACCTGAAGTTGGTTCTCCTTGCTGTGTTCTTTAGTGTCGCGCAGTCCCAGTTCCTTGATCTTGGCCTGACATTTCGGACATTTCTTCCATTCCGCTTTCGGGCATTCATCTCCTCCAATGTGGATATAAGGTGCATCCGGGAATATATCCATCAGTTCGTTCACCACGTCTTTGGCAAATTGCAGTGTTTGAGGGTTTCCTCCGCAAAGCACTTCCTTGAAAACACCAAATTTTGTAGCCGTTTCATACGGCCCGCCTGTACATCCCAGTTCCGGATAAGAAGCCAGTGCTGCCAACATGTGTCCCGGCATGTCTATTTCCGGAATAACTGTAATGAAGCGTTCTGCTGCGTATGCTACAATTTCTTTGGCATCTTCTTGTGTGTAGTAACCACTAACCGGTGTACCATCGAATTTTCCAGACCCCGGTGCAGTAATTGTTTCTTTACGGTAAGAGCCAACTTCAGTCAGTTTTGGGTATTTTTTGATTTCAATACGCCAGCCTTGGTCTTCGGTCAGATGCCAGTGGAAATAATTGATATTGTGCAATGCCATGACGTCAATTAGTTTCTTCAGATATTCTTTCGGAAAGAAATGACGACCGACATCTATCATAAAGCCACGATAATTATACTGTGGAAAGTCTTTTACTTCACCGGCAGGCAGTGAAGCCAGTGATTTGCCTTCCGTGATAGGAAGTGCCTTGTGTATAGTCTGGCAGCCATAGAAGACACCAGCTTCTGTAGCACCTGTCAGGGTAATGGCATCGGCTGTGACGTTCAGTTCATAGCCCTCTTTGTGCGTGATAGATGGATCGACTTTTAGGATAATACAGTTCTTTCCAGCCTTAGCTCCTATCTTGACTTCCGTTCCTGTCACCTCTTTGATGTAATCGGTCAGAAGACGGGCTGTACTTGCCAGTTTCTCATTACCTTCTTCGTAACAGATTGTTGTAGAAGGTTTAACTACAAAAGGTGCTGCTGATGGGTTTTCTGTGACTTCCTGTGGCAATGGGACGACATTCAGACTTCCTGTCTGAATATCTTGTGTTCCACATGCCATCAGACTTCCTGCGGCTAAAAGGTAAATTGCCCATACTTTTACTGAGTTCTTTTTCATTGCAAAGATTATTTAATAGATTATCTAAAAGATTATTTAATATTTTGTTTACAAAAATAACAAACTCCTTTTATCATTTTCTTTAACTTTACATAAAATATTAAATTTGGTATTAATAACTATGATTTTTTGTAGGAACTTTATTAAGAGAATATCACTCTTAGGTGTTGCCGCTTGCTTGGGATATTCACATATAGTGAATGCCAAAGAAATGGTGGTAGAGAGTGGTATAATGAATGCTCTCCAGGAAAGTGTGGAAGCAAAAGGTGTTGTGTATGATGCTACAGGTATTCCTGTTATCGGCGCATCAGTTGTTGAGAAAGGTAATTCTACTAATGGTGTCATTACCGATCTTGATGGTAACTTTACGCTGAATGTGGCAAAAAATGCCATAATTGTGATTTCGTATATGGGATATCAAACCCAGGAAATACAGGTTATTCCGGGTAAAATCCTTAATATTACATTGAAGGAAGACACTCAGGTTTTGGACGAAGTTGTAGTAGTGGGTTATGGCGTGCAGAAAAAAGTCAATTTGACTGGTTCTGTCGCTACTGTAGATGGTGAAATATTGGAACAGCGTCCGCTGGCAAATGCTACCCAAAGTTTGCAAGGTATGGTTCCGGGATTGTACATTGATAATAGTAATGCCGGTCGTCCGGGTGCGACTTCTTCTTTGCAGTTACGTGGTCAAGGCAATCTTTCGGGTAATGCTGCTCCTTATGTGTTGGTCGATGGAGTAGAAATGGATCTTGCAGATGTCAATCCGAATGATATTGAAAATATCTCTGTATTGAAGGATGCTGCAGCGTCCTCTATTTATGGCGCGCGTGCGGCTTACGGTGTGATTTTGGTTACTACTAAAAAAGGTAAGGAAGGTAAAGCCCGTGTTAGCTATCAGGCTACATTGGGATGGACCTCTCCGATGTCATTGCCGGATATGGCCAATGCATATGAGTTTGCCACTTATTTCAACAGAGCTTGTAAAAATGCAGGTGTAATAGAACAGTATGGTGAAGAGAAGCTGGGACAATTGCAGCAGTATATCAATGACCCTACCGGACTTGATCCGTGGGCAGAGCTGACTCCCGGACAATCGATGATAGGAGCATTCGAGAACAGTGCCAAAGGTTTGGGTAATACGGACTACTTCGATCTTCATTACAAGGATGTTGCTTTCAAGCAGAATCACAATGTTAGTATAAGCGGCGGTGGTGAAAAGGCACAATATTACATTTCAGGTGGTATGTACAAGGAAGACGGTTTGTTGCGTTATGCCGACATCGGTTACAAACGTTTCAATTTCAGCAGCAATATCACTTCGAAAGTTACCGACTGGTTGAAACTGAAAGTGAATACTAAGTATATGAATTCAGACAATGAAACTCCGTTTGGTACGGGTGCGTTGAGCGAGGGGTTTTATCATTCAATGGCACGTTTCCGTCCTACCGTAAGTGTGGTTGATCCGAACGGGAACTTTACGGAATTGTCAATGATTCCGTACTTGCAGAGTGGTACTAAGACCGATACCGAGAACAATAACCTGACCATGACCGGCGGGTTGGAGGTGGAACCTCTGAAAAACTGGCATATTTTTTTCGACTATACTTATCGCTATAACACACGAGATTATTGGGCGTTGAAGGTACTTCCGCAGATTCCGAATGCTTCAGGTGACTCATACGATATTGGTACACGTGCCGAAATTGCGGACGGAGCAAGCAATTCGTATACCCGTTACGATATGAACAATCAGTACCAGTCTGTCAATCTGTATACCAACTATTCATTCTCTCTGGCTGACAAGCATAACTTTACAGCAATGCTGGGTTATCAAGAAGAATATTACAAATACAGGTATTTGTATGATTCTGTAACAGATATCTTGTCTACCAGCAATCCGAGCCTTGAAATGGCAAATGGTGACCGTACTGTGAAGGATACGCGTTACGCATGGGCTACACGCGGATACTTCGGACGTATCAATTACGATTTCATGGGACGTTATCTGGTAGAAGTAAACGGACGTTATGATGGTTCTTCACGTTTTGCCAAAGGCAGCCGCTGGGGATTCTTCCCTTCTGTTTCTTTGGGATGGAACATTATGCGTGAGTCGTTCATGGAAAAGACACAGGATGTATTGTCTAACTTGAAGTTGCGTGTGTCTTGGGGATTGCTTGGTAACCAGACTGGAGCTGCTTACTATACATTCGCTTCTACCATGGACCCTGTATCATTAGGTAACTGGTATTTCTTGAACGGAAGAGAAGGTTATTTCAAACCGGGTTCAGTGGTTGATTCCAATACAACATGGGAAAAGGTTGAGCATAAGAATATCGGTATTGACTTTGGATTTTTTGATAATGCCTTGACCGGATCATTCGATGTATTCCAGCGTGATACACGAGATATGTTAGGTCCTTCAGTAGCACTGGCAGACTTCTTTGGTGCAGTAGCTCCTGAAACCAATAATGCCGAAATGCGTAATCGTGGATGGGAACTTACCTTGCAGTGGAGAGGAAAGATTGGTAAGGATATTGATTACTCTATCGGTGGTTCTCTTTCTGATGCAACCTCCGAAGTTACAGCTTACGAAGGGGATGGTTCCGATCCGGCAAACAACTGGTATAAAGGAAAGAAAGTGGGTGAAATCTGGGGATACCGCGCTTCCGGTTTGATTCAGACACAGGAAGAAGCCGATGAGTATAACGCTACATACGATTTGTCTTATCTCAGCGGACAGAAGTGGATGCCGGGTGACGTGAAGTATATAAATTTGGATGATAATAACAAAATTAATAACGGTACTAATACAATTGGCGATATGGGTGATATGACTGTCATTGGCAATACTACACCGCGTTATCAATATACCATCAACGGCTCTATTTCATGGAAAGGCCTTTCACTAAGCTTAATGTTTCAAGGCGTGGGTAAACGCGACTGGTGTCCTGCTATGAATACTTCTTATTTCTGGGGATCGGGTGCATATGCGCAAGTTACTGTTTTCAAGGAACACCTCGATTATTGGACCCCGGAAAATCCGAACGCTTACTATCCGAATCCGTATACTGCCGGCAATCAAGCTGTAGGAAAGTTTCGTGCAAAGACCTCCCAGAAATCTGATCGTTATATGCAGAGTGCCGCTTATTGCCGTTTAAAGAATCTGACTATCAGTTACGATTTGCCAAAAACATGGATTGAAAAAATTCATCTTACCAAGGCACAAGTATTCTTCTCTGGTGAAAACTTGCTGACTTTTACCAAACTGAGCAACATATTCGACCCGGAAGGTCTGTTTACTCAGAACAGTTATGGTAATGCGCTTGAGCAGGCTGGTAAGAACTATCCGATGACGAGAGTATTCTCTGTCGGTGTTATTTTAAATATGTAAAAACAGGGAAACGATTATGAAAAATATACATTTACTGATTGCTTCAGTTTTATGCTTGGGAATGACTTCTTGTTTCGATATGGACCAAGAACCTCAGGGGGAGATGTCTACGGTAGGTGCTTTCACTACAGTCAGTGAAATCAATATGTACCTGAATATGTTCTATCAGGGTAGTGTGCCTGTGATGGGTGGAGGGACTGTCAATAATTCGGCAATCAAGACTCAATCCAGCAGTAGCACCAACGGCATTGCTTTCGGCGATGCCAATAGCGACAACTTGTATCCTAATGCGATTGATACTCGTTTGGCTGGTGAAACTTCGCTTAGTAATGCTGCCGAACTGGATGATTACAAGGCGATACGGAATGTAAATTTCCTGCTTCAGAATATCACAAACTGTGAGGATAAAGGAACTGACTATGAACAGTGTCTGGGCGAGGCTTATTATTTCCGTGCTGCTTATTATTATCATTTGCTCATAAACTACGGTGGTGTGACGTGGATAGAAGAGCAGCTTGATCCAGATGCAGAGCTGATGAAGCGTCCGCGCAATACCCGTACGGAAATTGTAGATTACATCCTGAATGATTTGAAGGATGCCATTACATATTTGAAGGAGCAAGACAATAATGCTACTCGTCGTGTTCACCGCGATGTAGCTCGTGCCTTGAAGAGTGAAGTGGCTCTGTTTGCTGCGACATGGGAAAAATATCACCGTGCAGAAAACGATCCGTTCTATGACAAGACGCTGACTAATCCTGATGTAAAAATCAAGGAATGGCTGGAACAGGCTGCCGCAGCTGCTAAAGAGGTGATTGTCCGTAATGTATGGAGCATCCATAACACCGGCAAACCGCTGACCGACTATCGTGATATGTTTATTGATACCGACTTGAGCGATAATCAAGAGGTGCTGTGGTGGAAGGAATATAATGCTTCCGCTGGAATTGGTCATAATGTAACATACTATGCTTGTCAGGGAGGCGGACAGATTGGTGTTTCCGCTTCACTGGTAGACGATTACCTAACAAGAGAAGGCAAACCGTTTACTGGTACAGCAAAAGAAGAGGCAAAACGTATATATGGAACTGAATTGACTCCTGAACTCCGTGACCCGCGTTTGTCACAAACTGTTTTCATGCCGGGACAGCAGATTCGTAGCGATGGCACACTGTATGCATGGCCACCATTGGATGCAACCAACTACCATCAGAATACTACCGGTTATTCTGTATTGAAATACGAAGAATTTAACACATCGAATACGGCTTCTTATACGACTGCAAACCGTAGTCAGGCTCCGGCTATTCAAGTCCGTTATGCGGATATTCTGTTGAACTATGCAGAGGCACTGGCAGAACTTGACGGGGCTAACAATGCCGGCGAAATACAGAAAGCCTTGAAGCCTTTGCGCGACCGTGTAAATATGCCGGGGGTGGATTTCGACCGTGAATATAATTCCGATGCCGATTATCCGTTCCATAATCTGGACAAGTATATTCAAGCTGTACGTCGTGAGCGTCGTGTGGAGAAAGCGCTCGAAAACTGCCGTCTGACGGATATCCTTCGCTGGGCCGCTGCCGACGAGTTGATCGTCGGAAAAACTCCGACTGGTGCTTTGTACACAGGCAGTACGCTGGGGGAACATTTTGATGGCATCATGACCGTAGGTTCAAATATATGGTTGAAGGATGGATATATCGTATCATTCAACAATACCAACTATCCGAATGGCTGGCAGTTTAATGTGGAGCGCGATTACCTGTTGCCTATCCGTCAGGAAATGGTAGGAAGTTTGACCGGTGGTTTATGGGAACAGAATCCGAACTGGTAGTTTTTTAATCCTTATGTTTTTCTCAATACCAAAGAAGGGGAAATGCCGATAGGGATTTGAAACAACCCAAGGAAATACTAAGATCTACCCTTGAATTAGAACTTGTATAGAAGGAAAAGCCCGGGGAAAGTTATTCACCATGTTCCTCGGACTTTTTTGCTTGATAGCTTGGTATCCCAGGCTGATGTTTTTGTGATAAGTTGTACAAACCTTTATTTATTTCGTTTTATGAAAACAGCTTTATTTATTTACCCATTGACAGGGATGGCAGCTTTAACTTCACTGGCCTCGTATGGTAGTGAGAAAAAAGTTCCCAACCAATATAATATCGTGTATATCATGACCGATGACCATACGGCGCAGATGATGAGTTGCTATGGGAGCCACGTTGTGGAAACTCCCAATCTGGATCGTATCGCCAACGATGGTGTTATTTTTACAAACAGTTTTGTTGCCAATTCTTTGAGTGGACCGAGCCGTGCTTGTATGCTTACCGGCAAGCACAGTCATGCCAACGGCTTTACTGATAATACTACTTGTGTGTTCGACGGTTCTCAACAGACCATGCCGAAACTCCTGCAAAGAGCAGGTTACCAGACTGCCATTATTGGAAAGTGGCATCTTATAAGTCTGCCTACCGGATTCGACCATTGGGAAATTGTGCCCGAACAGGGAGATTATTACAATCCGGATTTCATCACGATGGATAATGACACTATCCGCAAAGAAGGATATCTTACCAATCTGATTACCGACATGAGTATCGACTGGATGGAAAACCAGCGTGATAAAGAGAAACCTTTCTGTTTGTTTATCCATCATAAAGCTATTCACCGCAACTGGTTGCCTGATCTAAAGGACTTGCCGCTGTACGAGGACAAGACATTCCCATTGCCTGATAACTTCTACGATGATTATAAGGGCCGTCCGGCTGCTGCCGCTCAACAGATGAGTATCTTTAAAGACATGGACCTGATTTATGACAACAAGATGAACCGTGCCGACAAGACTTCTCCGTTGAAGGAAAGATACGAAAGCTATGTAGGTCGTCTGAATCCGGAAGACCGTAAGATTTACGATGATTTCTATAAGCCGATAATTGATGATTTCTATAAGAAGAATCCTCAGGGAAAAGAACTTGCCGAATGGAAGTACCAGCGTTACATGCGCGACTACGCTAAGGTGGTAAAATCACTCGATGAAAATGTAGGGCGTGTGCTCGACTATTTAAAGGAAAAAGACATGCTCGACAATACGCTCGTAGTTTATACCTCCGACCAGGGATTCTATATGGGCGAACATGGCTGGTTCGACAAGCGTTTCATGTACGAAGAGTCTATGCATACACCGCTTATCATGCACTTGCCGAAAGACTTCAAGGCAAAAGGAGAGATACCTCAGATGGTCCAGAACATCGACTATGCTCCTACCTTTCTTGAACTTGCCGGAGCACCTATACCCGAAGATATTCAGGGGGTATCGCTGGTTCCACTGCTGAAGGGTGAGAAGCCTGCCGACTGGCGTAAGTCACTGTATTATCACTTTTATGAATTTCCAGCAGAACACATGGTAAAACGTCATTATGGTGTACGCACAGACTGCTACAAACTCATCCATTTCTACAACGACATTGATGAATGGGAATTATATGATTTGAAGGAAGACCCAGCCGAAATGCATAACTTGTATGGTCAGCCGGGCTACGAAAAAATTACAGAAGATTTGAAAACTGAACTGATGCAGCTCCAGATACAGTATAAAGATCCGATTGAACAAAAATTGAAACAGAAAAAAGAAGCTGCAGCACCTGCTGAAAAATAATTGATTGCTTGAAAGCTGTCTAAAAATGAACTTTGGGACAGCTTTCTTGATTGTACCTATAACTCAAGAGTGTATCACGGGCAGGGCGATAGCCTCGTATTCCTCTTTTGTTATTTCAATAAGACACGCGTGTTCTCGGTCGAGATAAAGGCGAAAAGCGGGTTTTATCCGCTCCCGCTTTTCTTCATAATCTGCCTGTTCCCGTGCCTCCATGCAGTTATAGACGTGTCAGAAAACTCTCCGCACCGCATTGACGAAAGTTTGACTTTTGCATACTCCGAAATGTTGAGCGAAGTCGAGCATTGTTCCGATGAATCCATACTCTTTCCAATGATAGGTTTTCATGCTGTCTCGAATTTTATTCTACAACTTTGCATTCGGCCACGCTACAATAGACCTACTCATTTTTTTCTTTCCATTGCTCCATGATACGCTCGACTTCCGTTTCGAAGGTTACGGGTTGCCCAAAGATTTCTTCCAGTCACTCGAACATGGCTTCCCGATTGGTAAAGTATTGCTATAATACTCATTTTCGAGAGTATATACCTCGACGAGGAATTTGTCGGGGAATATAAGTTGTTATACTCCCAACAATGCTGGTGGTACTTATAGTTATGATCCACAAATCAAAGAATCAATCACTGCTTCAGGTAAGGGGATTCGGATTGTAAAAGGTTTAAATGAAGAAAAACAATGGTTCTACAGGGTGTCCAAACAACAAAAGATTCACCAAAAGTATATAAATATACGGTAATGACAAAACTTCTATTTTTAAGAAAATCAGTTCTCTTTATTTTCACCGGTCATTCCAGAGGCAGCCTTCTTTTGGGACTGATCCGAGGTCCTTCTTTCTTCCGAAAGTACAAATAAACCAGACGAAGATGTGAATTATATATCCCAATTCAAAATGATATTATTCTTGAATTTTCTAAAAAAAAATATTATGATAATCATAATAATTATATATATTTGCACAGTGAAGAAAAATTTTTCACTGTGTGAAAACACATATTTTATTCATTAAACTAATAGCCATATGAAAAAAGTTTATTCATGGGTTGTTATGCTATTGACTTGTATAGCAATAACATCGTGTACAGACAACGATTTGCCCACAGACAGTACAAGTGTAAGAGATTATCAAACAGATGCACAGGTGCTGGCAAAGTTTGTTGATGTAAATAAGACATTAGGTGAATATTACATCAACGAAAACAAAAAAAATTCACCAATGGCTTATGTCACAAATAAGGATTGGGAAGAACTGCAACTAGTCAGCCCGGCAAATAGAGCTAGGTATGAGAACGAATTGAAAAATCTTAATGCCCAACTTGCGATTGTCGCTCAAAGATCAGATGTTGACCAGATTATTTATGCAACTTATGGAGAAACATGGATCAGAGAAATCAAATCTGATTCTCCTATCACATTAACAAGAAATAATCAGGCTGCAACGAGATCATCAAGAAGTAGTTACGGCAGACTAACTTTAGCCTATAATAGTGAGTCATGGCAGTCATTCTATGCTGGCAATAGAATCAACATGCAGATTAACATAAATCTAATGAATTACACTTACTACTTCTTTGAGATCATTTGTGAAACAAATGCATCTAAAACAGGAAGCAGCGCCGGTGGTTCCGATCCTAAGAAAGTTGTTATGTCTGGTACAACTATGATGGAGCAATGGCAATTTACATGGACCGAAAATTCTGGTTCTAGCAATGTGTATTGGGAATTCAGAGGAATGAAACACGCACCTTCAGATATAGGCTCACAGATTGTTGCTGAATTTACTGATTGATAAACAAAGCACACAACCATAACAAAAACACCTCCTTTTTTATAGGAGGTGTTTTTGTCTCAAAATAATTTCAATAATTTAGTTCAAAACAACAGCTTCATACTGTTGGTAATCTCTGTAAGATTGTCCGGGTACTGTCACAGGATCTTTATATGTTTCGTATATCCGCAACTTGTCTGAAGTAAGTTCTTCTATTTCCCAAAACAATTCATAGTCCATATAAATAACGCTGAAATCAGGTGTGGAAAAAGCCCAATGAAAGTAAGTCACGTTCTCTTCCACATTTCCATTTGCATAAGTTGTGATATTTTTACAAGAACCATTGCCATTACTATTAAAAATCCACCTTTCCTGAATATCAAGTTCTTCACCATTATCTAATTTGGCATGATAAGATCTCTCCCAACTCTTATTTTTTGTCAAGTTGTCAATTATAGTTTGCTCGGCTGGTTCATAATAACCATTTTTTTCCACACAACTGACAACGATCATTAACAGAGAAATCAAAACTCCATACAAGATTCTTACTTGTAAAACTGATTTTATTCGCATAACTTTATTTTGTGACTTTTTTAGGCTATATTATTATGACATTCATAATAATATAGCCTAAAAAATATTAGAACTAAAACAATCAAACAACCTTTAACAAAGCTGTTCCGTAACTGAATCTTCCACTTTCAGGAACAAGAAGTAGTATTTCATCCCCTTTCCTTAAAGGCTTCGTCCTCATTAACTCTTCTAATGCGACAAATATAGATGCCGATCCCATATTTCCTACCCATGTAAGGTTCGTAAACCATTTATCCTCTCCTAAATCTATATTACGTAATTCCAGTTCTTTCAATAACTCGTAATAAAAGAACATGGAAGAAACATGAGGAATAACATACCTAACTTCACTCGTTTTAACAACATGTTTAGAAAGCATCAACTCAATATGATCTACCCAATACTTAACTACATACTCCTTCAGCAATCTTATATCCTGCTTTACTACGAAAATAGATTTCTCGGCTAATTCCAGACTTTCAAAAGACTTCCAACCGGTTACTTCTCCATTGTCAGTAAAATTACCTCCTAACAACATACAAGTAGGAAGCCTGTTAGCATAAGAAGCCATTTCCACCCATTCTATTTTTAAAGAAAGACAGTCTACATTCGGTGTTCTTTCCAGTAACAAGGCACATGCACCGTCAGAAAGCATAAATCTTAGAAAATCCTTTTCAAAACCGAAATAAGGATTTTCCCCGACACTATGACATTTCTCATACTCCATATCATAATGCTTGGAAAGCAAAGTTGCGGACACCAGTTCGGAAGCACAACAAACAGCGTTATTCTTATCCCCTACCGCTATTGCCTGATAAGCGATCTTCAATGCTTGCAAGGAAGTAAGACATACTCCTGCGGTTGCAAACAGTTCCATATTATCGGAACTCTTTAACAAACCATGTACCATTGAAGCATGGGAAGGAAGAACCTGATCAGGAATAGAAGTTGCAGTAGACAGAAGTTCAACTGTTCCCAACTCCGCTTCAGATTTGAATAGTCCTTTGATGGCATTGGCGGCTAGCTCCGCATTGGTATGCGTAATTTCCTGCTTTTTATTTAAAGCATAATATCTGGTATTGATTCCATTCTGTCTCAGAACAATACGTTTCACGCGTGAAGCCTTTCCTTCAATTAATCCTAAATAATCTTCCATTTCATCATTATTAACCGGATTGTTAGGAAGATAAGGACTCAACCGGTTTATAAATACATCATTTTTCATATTTTATCTCATTATAAATAGAATAATATAACCTTTGAAGATCTATCACATTCAATCCCGATAATATACTGCTTTCAAAGGATAAGCCGGAATAAACATACCTAAATTGCTGCGCAATCATCTCAACATTGCATGAAGGTTTGATTTCTCCATTATCAACAGCTATCTGAACAACCTCCTTCCAATTTTCAAGACTCTCCTGAAAGATAGAGTTTATCCGTTTATCAAAATCCGGATAAAATTGTAATGCCTGATAAATCAAATTGAAATAAGCCCTATGTATATTATTTAGCTTTAAATCGATCAAATGTGACATACGCTCGTCTATCCGTTTCAAGTATCGGTCTATAAAATCTATCAGACTGTTTCCAACTGGTACATTTGCCGATTGTAATTCAATAATGAATTTATCGATAACAGCTTTAAAAATATCTTCCTTCGTCCTTAGCTTATAAAAAATTGCACCTCTGGTTAAACCAGTTTCCTGCTCCAATAAAGAAGTTGATACCTTTTCATAATTATAAGTCATAAACAACTTAAAAGCAGGTATGAGAATACGATCTAAATTATAATCCTTCATAACATAATATTTTTCGCAAATTAAATAAAAAAGGAGACATTATAATGATTATCATAATATTTTTTTATGTTACAAACAATTATTTATTCAAATGTTATCATCAAAAAAGTGTCTCTTAATAAGGTCATCTTCGATTTGGGAAGGCTGCCGTTCCATCTGCGAGCCGGTTAGCGGAGCGGTACTTGACGACCGAATGACGCTGTACCTTCGCATGGGAAAATCACACCGACAAGGGAGTGTGGCAGGGAGCGATAAGAACGAGAATAAATAAAAAGGAAAGGCGAACGGGATATAACGGGTATAGAATATGGGCTTGAAAAGGAAATTTTTCGGTATAATTATAATAAGGTGTTTCCGGACACGAGGCCGGGTAGCGGTCTTGTGTCTGTCATAACCGAAAGGTCCAGCGAACAATGAATAACGCAACATCGTTCAGCAGTCAGAAACAGTAACTATGCCGTCGTACTGATTTACGACAATGCCGATAAGATAAGGAAAAGCCGAAAAGAGGGGGTTGCCTTCTTTCCGGCTTTTCGTGAAAGTCCTATTATCCGGGCTTTCCGTTATTCTATACGGTCCAGCCTGCGGATTTCTCCTGAATCGTCCACAGACGGGCATAAAGCCCCTCGTGCCGCATCAGTTCGTCGTGCGTGCCCTGTTCCCTTATGCGCCCGTCCTCCAGAACGACGATCCGGTCCGCATTCATAATCGTCTTGAGCTTGTGGGCGATGACGATGACGGTGCGTCCCTCGATAAGCGTGTCGATGGCTTTCTGCACCTCCACCTCGTTTTCCGGGTCGAGCGATGCGGTCGCTTCGTCCAGCAGGATGATCGGCGCGTCCTTCAATATGGCGCGGGCGATGGATATGCGCTGTTTCTCGCCGCCGGACAACGTACAGCCGCCTTCGCCCACCATCGTGTCGTATCCCTGCGGCAGGCGCATGATGAAATCGTGGCAGCAGGCTTTCTCGGCTGCCGCGATGATCTCCTCGTCCGTCGCACCGGGCTTTCCGAAACGGATATTGTCGCGGATCGTGTCCTGAAACAGATAGACATCCTGGAACACCATCGAGATGCGGCTCATCAGACTTTCAGGTTCTATTTCCGTCATCGGAACGCCATCGAAAAGGACACGCCCCTGCTGCGGGTCGTAGAATCGGGCGCAAAGTTTCATCACCGTACTTTTCCCGCTCCCCGAAGGACCGACGAGAGCCGTCAGCGTGTTTCTCGGAAACGCGATGGAAACGTCCTGAAGCACCGTCTTGTCCTGATAGGCGAACGATACATGCTCGAACCGGATGTCGCCGGTGGCCGGAGCCTGCCGTTCGCCTTCCATCTCCGGCTCGTTCATCAGCGTGAGAATGCGCCCTCCGGCAATGGAGAAGTAGCGGAACTCCGCAAAGTTGGTCAGCGCCGAAGTCAGCGGGTCGAATACGCGCGAGCCGACCACGAGGAATAATACGAACACGAGCAGCGAGAGTTCGCCTCCCAGCAGCAGGTAGGTTCCGCACAGCACCATCAGGGTCAGTCCGGCCCGCACCAGCGTAATGCTCAGCAGCACGAAAGGACCCAACAGGGCCTCCTGACGGATGCAGGCACGGCGCAGTTCCGCAAAGGCATCGCGCAGACGGACGAAGCGGTCGCCCAGCAGGTTGTAGGCTTTCATTACCCGAATGCCCTGCAAGTATTCCTCCAAGCGGTTCCCGGCATTGATTTTGGCTTGTATCTGCCTTCCGCTCAACTTTTTCTGCACACTCGTGCTCATCCATAGGACAAGTATGGCGACCGGCAAGGCGGCGAACATGGCAACGGCCATCCGCCAGTCAATCCACACCAGCGAGAGGAATGCCAGCACGGGCATGACAACGGCTCCCATCAGTTGGGGCAAATGGTGGGAAATGCCCGTCTCGGCCATCGTGAAATCGGTAACGAGCATGGACGAAAGATCGCCGGGGTCGCGCCGGGAAAGAAATCCGAGAGAGAGTTTCCGCAGATGTTCCGCCAGTGCGATACGCCCCGATGCGCTCATTTCGTAGGCTCCTCTGAAATTGGCCCGGTAGGAGGCCCGTTCGGCCAGAGCCATCACCAGCATATAGACGGCCAATATGCCGAAGATGCACCACAGCCTTGCCGTGTCGAGCGGTCGTCCGCTGCCGTCGAACGCGGCGAAGATGATGCGCACCGCCTCGATGGAGAGGCAAAAAGGTATGATATTGACCAGATTGGCGAGCATGGTATAGCCCACGGGCTTGTAAAGACGCTCCGTATGGCCTATCGTAATGTTTTTAATCGCATTCATGTTCCACTCCTTTCATTTATGTGCGACGATATGCAGTTCTTCTTTTTTCTGAATCACCCGAATGTCGGAAAATCCGGCTTTGGACAGCAATCGTTTCAGGTCTTCGGCTCCATACACCGTCATTCCCTTTATCCGTTCCGTCCACGCCTTTCCGAGTTCGGGATCGCTCGCTTCCAGACTGATGAGAAAGCATCCCCCTTTCCGGAGCACGCGGAAGACTTCGGCCAGCGCCTTGCTGACGGGAGACCAGAAATAGACGGTCTCGAAGGCCGTAACGGCATCGAAGGCCCCGTCCCCGTAAGGCAGGGAGCAGACATCGCCCTGCCGTATGAAACATCGGCGGTCCAGTTCTCCCACATTGTGCCTGCGGGCGAAGGCGACGCTCTCCTCCGACAGGTCCATGCCGTAAACTTTTCCCTGCGGACACAGCTTCAGCAGACGCTTCACGTTGGCGCCGCCCCCGCATCCGATGTCCAGCACATTCCATTCCGGCCGCCAGTCCACCTGTTTCATGCCGCGACGGGCCAACGAAGCGTGGAAACAGTTCATTCCCCGCAAAATCATCCGTCCCCAGAATCCCTGCGGACAACTCGTATTCTGTAAAATATCGTTCAAGAAACTATTCTTTTTCATATCTCCGTATTCAATTTTTGTTCAACTTCCAATGATAAGCGCTCGTGTAGGCATTCCACATGTTCTTGTATAGACCCTCGGCGACGGATAAGTCGTCATGCCGTCCCTGCTGTACGATCCGTCCCTGCTGCAAGACCACGATGTTGTCCGCCGAGACGATGGACGACAGCCGGTGGGCGATAATAATCACGGTCTTGCCCTTTATTAGGGATTGAAGGGCCTGCTGCATCTTGTATTCGTTCTCCGGATCGGCGAAGGCCGTGGCTTCGTCCAGCACCAGTATCGGCGCATTCTTCAGAATGGCGCGGGCCACGCATACCCGCTGCGCCTCGCCGCCCGACAGATACACGCCCTCGTCGCCTATCCTCGTCTCATAGCCCTGCGGCAGCCGCTCGATGAACTCGTGGCACTGGGCGGCTTTGGCCGCTGCCACGACCGTTTCTTTCGTGGCGGCGGGGGAACCGACGGCGATGTTCTCGTACAGCGTGTCGTAGAACAGGAACGTATCCTGAAAAACGAATGAAACGGTATCCATCAACTGCGTCGTAGCGATGTTCCTGATGTTCACGCCACCGATGAGAATCTCGCCCTGCTCCACGTCCCAGAAACGGGGAATCAGATTTGCGACGGTGGACTTGCCGCTTCCCGAAGGCCCCACGAGCGCCGTAATCCGGCCTTGCGGCGCCGTGAAGCAGACATCGCGCAGCGCCTCGGTCCGCGTGCCCTGTTCCGTATTTTCGTAGGAGAATGACACGTGGCGGAACTCCACCTCATACGACTGCGGCACTTCAGGGCGTTCCGGTTCGGGAACGGGCTTTTTCTCCAGAATGCGGTCGATACGCGCCACGCCTTCGTCGATCTCCTTGGTGTTTCCGCCCAGGAACGTCAGCTTGTAGATGGGCGAAGCCACGCCTGGCCCCATGATGATGAAAAACAGCCATACGGCGGCCAATGCGAGCGACTGCGGATTCCCTTGTATCAGCAGGATACCTACGGGTAGAATGAACGTCACCATCGAGTTGAGCAGAACGGTGAACGCAATCATCCCGTTCTGGTAGGTGTCGCAGCATTTCAGGGCGAACGTCTTGTACGCCTGTATCTCGGCGTTGAACTGCCGGAACGAGCGGACGCTCTGTCCGAATATCTTCACCACGGGCATTCCCCTGACGTACTGCACAGCGGAGGCGCTCATCTTCTCCTGCGCGTCATAGTAGATACTCATGAACTCCCGTGCCTTCTTTCCCATGAAATTGGAGAATTGCAGGGCGAAACTCACCAAAACCACGGTCAGACAGACCACTGTCAGCCATGTATCCAGCGAGAAAAAGATGACGAGCATCACCACGACCGTTGCCACTACGTTCACCAAGTCGGGAATCGTGTGGGCGATGAATCCCTCGATTTTCTCGATGTTCTGCTCCATCGTCTTCTTGATGGCTCCGGTAGAGGTGTTGTTGAGATAACCCAGCGACAGCTTGCCGATGTGTTCGGACAGCCGGACGCGCAAACCGTACAGAATGCGGAATGCCGCCACGTGCGAGGACATCAGGGCGGCGTACAACAGTACCAGTCCGCCGATAAGCCCGCAGAAGGCGATCCAGCCCCAGCGAATCATGCCGGCTCCGTCCACCGAAGCCGGGCTTGCACCGTGCGTCAGCAGCTCTTTCAACACCTCGTACACCGCCCAATAGGGTACGAGCATACACACGGCGCTGCCTGCCGACAGCAGACCCGCCAGAAAGAGCAACCCTTTCTTCTGCCCCGCAATCTCGAACAGGCGGGACAGACCTTCTTTCTTCTTTGTCTTATCCATTGTCTTTTCCGATTTTATACCTTGTCATTTCGATACGATTTCATATCCCAACATTGAGCTGAACTTGTAACACAACCGTGTCATCCGTCCCAATATCTGCCCGAAGAAAAAGCCCCAGCGCGGACGGAAGAACTTCATGTAGTTGGCCTGTTCCAAAAGGCGCAGGCGGGGTTCCCATTGTTCTACCAGACGCCCGTCGCTCAGACCGGAGCGGATTTGCGCCTCGTGTTCACGGAGCGAATCGGGTTTCACCCCGTGGCGGCTCATCATCGTGCCGCAGACATCGAACCACAGTTCGCCGCCCCCGAAACGCTCGGCCACATGGTGCAGAAATGTCTTTACCTGCTTTTCGTAGAAATACATCAGCACGCCTTCGACCACGAAGATGAAATGCGCGTCGGGATGTCGGCGGCGCAGGTCGTCCAGCCAGTCGGTTTCCAGCAGGGAGGCCGCGATGTAGGGATTGCCCGGCTGCTCCGGAATCAGCTCGCGGCGCAGCGCAATGACTTCCGGCAGGTCCATGTCGTAGAATACGGCCTTTCCGTCGCCGATACGCTGGAACCGGGTATCCAGCCCGCAGCCTACGTTCACGACCACCGCATCAGCGTGTTTCCCGATGAAGCGACACACGGCACGGTCGAAAAACCACCCACGCACCACGCAGCCGACTTCGCTCAGCTTCGCCCCGTCGAAGCGGGAATAGTCGTATTCCAGACTGTCCACCAGACCCTCCGCAACCTTGTCGTTCAGGATAGGATTCTTCCGGCGGCTCTCTTTCGCTCTGTAATAGAGCGGAATGAGCAATGTCTCGGCGACAATGCTCTCGAATTTATGTTTCTGTTTCATTTGTTATGATATTTATTAATGAACGATATTCAGATTTGTTCACGAATAAAAAAAGAGGAAACCTCCGTGAAGATTTCCTCTTTTCCCGCTGCCCCGTCACGGCAGCTTGTCCGTATGTGTTTTTTCTATCCGTCATACCTTGATGATGGCCCTCCAACCTTGAATTTCAAACAGAATATAGTCGTGCAGAATGGATTCCATTTCCTGCTTGGGCACTGCGTGCATCAACAGTTCCTCGAACAGCGTGAACATCCACACCGTATGCAGGTGAATGATGAAGTCGGACACGGCCGTATTTATATCCGGATACTTTTTCTTCATGGCGGCGAACCATGCCTTGACCAGCCCGGTCGAGCGGTCGGTGTAGCTTTTGCGAAAATGTTCCAGCGAAGAACCTTGGGCACGGAACAACAGGATCTCCAGCAAGCTGCGATGCGTTTCGATGAGCGAAACGTATTCGTCAATGCAGGCTTTCAGGTATTTTTCGGACCGCATCACCATCACGTCCTCGCCGCGTATTCCGTGATGCTCTTGTAACATGGCCTCCATAGCGTGCAGGACGGGACGGACCACTTCACAGAACAATTCGTCCTTGTTCCGGAAATAATTGTATATGTTTCCCACGCCGACACCGACGGCTCCGGCAATCTCGCGCATGGAGGTCTTGGAATACCCCTGCTGCCCGAATCGCTGTTCGGCGACTGCCAATATGCGGCCACGTATGTCTTCTTTGAGTACCTGCATAAATAATGAACGATGTTTCCATTTATATTTTGCAAAAGTACGGGGTTTGAATTGACTGGACAATACCTATTTGTGGTGATTTTACATGATTGAAATAAGGGAAAAGCAGGTATTACCGGAGGTAGCGAAATACCTTATCTATATCCGAAAGGAAAAACTCTATATACGCACCGACCTCATGGCGAAAAATGAAGCATGGGTAGCACTTGAAATCGGCGAATAGCTTTGCGACGGTGCGGAAAGCCGACAGCCTTTTGACGAAATAAAACATCGACAGACCCGAAACGAGGTTGCCGATGTAGCGAGGAGTCGTATGACTGGAAGATCGAGCGAGGACAAGGAGGCATCCGTTTATAATCTGCTTTGTATATTGTTCATTGAAAAGGAGAAAGTCTCATAGATTATAATTACTTTTGTACTTAAAACTCAAAGAATCAAATATAAAATGGCAAAGATTACAGTAAAAGATACCGAAATAAACGTCGTTAAAGTCAATGACGAGGACTATATTTGTTTGACAGATATGTTGCGTGCCAAAGACGGGGATTTCTTTATCACGGATTGGCTGCGCAATCGGAATACACTTGAATTTATCGGCATCTGGGAGAAAGTTTACAATCCCGTTTTTAATTATGGCGAATTCGCCACAATTAGAAACCAATCGGGACTCAACAGTTTTAAGATTAGCGTGAAAGAGTTTGTTGCTCGTACCAATGCCATAAGTCTACAGGCAAAAGCCGGGCGGTACGGAGGAACGTATGCGCATAAGGATATTGCGTTTGAGTTTGCCATGTGGATAAGTCCCGAATTTAAGATTTATATAGTCAAGGAGTTTCAACGACTGAAAACCGAGGAACAAAAGTTGCTCGGTTGGTCTGCCAAACGGGAACTGTCGAAAATCAACTATCGCATACATACCGATGCCATAAAACAGAACCTTATCCCGGCAGAGGTAACCGCCAAACAAGCCAGTATTATCTATGCTGACGAAGCCGATATGCTGAATGTGGCGATGTTCGGTATGACCGCCAAGATGTGGCGTGAGCAACACCCCGAACTGAAAGGGAATATCCGGGACTATGCCACAATCAATGAGCTTATTTGCTTGTCGAACATGGAGAACTTGAATGCCGTATTCATCGAGCAAGGCATACCGCAGGGAGAACGACTTATCAAACTCAATCAAATAGCGATTCATCAAATGAGAATATTGGAGAGTGGCAATAATGAACGCAAACTATTAAAATAAATTTGAAAGTATAGCACTAATAGAACCAACTGCGAGTAAATGAAAAAAGGTTGTGTCATCGTTTTTGACACAACCTCTTATTTTTAACTATCCGTTATTACTTTTCCCAAAATATTGTAAAAGTTGTGGTATTCAATATATTGTCTGCGTTTCTTATATCAACGCACTTACGAATGACAGACTGGACTTTGCCTTCTTGATCTATCTCATAGGAATATTCATAGAAAACGTCTGCATATCCGTCTGTAAAAGATTCTTTTGAAATTAAATTAGCAGAAAACTTTCCGTAGAATCCAAAAGGTGCAAACAACGAATAATGGCTGTATTGATTTTCGTAGTCTTTGCTGTAATTAGAAATTATGCAGTTTAAATCAATATTAGCGTTATTTTTCTCATCAGTATATTCATAAGTATAAGTACTGTTTTTTATTAAGTTATTAGATTCATAAATAAACTGAATGTTATTTATGGATGAAATATATCCTTCACTATTATATTGAGGTGTAGCCACCAATTTTTGAGCAGAACTTGTTGTACTGAATAACTTTTCTAATTGATTATTACTCAAGTAACCTGTATAAGATTCGCCACCGCCACTTACATGGATTTCCTCTGCTCCCTTATAGGTATAATCGGAATTAAATGCAGATTTACCGTCATCGAAACTGTACGTTTTTATGCGTCCTTGTGTGTCATATTCAAAAATATGAACGGCAGAGTATCCTATTTCATTTCCATACGAAGTGGTTTCTGTAATCCGATAGATTTTTTTCTCTATAGGTGTTGGCTCCGATTCATTTCCCGTATTGTAATCACCTATACGATAATAGTAATAAATAAGAATATATTTATCCGTCACACGATAAATAATCAGCATGGATTTTGTCAATTGGAATATATACCAACGTTCACCGTTAAAAGTAACAGAAGGACCTTTTTCATCATATCCAGCGCCACCGCCAGTGTTCTCACCTTCATCAACACTCCAGTCAAAATTCCCGGAACCACTGCCTCCTGTTCCGGTGTCACTGTTCCCAAAATGCCCTGAACCGTTTTCTCCAAAATTTAAATCGGGTATATCTGTAATATCCAGGTCTTCTATCACATTTCCATCTTCATCTGCTCTTTCTGCATGGTTGGGTTTCCATTGTCCGACAATCATTTTTGCTACGCTGGGTTGTCCGTCTTCTATGACTAAAGTCGCAATACCTTCTTCGTTACATGCAGATACTAATGCAACAAGTAATAGAAGAATGAAATATTTTATATTCATGTATAACTTATTCATAATTATGTTCTCCTTGTTTATTATTTAGCGATTTCAAACTCTACGCGACGGTTTGTAAGTCTTCCCTCCGGTGTGTCATTAGTCGTAATGGGGCGGGACATACCATAGTACTCATACTTCAGACGACTGGCTTCCACACCAGCCTTTATCAAGTAATTATAAACGGCTTCGGCACGCTTTTTGGATAAGTTCAGGTTATACTCCTCGTTACCAACATTATCTGTATGTCCTTTTATGATAATGTGGATAGGGGTATTTTTCATTAGACGAACAATCTTATCCAAGTAGGGATATGATTCTTTTTTGATAATACTTTTATCAAACTCAAAGTTTATAATATCTATTGCACAAATAGTCTTGCCTGTAACAGATTCTCCTTTAGCGATCATTTCCATGATTTCCTCTAAAGTATAACAAGGCTTTTCTTCTTTCTTTACTTCTTTCGGTTTTTCTTCAACAATAACAGGCTGTGGAACATATGTCGGTGTTGGTTGAACTTTCTTTTTGGGAGCACGTTTAAAAATGCTCAAAGGTACAGAAAGTGTAGCCGTTATTTCCAACCCTTGTAATTTACGATTGCCGTTAATATGATAAACCGGGCGGTTTAGTGCAATCGCATCACCGTCTTTCTCCATGTTACTGTAAGTGTCTGTAAAACCGTATTGATAATTCGCTTCGAATGCCAGTTGTAAGCGTTTGCGGTCATTTAAATGGATTGGAATTTTTACACCAGCTCCTATAGCTCCGGCAAAATAAGTATCTGCCATATTAGCCTTTGTAACGTCTATATCATAATCACCAGTTGCATCACTCAAGGTAATATTTCCTCCACGAACGAAACCTATAATTGGGGCTGCGTATAAATATGGGCGAACTCCTTCATAAGAACCAAAATTAAGAATTAAGGGAACACGAAAATCTACATATTTAGCATTTAATTTATAGTCTAAATCGTCATCATTGATTTTTGTACCTCTGGAGAGCCAATTTACCTCCGGACGTATAGAAAACAGGCGTTTCTCTCCAAATTCAAACTCTGCAAATACTCCTCCTACACCTCCAATTTTCATCTTTGGATTTCGATTTTCCAACTGGGAGTAACTACTCCATGACATACTCATCCCTCCTTTAACACCAATATGAATATGGTCTGTTGTCATTTGCGCAAATAGAGGCATTGACAAGGCAAGAAGTGTGGCTGAAAATAAAAACTTCTTTCTCATTTTCTAACTAACTCTCCAGTTCCAAAGAGCTTTTAATAAACCACGAAGCGTGGAACTGCAATGCCACATTCTGAATTGGAGGTCGTAGGAAAAACCTTACACACGGATGTAGTAATAGCAGCCCACGCTATATGCGTGAGAACCACTATGCTATCCTTGTGTGTAATTGTGAAATTTCCTACGTTTCCAATTCACAAGATAAGCATAACGCTTCTTAACTTTCTAATATGTCTTGGATAGAGTTGCCTCAATCCGATTGCAAAAGTAGAAAATTTCTATGATAAACTATTATCCATGAATGATTTTCTTTGCTTTTGGAATAAGAGTCAAGTTCTTTCTATTTATTCTGTCCTTGGAGATAAATTGTATGATAAGCGAAAACCAATTCCTCAATGGATGATTTATAAAAGTTTGTGCCTTAATTATCTACTATGCTGAATTTCAACAATAATAAATAATTTCCGACAGAAATCGGGGTACTTATTACAAATGCGGCTTCTTGTTTCCTGTCGAGAATACCGCATTTTTCTTTTATTCCCCGACATATTATTTGATTTCAGCATTGCTCGTCTAACCATTGGGGCATCCGATCCATTCGTCACCATTCAAATCCGGCATCAGGGAATACCCGTTGCCATAGGCTCCGACTTCATGCAGTTCCACGAATGTGGCATTTCCTCCGCAGTGTTTTTTGCCCTTCACGAGCTTACGCCTTTTCCGAAGGAGATGCACGTGCCTGTTTTTTCCGACGACACTTCGGATAGACATTAAAATAGGTGTAAAATAAGATGTTACGCTTATAATTATACACAAAATCCTTTCATTTCGAACCATCATGCCTTATTTATACCGGACGGGGGCAATGTCGCTCCCGTAAAATAATTAAGGACTATGATAATAGGTTATTTAAGGGTCAGCACGGGCAAACAGAACCCGGCTAACCAACAAGACGAGATCCGGCGTTTCGCCGACAGTAGAAATCTTTCCGTCAACCAGTGGGTAACAGAGGTCGCCAGCGGCAAAAAGAAGGGATGCGACCGCAAATTAGGGGGACTGATACGGCGCATGAAGCATGGCGACACGCTGATTGTCACAGAAATATCGCGTCTAAGTCGCACACTGACAGACCTCATGGGCATCATGGGCAAGTGTTTAGAGAAAGGAATCAACCTTTACACGACCAAGGAGGGGTATTCGTTCGACAACTCAATCAACAGTAAGGTACTCTGCTTCGCTTTCGGCTTGGTAGCGGAGATTGAACGCAACCTGATTTCGATGCGCACCAAAGAGGCGCTCGCCCTGCGGAAAGCCGAGGGTGTCGTCCTCGGACGGAAAAAAGGCAGCTACACGAAAATGAATGTGCTGATCGAAAACCGGAAGGTCATTGTCGGCATGTTGAAACGGGACTGTACGATTGCCGCTATATGCAGACGTTTCGACATCTCGCGGGATACGTTTCTGAAATTCCGCAGTCACTATAAGGAAATAGATAAGGCTGTGAAAGAAAAAGAGATAAGACGGAAAGGGAAGTCGTAAAAACGAACGGTATGATTTTACGTTGGTTAAATCGTTGGTTAAATCGTTGGTTAAATCGTTGGTTAAATCGTTGGTTAAATCGTTCGTTTTCAGCCACAAAATTACAAAAACACGAATTATCCACAAAAAAAATTTGCAAAAATTTGCGTTTCAGCTCTTTGAGTAGGACGAATTTTCCCAGAGTGTCCGAATAATACTACCTTTTTTTCGATAGTATTTTTAACGAACAAATAAATCGGCATAACCGACAGTTATCAGCCTGATTATTTGTTGGTTCGGTGTTTTTTTTCCTCTAAAGAAAGAAGCACGGCACGGACAAACGTACAGAGATTGAATAAATAGCTGATATAAATAAATTGGCATAGACAGAATTATGACAATGAAACGAATACTGTTATTATTTCTTTTATTCTGCGGCGGGTATGTTCATGCGCAAGAGTTGGAATTGGACTCGGCCCGTATCCATTACCGGCAGGGCCACAGGGAAGTGGACGTGCTCTTCCGGGACAACCGCGCGGAACTAGAGCGTTTTATCCGCACCCTGCGCGAAGAACACGGGGCAGGCCGCCTCGAAAGCGTCGTGATACGCTCGTGGGCATCGCCCGAAGGTGTGAACCGTCTCAACGAGGTGCTGTCAGAGCGCAGGGCCGACTCCCTGAAAGCCTATCTTGTGCGCCACGCCGGAATCCCCGACAGCCTAATATGCATACATGGCGAGGGCATCGCGTGGGATATGCTGCGCCAGATGGTCGCCGCCTCGGACATACTATACAAGGAAGAGGTGCTGCATATCCTTGACCATACGCCCGTATGGGTGTTCGACAAGGCTGGCCGCATAGTGGACGGACGCAAGAAACAGCTCATGGACCTGCGGGGCGGCATGCCGTACACCTACATGCTGGAGAACTTCTTCCCGGATTTGCGCTCCAGCCTCTCGGTGGCCTGCTACCGGAAACCCGAACCACCCGTAAAAGTCATTACCCAAAAAGAGACGAAACTGAAAGAGCCGGAACCGGTCTTGCAACCCGATAGCGTGGCGGAAACAACTTCCGGACCGGCAACGGTGCGGGAGGAAGTAACCGTGCAACCGCAAAGACTTACGGTGCAGCGGCTGGCCGTCAAGACCAACCTGCTCTACGACGCGATACTGATGCCCTCGCTAGAAGTGGAGTACCGCATCTCCGACCGCTGGACGGTGAACCTCGAAGGTGACATGGCGTGGTGGAAGAACGACGGCAAGCATAAGTATTACCAAGTGGCCACGATCAGCCCGGAGGGACGCTGGTGGTTCGGACAGAAGCAAGGCAGCCCGTGGCACGGCCACTACCTCGGCGTGTTCGGCGGCTTCACGTGGTACGACCTTGAAAACGGCAAAAAGGGCTATCAGGGCGAGGCCGAAATGGTGGGTGTCAGCTACGGCTACATGTTCCCCATCGGACGGCGGCTCTCGCTGGAAGCCGGTATCGGTCTGGGGTACATGCACACCAAGTACGAGGAATATCTTCCCATCGACGGGCACTACGTGTACCAGCAGACAAACCGAATGAACTACTTCGGTCCGTTGAAACTGAAGTTTGCCCTTGTGTGGCGGTTGTGGGATACCGGTAAAAAGAAAGGAGGCGCACGATGAAAGCAACGCTACGATATACCCTCATGGGGCTTACGTTCGCAGGATTGACATTCCTTTCCACGAGCTGCCGGAAAGACCTGTGTTACGACCACGACGAGCATAGCCTTTCCGTGAAGGTGAATCTCTCTTCCGACTGGGAACAGGAATGGGAACGTACTTACGCCTATGACTGGGAAAAATTGTGGGAAGAGGACTGGAAGTACGACTATGAAGATTTGTGTCCTGCTCCAGCCGACGGAATACGTGTTCAAGTCTATACAAGCGACGGACAGCGTATAGAGAGCAATCTGCCCGATGAAGGGGGACGTGTCTCCATGCCGGAAGGCACGCATGAACTGCTGTTCTACAACAATGATACGGAATATATCGTGTTCGATGGCGTGGAGGCCTCGGAGTCCGCTACAGCCACCACACGCGGCGTGACCCGGAGTTCTTTTCAGGAACTACACGCGGGGGAACGTACCGTGAACCAGCCCGACATGCTTTACGGGGCATACATGGAAGAATACACGGCGGAAAAAACACTTGCCCCGACGGAGTTGCCGGTTACCTTGCATCCATTGGTTTACACCTATATGATACGCTACGAGTTCGAAAGCGGACAACAATACGTGGCTTTGGCCCGTGGAGCCTTGGCAGGTATGGCCGAAACGGTCTATCTGAACGACGGACATACCGGAGAAACCGCAGCCACGGTAATGTTCGACTGTACGATAGAGGATTACGGAGCGGAAGCGTTGGTACAGTCGTTCGGCGTGCCCGACTATCCAGGTGAACACTACGGACGAAACGGTACGGACGAGCGGCGGTACAGCCTGAACTTGGAAGTGAGAATGGTGAACGGCAAGTTCAAGACCTTCGAGTTCGATGTCACAGACCAAGTGAAAGGACAGCCACGGGGCGGCGTTATCGTCGTGAGCGGGCTGTCGATTTCCAATGACGAGGGTCTGGAAGGCGGAGGCAGCTTTGACGTGGATGTGGACGGCTGGGGAGAATGGGTGGACATACCGCTGCCCATCGACTGAAACGAATAAGACAACAGGTACTAAATAACCAAATTTTTAATTTAATTTTTACATCTTATGAAGAAAAGTTTTTTTGTGCTTGGAGTGGCTGTAGCAGCACTGGCAAGCTGTACGAATGAAGAAGTTGTGGATATGCCGCAGAGCCGGGCGATCCAGTTCGGAACTTTCGTGAACCATTCAACGAGAAGTGGTGTGACTGAAACAACGCAGGACAATCTTAACAAGTTCTTCGTGTTTGGAAACTATGGTGAGGGCACGTGGACTCCCGTGTATACCAATGTTGCGGTAAACGGAGGAAAAGTGGGAGACCAAACAACTTGGACACCTGAACAGACTGCTTATTGGCAGGCGAACCAGAAATACAATTTCGGAGCTTACTCCAATGGTGGTAATAAATTAGATAATGCAAGTTTTGATGCAGAAACTCAGAAACTGACCTTCCCCAACTACACACCAAACAATAACAACGATTTGATCGTGGCCATTCCGGAAACAGTAAATAGTAATGAAGATCCTACTGCAAATGAAAAGGTCGGTTTATCTTTCCAGCACATGTTGTCGCAGGTGAAGTTTACGTTCAAGAACACGGACTCCTATGACTACACAATGAAAATCTCCGATATCAAGGTGGAGGCAGTAACAACCTCCAATGGTTCAGCTTCTTATGATGCTTCGAACGCAGTGAAACTCAATTGGGAGACTTCTACTGGCTCGCAAGGTCAGTATACCTTCGACGAATTAGCTGATATCGCTGAAGTTGAAAATGAAGATACCCACTCGACGACTTGTTTTGTCATTCCGCAAAGCAACAAGCAACTGGAGGTTTCTTTTACCGCAACCTTCTCTGATAAAGCAGGAGAAATAAAGAGTAGCAAATTCAAAGGGAAGTTGGCATATACTGGTACAACTGAAGGCACAAAGCAGCACGAATGGACTCCGGGTTTCAGATACAACTATACAGTTACAATCAACGGTAGCACAGTTAAGCCGGATTTGAAAGACCAGATAATCAAGTTCAAGGTCGATGCTGTAAAAGGCTGGGTGGACACATCAAATCCTGAAGAGGTACAGCCGGAAGAAAATACCGGAGAGTAATCACTTGCATCAATAGCCGAAAAGACATAACATCAGGCTATGAGGGGTTGAATGTCCCCTCATAGCCACTAATGGGAGTGTCACTCCTTAATTTTACACTGCCGGTAGCTTCAGAAATAACCGGATATAAAGAAACAATGTATGATTATGAATAACAACCTATTCAAAACCTTGTTCATACCGGCTGTCGCCTGCCTGCTGGGAGCCTGTGCGGAAAGTACGGACCCGGACATGGAGACAAGCGGCAACAGCGGGGCGATCCGCTTTGCCGGTCCTGCCGTGACACGGGCCGCCATCGACGACATCGACGAAATGCTGACCAATGGAAACTCGTTCAGCGTATGGGGGAACTACACCGACGGGGCGGGCGGTACAGCCACGAGCGTGTTTAACGCTGAAAAAGTAACATACGTTTCCGGCATGTGGGGTTACGAGGGCACGAGATACTGGCTCGCCGGCAAAACCTACGACTTCTACGCCCTCTATCCGTCTGCGGAGATGCTGGGCAATGCCGTGTCCTCCGTTGCCTGCACGGACGGCACTTTTACCGTCAACGGCTTCGACGCCACGAAAGGACATGACCTGATGACGGCGGAAAAGACGGGTATCTCCATCGTGGCAGGCCAGACAGAGCCTCCCGGTCCGGTAGCCCTCAAATTCCAACATTTGCTGGCACGTATCACCTTTGCGGCACGCAGTGAGGGTGGCAACGCCACGGTGCATTCCATCTCCCTTGAGGGGCTGGCTGTCAAGGGAGACTACGACAGCGGCACAGAAACTGCGTGGAGCAACACGGTAGAGGGGAACGTCAACGTGGAGAAAGAAACCTTCGTAACCCCTGCCGAAGATGCGGACGTGTCGGGCGACCTGCTGCTCATTCCGCAATCGCTCACGGACGGGGTGAAGCTGACTGTCACCTACGAGACCGATGCCGAGAAGGGAAAGACCGTTTCCTACACTTTGCCTGCCACCACCGTGAGCATGTGGAAGGCGGCGAACCATTACCGTTACTCGTTCACCCTCACCGGCGGAGGCTACATCGTGTTCGACCCGCCCACGGTCAACGCATGGAGCGACGCCATAGGCGGGAACGTAACCATCGACGTGACCCAATAACCTTATTATAAACTATCTGTAACCTGACGATAAAATGAACATCCAAATGAAGCAACGATACATACTTCCGGCTCTCCTGCTCCTCTGCTCCGCCTGCCAGCAGGAGGAATGGGCGCAGTCCGAAGCCGACAGTCCCGACGCCATCCGCTTTGCCGCCCCGGCCATTACCGTGGAGAAGCTCACCCGGAGCACGTTCTACAACGAATTCCCCATCAGCGGCACGTTCGGTGTATTGGGCTACTGCGTGCCTTATCAGCGCGGCAGCGACACCGATATGGACTGGATGTCGGGCAGCGCAAACTGGGGCAACAAGAGGGGCAACGCATTCCCCGACGTGTTCTTCAAGCAAGCCGTCACCTACGACGGATCGGCCTGCACTTATAACTATAATAACGACGGCCCACGAAAATGGTACAACACGACGGACAATCCGGAGGCGACCTCCCCCGACAGCTACCGGTACACCTTCTTCGCCTATTACCCGATGAACGGTTTTACAGTGGAAAGTCCTGCCGATTCCACCACACGGGGCGTGCCGAAACTGACGTTCACCATGCCGTTCAATAATGCGGGCGATGTAGCGACTACCAAGTTGGACGACGCGAAGACGCCCGACGCGATGGTTTCCGTCGTCTATAACCACCTGCGCACCACGGGGAACGTGGGCTTTAATTTCAGCCATATCATGACGGGCTTGGGCTTCGCCGTGAACAACTACAATTACGGGAGTGAAGAGGTGGAAACTGTTACCGTCAAGCGCGTTACCTTGTCGGGCAACTTCACCCGCTCAATTACCATCGATTTCAGCAAGAACACCAACGAAGACGGATTCTACGCCTACAGCGGCACCTATCCCGGCACATACGTGATATATAACGACCCGAATGGGCTTGCAGTAACTCCCAACAGTACCTACAGCCCGATAGGCGACAAGCACCTGCTTCTGTTGAGCAACACCACGGACGGCACTTATTTCGGCAAAGACGTGAAGGTTTCTGTCGAATATACCTACAGAGGGACGAATAAGACCGCTACGGCCGAATGTCCGGCGCAGTTCCAGCCCCGTGCGGGCGTCCGTTACACGGCGCAACTCAACTTCGTGAGCGAAACTTTCGCGCTGAACTTCATCGCCGCCGATAACGAGTTCTGGGAAGACGGGGGCGACAGCGACGTCTCTATCCAATAAAGCAACAACTGAAAACAGCATAAAGATGAGAAAGATACTTTATTATTTCCTGCCGGTGGCCGCCATGCTTTTGCCGGCAGCCTGCACCACGGAGGAGGATTTTGGCGGCGGTACCGTTCCGCCCAGCGACGGATTCACCATCGAGGCCGTCTGCCAGAACATGCTGCCGCAGCAAGTCGTCACCCGCTCGGCCATCGCCAAGGACGACAAGGAGAAGCGCATCAACCAGCTCTACCTGTTCTTCTTCGACAAAAACGGTGACTATCTGGAATCGACCAACGAGAACGTATTCTTACCGTATATGGCTCCGTCAGCGAATACGAGCAATATCAGCATTCCTACGGACGTGTTTAAAGAGCCAGCGCTCGCCGAAGAAACCACCATCTACGCCTTGGCCAACGTGACTCCGGAGGTGGTAGTCGATGCCGACAGCGACGGTTATCCCGACAACTTTCCCCAAAAAGGCAAAGACGGGAAGAAGCCCAAGGATCTGCTCGAAGCGTTCGTGTACGACCCTGCCAATTATACTCCTAACACCCGCGATGACATCACAACCCTGCCCAGCACGGGAATGCCGATGGCAGGTAAGAGCGCGACTCCCGTGAAGCTCACCGAGAAGGGAAGCCTCACGATGCAACTCAAGGCACTGATGGCCCGCATCGACATCAACATCAGTATCGATTCCGACCACTCGGACGAGAGCGGACGACTGCCCCGCCTCTCCATCACGGAATGGGGCGTGTACAACATGCCTACCGCCGTGCCCCTGACCGAGCCTGACAATGGCCTGACCAAGCTGAATACCGATGAGCCATACCGCAATGTAGGAAACATAACGAGCGATGCGGTCGTTTACAACCACGACGGGACCGCCTCTCTTACCTTCTACATGTTCGAGAACATGATTGCCCCGGACGAAGATCCGAAGAGCTATAAGTATCCGGCCGGAGTGGTAGACGATGTTGACAAACAGCGATGGAAGCCGAGGTTAGTAAATGAAAACAGCAAGGCCACCTATTTCAAGATGAGAGCCTACTACACCACCTATAACGGCGACCCCTCCCTGCCCGCAGGGCAGGATAACACCACCATCGAGGCAGAATATACCTTCTATCTCGGAGGCAACCCGGTGAATGACTTCAAGGTGATACGCAACAGGCACTACGCCAACAACATCGTCATCAGCGGACTGACCCATGTGGGCAACAATCCGGACCACATCACCTTCGATGCCCGCGTCAACATCACCGAGCAGAACAACCCGTTCTACCTGTCCATACTGCGCGAACGCGAGCACGACGCCCACTACTGTGTCACGCCTTTGGACGTGTACCTCTTCGAGGGAGATGCGAATCCGATGATGGAAGTCAGCATAGCCGACCCGGAGAGTCACACTTGGATACGCATGGAACGTGTGCCGGCCGAAAATATGCGGGAGGGAACGCTGCCTACCGGCATGAGTACAGAAACCCATTTGGCGACCGGGAAGAAAGATGGAAAAGAATGGACTGCGGGAAACGGCAAACGCAAATACTTCACCACGGACTTGGTAACCAGCACCCTTGCCCAAAACACCGAATACACCATCAATACGAGCCGTGACCGTATCTATTTCTACTTGGACGAAAACCTAAGCACGAAAGACCGCACCGCCACCGTCAACATCTCGTACACCGACGACAATACGAAAACGCCACGTACCCATACCATTGAAATCGTACAGCACGGTCTGTTGCCGGTAACCGTGCCGGGAGACGACGACAATCCCACGCAGCAAATCTATGTGGAAGCCTACGAGGAGTATATTTCCCATTACGACCCCCTGAACGAGTTTGAAGGGAATTATATCTATGACGGATTGGAATGGGGGATGAACGGAGAATACTTGGGAGGTGGTTGGCCTGCAGGGATAATTATTAAATGGACTAATGTCTATTACAACGGGGCTGAAGCCACCCGGCATATTATTTCGAAAGCAGGACAATCAACAATGAACCTGAACGAAAAACCCCGTTCTGCCGCGGAGTATTGCTATAACAAGAACAAGCGCAATGACAACGGAGTCGTACAGGGCATGACCAATTCTTCCGGTTGGTTCTTGCCCGGCATTCGCCAATTAGAGGCCATACTAACCTCCTATTACAATACATATCCGGAGTTCCAGCGTAATTTCTATTGGTCATCGGCGGCGGGGAAAAGGCGAATTTTGGGCGGATTAGACTACTATGAGGACAACAGTTATGCCCGTGCCACCAAAGCCCTACGCAATGGCGGTTATGCAGAAAGCGACTGGGACGATACATACACGAGTGAGGACGGCACCACCGGCAAAACACCTCGTACCGGCGTCTACCTCCGCATCCGTGCGGCCTACGTACCGCCCAGCGGCGTGACCATCGAATGACAACCGCCGGGCTTTAAAGCCGACCTTACTCACTGCTCGTCTGTAGGAAACCTCTCTACAGGCGGGCAGTGCTGTTTTTATTCCTCCGGTATGTCTTTGGCCTGTACAACCGACATGCACACGCACGTTTTATACGTCGGTCGGGATAGAAAAAGGTGTGACAATATCGAAAGTACCTATTCAACAAAAAGAGGTTTGTAGCCACCCCAAAAGCCCCTCGAACCTATGGCAAAGGCATCGAGGGGCTTTTCTTCTATCAGCGAAACGGTAATAGACATTTGGGTACGCATTGTTCGATTGTATCATCCGCGAAACGCCACCAATGCCAGAACTTTATTTGTCATCCGACAGAAATACGATGATAAAGGTACGCTTCCTTTGCTCCCTTTATTTCTTCTTCAAAAACCGCTCCGTGAGCCATTTGCGCACCGGGAGGTCGTAGAACTTCAGGCAAGCATAGGCAAGCGCGAAGGCCCCGACGAAAGTGAGCAGCATGTAAGGAAGGCCTTCGGCAAGCGTCGCCTGATGGTTGAAGGCCCACGCCGTATAGATATAGACTAGCGGATAGTGGGTGATATAGACAGGATAGGATATGTCGCCCAAAAACTTGCATACGGCAGTGGAACGCCTGCCCGTTATCCTGCCTCCCGCACCCATCGAAACAATGACCGGGAAAATGCAGATGATGCAGAAAGCCTCGTAAAGCCCGTTCATCCAATAACCGTCCTCCCCGCCGATACGGGGCACGGAAAGCACGGCGATAATCATCAGGCTGCACCACCAGAAAGCGTTCTTGCGGGTGCGTATCAGCCAGCCGAGCCGCGACAGGAGCAGTCCGCCAAAGAACGGGTACATCAGCCGAACCAGCCCCACGTACTGCTGTTCCCAGTTCAAAGCCCATCCGCCCACGATGTCACCGGCGGGTGCGGTAAGGCAGCGGTGTACCGTAAAGCACGCTGCTATTGCCACGAAGACGGCCAGCGCCGTTTTGCTGAACTTGCGAATAAATAGTGCGTACAGTATGTTCCCGATGTATTCGTAATAAAGCGACCACGCCGGTCCGTTCAGCGGGTGCATTTCCATCCATCCGCGAATATCCCATTTTAGCGGCAGAGGCAGCAACGTACAACCTAACAGCATGACCAGCAGTAGCGCACCGATGGACACGCCCTCCATTGCCGGATAACAAGGGGCTTTCTGAAACCAAAAGAGTGCGGCTCCCACAATACTTCCCATGGCCACCATAGGTTGCAGCCGGATAAGACGGCGCTTGAAGAAGGTTCCCATGCTCATCCGGTTCCAACGGTCATCATAGGCATAGCCAATGACGAAACCCGAAAGCATGAAGAAGAAATCGACTGCCAGATAGCCATGATTGATGATCTGGTTCAGATGATTGCCGCCGGAATGCGCTTCCAGCAGATGAAAAGCCACTACCATAGCAGCCGCCACACCGCGCAGTCCGTCCAGAATCTCGTAGTGCGGCTTCGAGGATAAATAAATATTTTGTACATTCATTGTATAGTGTGGAGAAATTTTATTATCAATCATTTTGTAGAAGGATTTCGGTTACTTCTTTAGCATAACTTCTTCCTACGGGTATGGGCTTGTTAAGTCCGATTAGATATATTTCCTGTTTAGAAAATTGTTGTATCTTGTTTACAGGAACAACAAAGGAACGATGTACTCTTATGAACTGTTTTTGGGGTAACATTTTATGAATTGCTTTAATATTAAGGCGTGAGATGATTGTTCCCCCGTTTAAACGGAATATTTTACTATAATTCTCCAAAGCTTCAATATAGAAGATATCAGAAATAGGTATATTTATACTGCTATAATCTTGTTTCACCACGATTGTGTCTTGTATGACATCATGAGTTATCTCGTTTTCATTTGCCTTGATGTGTAACATCGCTTTTTCCACAGCCCTTTCAAAACGTTCGTAAGCGATGGGCTTATGCAGGAAATCCACTGCGTCGAGGTTGAATCCGTCAAGGGCATACTTGGCATGAGCAGTGGTAAAAACAAGTGTGCATTTTTCAGGAAGTACCTTTGCCACATCCAAGCCACTCAAACCGTTCATCTCAATATCCAGGAACACTAAATCTGGTTTAGTCCGGACTATTTCTTCCAGCCCGATGCGGGGCTCGCAAAAAGAAGTAAGCTCCATGTTTCCTTTTCTCTCACAGAACCGTTTGATGACAAGTAACGCGATGGGCTCGTCGTCTATTGCTATGCAGCTAATCTTTCTCATGATAGTTGTATGGTTAATTTTGTTCTGAATTCATTTCTTTTCTTGTCCCTTTCCGTGAGCAGGGTAAAACGTTCCGGATACAGTAGCCTGAGACGTTTGCGACAGTTTTCTATTCCGATAGAAGGAGCGTCCTGTTCTTTCTCCCTCATTATAGAATTGCATGTTTTGAAAAACAAAGTTCCGTCTTCAACGATGATTCGTATGAGTATAGTGCAGTCTTTGGAAGAAGATGTTCCGTATTTGAATGCGTTCTCCACAAATGTAATCAAAATCATAGGCGGTATTTTTACGCTTTCTTGATCTGTACGGCTTTCGAATATCACCTTCGTATGATGGTTGAGTCTTAGTTGTTGCAATTCGACATATTGGCTGATGTACTCCAGTTCACTTTCAATGTTAATCTTTTCAACAGAAGCATTGTGATACATGTACCTGAGAATATTGGAGAACTTGACAAAAGCCGATTCTGTCTGGTCAGATTTGGTAATGACTAAACCGTATAGGGTATTGAGCGTGTTGAAAAGGAAATGTGGGTTTATCTGCGCCTTGTACATGGCCAGTTCGGCGCGGTTTTTCTCGGCCTCCATTTCCTGGCGGGCAAGCATTTGGCGGAAAAGTTCAAAAATGACTTCGATGGCCAGCCCGAATCCGGAAATGATTAGAAAGAAAAACCACACAGTTTGGGAATGGAGATGGCGGCGAAATTCCAGCGGGAGTTTGGAGTTGGCGTTTTCCGGCAGGGGGAAATGCGTCACCAGTTCGGTAATGAGCATCAGCAGTGCAAGTACCAGTATGATATATCCGTATTTTTTGCGTATGAACAAGGAAGGAAGATTTATGTTGCGATAAACAAAGTAGAGCAAATAAATATATACAATCAGTGTTACGACAAATACAGGCTGGGTGACAAACCATTTGTCTATCGGAACGAGCATGATAATCAGTGGAAGTATGACCAAACAAAAGAGCAGATCCACATAAATAGTTATCTTGGGGGATATGGCGGCGGTATGCTCGACCGTATCCTTTTTCCTGTTTTTCTTAATCTTTAAAAGCATTGGCATGTATTGTTAATCTTTAAAAGAGGATAGCTAAAAACACTATTTGATTGTTTCTGCAAAGATAATTCTTTGAATTCATTCCTCAAAAGGCTGATTATTGTCATTCGTCAACACATTTCCGCCGTTTATCAACACATTCTTAGAGCATATATAAAATCTTTTTAGTTTTGCCTACATTCGTTTTGTAGACTTTAAATATTCATTCAATAACCATAAATAGACAGAGAAATGAAAAGCATCTTCATTTTATCATCAGCATTGATACTATTGTCTTCATGTAACCCGAAGCCACAACAAGAGGCGGGTGCCAAGTACAAGACACTGCGTGTGGAATTCAGTGATAGGACACTTAAAACCGGATATACGGCCAGTCTGCGGGGACGGCAGTATGTCGAGATACGTCCGCAAGTAAGCGGTATCATAACGGAAATCCTTCTGAATGAGGGAGATCCTGTAAAGAAAGGACAAGTTTTGTTTATTATTGACCAAGTTCCTTATAAGGCGGCACTTGAAACGGCAATCGCCAATGTAAAAAGCGCGGAATCCCGTCTGGCTACGGCTAAACTCACGGCTGAAAGCAAGGAAGAACTATTTAAGGAAAATGTCGTTTCGGAATTTGATCTCCAGACGGCACGCAACTCTTTGGCCGAGGCCCAAGCTAATCTTGCTCAAGCCCGGGCCCAGGAAACCAATGCCCGTAATGATTTGTCTTATACAACGGTTAAAAGTCCCGTAAACGGAGTTGCCAGCATGATTCCTTATCGTGTGGGAGCCTTGGTCAGCAGCAGTATCACCGAACCATTGGTGACCGTTTCTGATGATGAGAAGGTATATGCCTATTTCTCTATGAACGAGAATCAGATATTGGACTTGATACAACAATATGGCTCACTTCAGAAAGCGATGGATAAGATGCCCGATGTAGAATTGACCTTGAGTAATGGTAAAGCTTATGCACATTCAGGTAAGATTAATGCCGTAAGCGGTACTATTGACGAAAACACGGGGGCGGTGAGTCTCCGTGCGGAATTTGACAATCCTGATAAACTGCTTCGTAATGGTGGTAGCGGTACAGTATTCGTCCCTTCACACCAGGACAGCGTGATTGCCATCCCGCAGGCTGCCACCTATGAATTACAAAACCGTGTTTTCGTGTATAAAGTGGTTGATGGTAAGGCTAAGTCAGCTCCGGTCGAGGTTTTCCGTCTGAATAACGGGACCGAATATATTGTTGAGTCCGGGCTGGTTCCGGGCGACGTGATTATCGCAGAAGGCGCAGGTCTTGTACGCGAAGGAACAGAAATAGATACTCATACAACTACTAACGAATAAGCTGTGCCATGAAAATAAGGACTTTTATTGACAGACCCATTTTGGCGGGAGTCATTTCTGTTGTCATTCTTATATTGGGTATCATCAGCCTTGTCCAGTTGCCTGTCGAGCAATTCCCTGAAATTGCTCCTCCTACGGTAAGTGTGCAGGCTACTTATACTGGTGCTAATGCCGAAACGGTACAGAAGAGTGTAGTTGTTCCTCTGGAAGAGGCACTGAATGGTGTGGAGAACATGATGTACATGACCTCTTCTGCCACTAACAGCGGTTCAGCCAACATCCGTATCTATTTCCGTCAAGGGACAGATCCGGACATGGCGACAGTGAACGTACAGAACCGTATCGCTTCCGCCCAGGGATTACTTCCTGCCGAGGTTACGCGAAGCGGTGTTACCGTGCGTAAACGCCAGACCAGTAATATTAAGGCTCTGGCCTTGTACAGCCCGGACAACTCATTTGATGAGAAGTTTCTTAACAATTATCTGAAAATTAATATTGAACCTCGTCTGGCACGTATTGCCGGTGTGGGTGAGGTCAATGTGATGGGAGCGGACTATTCGCTGCGTATCTGGCTCGATCCGGGAAAGATGGCACGTTACGGTCTGATTCCGGATGACATTACAAAAGTGCTTGATGAACAGAACCTTGAAGCACCGACCGGTACGTTGGGAGCAGAGTCGGAAAATACATTCCAGTATGTGCTCAAATACCGTGGCCGTTATGAATTTGAACAGGATTATGAGAATATGGTCATCAAATCGCTTCCTAGTGGCGAAGAGCTGAAGTTGAAGGATGTGGCCACTATCGAATTAGGATCGCGTACTTACACTTACATTGGCGAGGTGAACGGTCATCCGGGTTCTAACTGTATGATTGCCCAGACTTCAGGCTCGAATGCGAACGAGATTATCGAGGAAATTGATAAGGTGGTGGAGGATATCCGGGAAACTCTTCCCAAAGGTATGGAAATAGCCGATTTGATGAGTACGAAGGATTATCTTGATGCCTCTATCAAGAATGTTGTAAAGACGCTTTTCGAGGCTATCATCCTTGTAATCCTTGTGGTTTATGTGTTTTTGCAGAGTTTCCGTTCCACGTTCATACCGGCTATTTCAATCATCGTTTCTTTGGTTGGTACCTTTGCATTCCTTGCCGTAGCGGGTTTCAGCTTGAATATGCTGACACTTTTTGCATTGGTATTGGTAATCGGTACGGTGGTGGATGATGCCATCGTTGTCGTCGAAGCTGTGCAGGCGAAGTTTGATGAAGGGTACAAATCTCCTTATTTGGCCACAATAAATGCCATGAGAGGTATCACCTCCGCGCTCGTCACCACAACCTTTGTCTTCATGGCGGTATTTATTCCGGTATCGTTTATGGGAGGAACTACCGGTACATTCTATACGCAATTCGGTCTTACGATGGCCGTAGCGGTGGGTATTTCCCTTCTTAATGCGATGACTTTGAGCCCGGCACTCTGTGCGCTCATCATGACTCCGCACGGAGATGTGAAGCAGGGAGAGAAGATGAGTTTTTCTTCTCGTTTTCACATAGCCTTTGATACAGCTTTCCATCGTGTCGTAATGAAATACAAGGGCGGGGTGTTCTTTATGGTCAAACGCAAATGGCTGACTGGTGTGTTGCTGATAGTAGCTGGTGCCGGATTGTTTTTCTTGATGAAGACGACCAAAACCGGTCTTGTACCCCAGGAAGATATGGGTACGGTATTCATTGACGTGCGTACTTCTCCGGGAAGTAACCTGGAAGAGACAAAACTTGTGATGAATGAAATTGACCGCCGTATCAAGGATATTCCGCAAATCCGTATGTTCTCCAAGGTTACGGGTAACGCCATGATTAGCGGGCAGGGAGCGGCTAATGGTATGTTCATCGTCCGCCTGCGGGACTGGAGTGAACGCACGGAAGAGGGTGATGATATAAATTCTGTAATATCTGAGATATACCGTCGTACAGCGGACATAGCTTCGGCTGATATTATGGTTTTCGCTCCGCCCATGATTCCGGGTTATGGAGTGAGCAGTGGTTTTGAGATTTATGTACAGGACCAGAAAGGAGGTAAGATAGAGGATTTGCTTTCCATAACCCGGCAGATGATTGACAAACTGAATGCCCGTCCTGAGATTGCACGTGCCACTACCTCATTTGATACCAAATTCCCTCAATATCTGGTGGAAGTGGATGCCTCACGCTGTAAACGCAACGGGGTTTCCCCATCCGATGTACTTTCTGTCTTGTCAGGTTATATAGGCGGTAACTATGCATCCAACATGAACCGTTTCTCCAAATTGTACCGGGTGATGGTACAGGCTCCGCCTGAATACCGTCTGGATACGGAGGCCCTGAACAATATGTTCGTGCGGAATGATAAGGAGGAGATGACTCCCGTTGGACAATATTTGAAACTGACACGTGTATACGGAGCCGAAACGCTCTCCCGTTTCAATCTTTTCTCGGCCATTAATGTCAATGGTATCCCTGCCGACGGATATAGTACAGGGCAGGCTATTCAGGCATTGCGTGAGGTGGCGGAAGAAACGCTTCCTGCCGGTTATGGATATGAATTTGGTGGCATGTCACGTGAAGAGGCTTCAACAGGAAGTTCCACTACTATTATCTTTGTCATCTGTGTGGTGTTTATTTATTTGATACTATGTGCTCTTTACGAAAGTCTTTTTGTACCGATTGCAGTCATTCTCTCGGTTCCGTTCGGTCTTGCCGGTAGCTTCTTATTTGCCAAAATGTTTGGTCTGGAGAATAACATTTATCTGCAAATCGGTCTGTTGATGTTGATAGGGCTTCTGGCCAAGACTGCGATTCTTCTTACAGAGTATGCTTCGGAACGCCGTCGTCAGGGTATGAGTATCTCCCAAGCGGCAGTGTCCGCCGCCCAGGTTCGCCTACGCCCGATTTTGATGACCTCGCTGACCATGATTTTTGGCATGCTTCCTCTGATGTTCGCTTCGGGTGTGGGAGCTAACGGCAATATATCTATCGGTGTGGGTACGGTTGGCGGTATGCTGATTGGTACGGTTGCCCTACTTTTTATCGTACCGGTACTGTTCATCGTGTTCCAATATTTACAGGAACGTTTTATGCCTGAACGTCAATTGCCGAAATTGGAAGAAAAAGATCAATAATCCGAATATAGTTAGTTTGAGTATATGAAAAAAGTAATAATATGCATATGTTTATCGGTGGGATTGAGCTCATGCTCAATTTATCGGACTTATAAACGACCTGATGTGGCGGTTGTTGACAGTCTTTATCGTCAGTCGGCTTTGTCTGCTGATACCACCGCTTCTATTGCCGATCTATCGTGGAAAGAACTTTTTACAGATCCACAATTGCAAAGCCTTATTGAAACAGGGCTTTGCAACAATTCTGACCTGGGTATTGCCCGCCTACGTGTCAAGGAGGCCGAAGCTCTTCTTAAGTCGGCCCGGCTTTCTTATCTGCCTTCCCTTGACCTTAGCCCGCAAGGTACGATTAGCAAGGCAGAGCATGGTAACACAACCAAAAGTTACGATTTGGCAGTTTCAGCGAGTTGGGAGATTGACATATTTGGTAAACTTACCAATGCCAAACGTGAGGCTCGTGCTGTATTGGAACAGAATGAAGCTTACCGGCAAGCCGTGCAGACGCAACTTATAGCGACTATTGCGAATAACTACTATATGTTGTTGATGCTGGATGAGCAACTGGGAATCACCCGTCGTACGGCAGAAAACTGGGCTGAGAATCTTAGGGTAATGAAGGCTCTGAAAAGAGCCGGGCAAACAACTGACATGGCAGTAGCGCAGACTGAAGCGAGTAAGTTGTCGGTAGATGCCTCATTGCTTTCATTGGAACGGCAGATTACCGAGTTGGAAAATTCTCTGTCCGCGCTGCTTGGCACACCTTCGGCCAGCATTGAACGATCAACCCTTGACACCCAATCCTTTCCGGATACACTTTTAGTGGGCGTTCCCTTACAACTTTTACAGCGCCGTCCGGATGTACGTCAGAGTGAAGCCGAACTGGCTGCTGCATTCTATGTCACCAACCAAGCCGTAGCTGCTTTTTATCCGTCAATAACGCTGGGTGGTTCTGCCGGATGGACTAATACAGCGGGAGCTGCAATAACCAATCCCGGCCAATGGCTTTTGTCGGCTGTAGGTTCACTCGTACAGCCACTCTTTAACAGAGGACAGAACATCGCAAACTTGAAAGTAGCCAGGGCGCAACAAGAGGAGGCGGTGCTGTCTTTCCGCCAAAGCCTGCTCAATGCTGGTATGGAGGTTAATAATGCCTTGGTGCAATGGCAGACAGCAAGAGGCAGATTGCAGCTTGAAGAACAGCAAATCACATCTCTTGCGTCGGCTGTGCGTAGTGCGGAACTATTGATGAAACACAGTTCACAAAATTATCTGGAGGTACTGACAGCGCGTCAAACCTTGTTGCAGGCAGAACTGGATGCTGCATCGGATCGTTTTGACGAAATACAAGGAGTCATCAGCCTTTATCATGCCTTAGGGGGCGGGATTGATTAAAAGAGTTTGTGATGGCTGTCGTTTTCCATTTGGATAGTGTTTGCTGATGAATCTTTAAACATCAGTTTCATGATTTGGAAAGATTTTATCCTTATCAGACTATTTATTCAATTACGAGAAAATACAGTGGGCTATTATCAAATTCGTAAAAAAAAAGTTGTGTAAAAAAGCCCTTAAATACAGAAGCTGTTCAAAATAGGATTGCTAAAGTAAAAATCTTATAGATTGAAACCTAAAAATAAAAGATCTCCTGCTTTTAGCCATATAATTAGGATAAACTAAGGCTAAAACAGGAGATCTTTATGTTGCAACTTATAAGGTCTATCCCATTTTTCTATTTTGAGATAGCCTCTAATCTTCTCTAAAACAAATTAGATTATTTTTGAATCTCACCCTTTTCGTTGAATACAACGGTTGTATCTTTTCCATCTTTACCGGTAAGGATAACCTTGTAAGTTTTAGCAGCTTCATCAACAGAGGCTTCCTTGATTGTAGATTCCGCATAATTCTTTTTGATAGCATCTTGAACAGCCTGCGGAAGTTTTGCGGCTTCAATAGGTTTATATTCATTTACCATAGCTACTGTCTCAATTCCTGCTGTCATCTCATTGGCAAATGCAACTGATGTACCCAATCCCATAACTAATGCTACTGCAATAAATAACTTTTTCATAAACATTTTATTTTAAGTGAAACAAAAAACTAATATTTGAAAAATTAAAAGCAAATAAAATACCGAATGGAAACCAATAGTTGAAATTTAATAACTCATTAACACATTTTTTCCTGCTTTTTATTAGTAGTCTAAAATGGCTTGTGTTATTAACACTTGTTTTACAAACAGTCCATAGTATTAGTGTGGATTTAATTCTACACTTTCTACACTTTTTGTGTATTAAATCTACATTTTCTATTGTTATAAGTTCTGGGATTTTTTGAAAAGCTATCTATTTTTCGCAGATGGCTTTCTGTTCCGTTTGTGCTTGTGAGCAATTGCCTGATGATTGTTTTTATGAGTGATCAACGTTACTATCATCGGGAGTAAGCAGGGAGAGGGTGACCAAGAAGTAAAAATATCTCTCTGCAAACTGAATATTCTAATAAATACCGTATTTAGTCTTAAAATATGCCTTTTTATGGTTATTTTCTCCTTGAAATCATAAAAATCGTGTTCTATACAGTTTCGTTTTCACATCGAATTGAAAGGTATTTTCGGGAAAGGACATATCCGCTATTCCGCCTGTCGCAATCCGTACCGGTAGGGAGGCGGCATTCATATAACAACACAGAAACGAGAGGAGTCCGGGAAGGGATTCCTCTCGTTTAACTTTACCTGCGGCCGAGCCTTTGACCTAAGACATACTCAGCACAGCCCGACCGGAAGCTCACTTATTTCCCTTCGATTCAGGGAAAAACAGTTCCACTCTGGTATGCCGGTTGGCCGCCGTAGGGGCGTAATCGGAGATACCGCCTTCGCCGGTCTTGGTCAACCTGTCTGACGGTAATCCCCGCTTGTTCAGTTCCGAGGCGATATAGTCGGCTCTCGAAACACTCAAGGCATTGTTGATACCGACTGTTCCGGTCGCACTATCGGCAGCTCCCGTGACTTTGACCTTCAGACCGTATTTCTTTACCACCCGTGCCAGTTCGTCGAGATTGACCAACTGGGAGGTGTCTGTCAGGTGCGACGTGCCGAGTTCAAAGAAAAAGAAGATGGGAGCACCGATACATTCCCGTCCGGACTGCATCCGCACGGCATAGTCTGCCAAGGTGCTGTCGGGAAGATTCTCGAACTGTCCTGTTCCGAGGCCAGACACGCTGTCCTGCCTATGCTGTAGGCTGTCTGCCCGGCCATTCCCGTTCGGGGCTTGTCCTTCCAAGGGCGATTTTCCGTTCCAATGCCTGTTCTTCAACCTTGCCCGCAGGGAGTTCAGTCCGCTGTAATTGTTCCTCGGATAGCCGTTGTGCCCGATGGTATCGTCATCGTCAAAAAGATGACAATACGTGTCAAGCAACCCTTCGATTTCCAGTATCTTCTTCAGTTCGGCCAGCGTCCGGCGGTCCTTGTCATGCTGTCCTGCATAACGGCTGTTTTGTTCCGACAGGACATTGACATAATCAACGAGCCACTGGTCGCGGCGAACGTAGGGACTTGGGTCTATGGCCCGTTTCCAGCCGACTTTGCCAATATGGAAAGAGAATCCTGCAGTGAGCGAAAGCATGTGGTCGCCGGGACGGTTCGCCTTGCCGTATCCGTCGAAATCTTGGAAGGTAGTCATGCCGGAAATTTCCACAAGGGCGCTAACCCTTTTGGAAATCCGGTACTGCCCTTGTATGCCGTAAGAGATGGCAAGCGGGTTATGGCCGTTGGTCGCATGATGCAGCAATCCGATACCGGCAAAGGGAGCCAGATGCCAGTGCACCTGTTCCTGCCGGGCATAGCTGCCTCCGAGCACATTCCACAGCAAATCCGCATGGAGGTGATGGTACTCCTGCACGGCCAGCATACCGTCCTTGAACTGCAATCCGCTGTAATTTATCCGTGCGCCGACCCACGGGGTGAACCATTTGCCGAGGGTAAGGCTATATGAGGGTTTCAACCTCCCGAACAGGTCTTCGCAGCCGAGCGGGGTGCCGAGAAAGGCCGTCGTGCCTCCGGTGATACTGACGAACCAGTTGCCGTTTCCCCGTGCCGGAACGACCACTCCGTCAAGGTATGAGGGCTGTAACGGCTGCAACAGTTCTGTGTCATCGTAACGGAACGTGCAGCGTACAGTATCCTTCTCCGTGGGTTGTACATCCGCACGGGCTTGCAGCGTACAGAACGCTGCGAAGATAAAGATGATATTCTTTGTCATAATTCCAATGTTTTTAATTATAATCTATTTGGTTTCCAAACATTCTTTGCCGTTTATCGTTTGGGCTTTTTGCCGATGGCCGGACGCATCATGCGGCTTGCCATTCTCATGCAGCGGAGCGCCCATGCCCGGTTGTCCTCGTCATCATCACGTCCCCATTTGAGGTCGCTGCCACCACCTCCTCCACCATGTGTTTCGGCAAAGGTGGTGGCATCATCGACCATGCCGAGAAACAAGAGCGTGGCGCAGTGCATGACTTCCGTGCCTTGTTCTGCCACGGAGCGCACGATCGTGCCATCGAACAGTTGCCGTTCGGAGGGCTTCATGCGTGCCGACAGTTCCCGCCACTCATCAACCATGTTTTCCAGCATGGCATCCTTGAGCAGGCTGTCCACTTTGGAGTGGACAGCGCGGGAGTATTCGTAGGCTTCCTCCTTGAGCTGTTCCGTGCGTTCCTCTATGGCTTCCATGTTCTCCTTGAGGTCGGAAAGCTGTCGGTCGGCAGTCTGTAACTTTTCCTGCTTGTCTGCCAGTTTCCCTTGGATAACGGCCAGTTCTTTTTCGAGTTTCTCTTTCTCGGCAGACAGGGCCAGCGCATCGCCTTTTCGGGCGTCCATATCGTTTTCAAGTGCCGACAGTTGAGCCTCCTTCTCGGCCTGCTCCCTTTTCAGGTTTTCCACCATCGACGTCAGGCCCTTGACCCTGCGCTCTGCCAGCCGGATGTCCGAGTGGAGGGTGGACAGGACTTCCTGATGCCGGCCAATCTGTTGTTCTATAGAGGTGCACTCTTCCGAGAGCATACGGCGGTATTCTTCCGTCGTCCTGTGCCGAGCACCGGTCTCGGCGACGCTCCGGCCTCTCTCCATTCCCCACTTCGTGTTGACCTCGG
>OHBV01000131.1_pt1 | contig 50642 bp, 43 predicted proteins | sample 1577451 | NCBI WGS metagenome assembly OHBV01 (sample SAMEA3879605, study PRJEB24766) | human gut metagenome | biome: human-associated habitat; feature: feces | place: USA | collected 1985/1987 | reverse complement strand
AGGACATCTGCGCCACCTGCAACTGCAAGATCGACGTGCAGGAGGACGGCCATGTCTTCGTCTCCGCCGTGGATCAGGAGGACGCAAAGCGCGCCATCTTCACCATCAGGACCATCGTGGAAGACCCCGAGATCGGCGCCATCTACAAGGGCAAGGTCACCCGTCTGATGAACTTCGGTGCCTTCGTCGAGATCGCTCCGGGCAAGGAGGGCCTCGTCCACATCTCCAAACTGGACACCAAGCGTGTCGAGCGCGTGGAGGATGTTGTCGCTGTGGGTGATGCCATCGTCGTCAAGGTGACGGACATCGACCAGCAGGGCCGCATCAACCTGAGCCGCCGCGACGCCATTCTGGCTCTCGAAGCCAAGAAGGCACAGCAGGAGCAGGGCTGATAGATAGCTTCTGAATATGCCCCCGCGCACACAGCGCGGGGGCATATTTTGTCTCATGGGCGAAGGAGCTTCAATTCCCTACTGAAAAAGTTTGTTTTAGGGGGTTGACAAATCCCGTCGAGGCGAGTACAATAAACGCAATATCACTAAAATGGCTGTGAAGAGAAGAGTAAGCTTTCGCATGAGCCTTACCAGAGAGCCCGGCAGGTGGAAAAGGGCAGGAAACAGGGAGCCGAAAATGGTCTCGGAGCTGCGCGGACGAAGAGCAAGAGCACTAGTCCGCGACGGGTGCGCCCGTTAAAGCGTCCGGCTGTAAGCAGGAAAATCCTGCCGCAGTTTTGAGGCAGTGTCCGCGAGGATGCTGTGAACCAAGGTGGTACCACGGAAGTTTCAAAGCCTCCGTCCTTGTGCAGCGCATGGCTGGCAGGGACGGAGGCTTTTTTGATGCTTCCGTTCAAGGCGGGCGCGGACTGTGCCGCGCCGCCGCTGTACATTATATCTATCCAATAATAGAGAGGGAAAAAACTATGATTACTCGTCGTGATTTTCTGAAAGTTACCGGTGTCGCAGCCGCTGCTGCTGCCCTGACCGCCTGCGGCGGCTCTTCTTCCACCGCAAGCTCTGCTGCTTCCAGCACTGCCGCTTCTTCTGAGGCTGCTTCCGCTGCAGCAAAGCTGGACAAGGTGAAGGTCGCTGTCCCCAACGACACCACCAACGAGGCCCGCGCTCTGACCCTGCTGGAGAAGAACGGCTTTTTCAAGCTGAAGGCTGACGCCGGCCTGACCGCCACCAAGAACGACATCGAGGAGAACCCCCTGAACGTCACCGTCGATGAGGTCGAGGCTGCTCAGGTCCCCAACGTCCTGCAGGACGAGGACTACGCCGTCATCAACTCCAACTACGCCATCTCCGCTGGTCTGGACCCCATGACCGACGCTCTGGCAATGGAGGACGGCTCTTCTGCTTACGTCAATGTTCTGGTCTGCAAGGAGGGCAACGAGAATGAGCCCAAGATCAAGGCCCTCGTCGCCGCTCTGCAGAGCCAGCAGGTCAAGGACTTCATGGATGAGAACTACAAGGGCGCTGTCGTCTCCGTCGTCGAGGACCCGACCGATGGCTATGACTCTTCCATCGACTACAATGCACTGAACGGCGCGACCGTCAGCTGCGCTGCTACTCCCGCTCCCCACTGCGAGGTCCTGGAGGTCTGCAAGGACATTCTGGCCGCTAAGGGCATCACTCTGGACATCCAGGAGTACGACGACTATGTGATCCCCAACACCATCGTCGAGGACGGCCAGTGCGACACCAACTACTTCCAGCATCAGCCGTATCTGGACAACTTCAATAAGGAGAAGGGCACCCATCTGGTGACCGTCGCCGGCATCCACGTCGAGCCCATGGGCATCTACGGCGGCAAGCAGGACAGCCTGGCACCCATCGTGGGCTGAGCTTTACCAACGAAGGAGTAAATCGTGATCGAGATCAAACACCTTTCCAAGACCTTCCAGATGAAGGACGGCGCGGTGAATGCGCTGAAGGACATCGACCTGACCATCCCCGATGGCTCCATCTACGGCATCATCGGTATGTCGGGCGCGGGCAAATCCACGCTGGTGCGCTGCATCAATCTGCTGGAGCGCCCCACCGAGGGCAGTGTCGTCATCGACGGCACCGCGATGGAGACCCTGTCTCCCGCAGCCCTGCGTGAGCGCCGCCGCGACATCACCATGATCTTCCAGCAGTTCAATCTGCTGATGCAGCGCAGCTGCCTGAAGAACATCTGCTTCCCCATGGAGCTGGCAGGTGTGAAGAAAGAGGAAGCCGAAAAGCGCGCCAAGGAGCTGCTGGAAATGGTGGGCCTGCCCGATAAGGCCAACGCCTACCCGGCCCAGCTCTCCGGCGGCCAGAAGCAGCGCATTGCCATTGCCCGCGCACTGGCAACTGACCCCAAGGTCCTGCTCTGCGATGAGGCCACCAGCGCGCTGGACCCCAACACCACCCACTCCATCCTGACCCTGATCAAGGACATCAACCGGAAGCTGGGCATCACGGTGGTGGTCATCACCCATCAGATGAGCGTTGTGGAGGAGATCTGCGATCACGTTGCCATTCTGGACGGCGGCGTTGTGGTGGAACAGGGCGAGGTGAAGGAAATCTTCGCCAACCCCAAGACCGCCGCGGCAAGGCGTCTGGTGGCTCCCAACGGCGGCAGCGCCGCCCGCGACCTGTCCAGCTTTGCGCCGGATGATCATGTGGTGCGTGTGACCTTCAACGGTTCTTCCGCCGCAAAACCGCTGGTGGCAAGCCTTGCCGCCGAAAAGGGCATTCTGGTGTCGGTGCTCAGCGCCGATACCCGCGACCTGAGCGGCCAGTGCTACGGCTCCATGCTGCTCAAGCTGCCCGCTGATCTGGACGAAGCAAAACAGGCTGCTGCCTACATGCGGGCACAGCCCGGCATTACGGTGGAGGAGGTGACCGGAGAATGACCATTGCAGATTATGGCTTTGCCATCTGGGAGACCTTCTATGTGACGTTGCTCTCCACCGCGTTCTCTCTGGTCATCGGCCTGCCGCTGGGTGTGCTGCTGGTGGCCGGTGATAAGGACGGCATTCTGCCCCTGCCCGGCTGGCTGATGCACCTGCTGAATATCATCATCAACATCCTGCGCAGTGTGCCTTTCCTGATCTTGATGATCTGCGTTTTTCCGCTGACCCGTATCATCGTGGGCACCACCGTAGGCACCAAGGCCACCATCGTCCCGCTGGTGGTCGCGGCCTTCCCGTTTGTGGCGCGTCTGGTGGAGACCAGCCTGCGCGAGTTGGATGAGGGTGTGGTGGAAGCCGCCCAGAGCATGGGTGCGACCCCGTTCCAGATCATCACCAAGGTAATGATCCCCGAGTGCCTGCCCGGCCTGATCTCCAGCATGACCACGGCCCTGACCACCATTCTGGGCTACTCGGCCATGTCCGGTGTCATTGGCGGCGGCGGCCTGGGCAAGATCGCCCTTTCCTACGGCTACTACCGCTATCAGACCAACATTATGATCGTCTGCGTCATCCTGCTGGTGCTGCTGGTGCAGATCTTCCAGACCGTTGGCACCTTCTGGGCCGCCAGAAGCGATAAGAGGCTGAGGAAGTAACTCCTTCAGTCGCACTTCGTGCGCCAGCTCCCTCGGAGAGGGAGCCTTAAAGCCTCCCTCTTTGACGGAAGGAGTTCTCTCCTCATTTCGCCCCGGACGGGAAGTAAAATTCAACGTTTCAATTCCCCGCCGGAGGCATGTGCTCCTGCGGGGAATTGTACTATTCGGACAAACCCAGTAAAGGAGTATGTTGCAATGAACCGTGATACCATCTGTGTGCAGGGCGGTTATACGCCCGGCAATGGCGAGCCCCGCCAGATCCCCATCATCCAGTCCACCACCTTCAAGTACGCCACCAGCGAGGATATGGGCAAGCTGTTCGATTTGGAAGCAGACGGCTATTTCTATTCCCGTCTGCAGAACCCCACCTGCGACATGGTAGCCAAAAAGATCTGCGAGTTGGAGGGCGGCACTGCCGCCATGCTTGCCTCCAGCGGACAGGCCGCAAACTTCTTTGCCCTGTTCAATATCTGCGAAGCAGGGGACCACATCGTGGCCTCCAGCACCATCTACGGCGGCACCTTCAACCTGATTTCGGTCACCATGGCAAAGATGGGCATCACTGCCACCTTTGTAGACCCCCTGTGCACCGAGGAGGAGCTGAACGCTGCCTTCCAGCCCAACACCAAGGTGGTGTTCGGTGAGACCATCGCAAACCCCGCCCTGACCGTGCTGGACATTGAAAAGTTTGCCAAGGCCGCCCACGCCCACGGCGTGCCGCTGATGGTGGACAACACCTTCCCCACGCCGGTCAACTGCCGCCCCTTTGAGTGGGGCGCGGACATCGTGACCCACTCCACCACCAAGTACATGGACGGCCACGGCGCAGTGCTGGGCGGTGCCATCGTGGACGGCGGCAAGTTTGACTGGATGGCGCACGCCGAGAAGTTCCCGGGTCTGTGCACCCCGGACGACAGCTACCACGGCATCACCTATGCCGAACGCTTCGGTAAGGAGGGGGCTTTCATCACCAAGGCCACCGCGCAGCTCATGCGGGACTTCGGCTCCATGCAGTCCCCCATGAACGCCTATATGCTGAATCTTGGTCTGGAAAGCCTGCACGTTCGGATGCAGCGCCACTGCGCCAACGGCATGGCGGTGGCACAGTTCTTGGAAAACCACCCCAAGGTGGCCTATGTGAACTACTGCGGGCTGGAAAGCAGCCCCTACCACGCACTGGCGCAGAAGTACCTGCCAAACGGCAGCTGCGGCGTCGTGAGCTTTGGTCTGGCTGGCGGACGTCAGGCTGCCAGCACCTTTATGAAGGAGCTGAAGCTTGCCGCCATCGAGACCCATGTGGCAGATGCCCGCACCTGCTGCCTGAACCCCGCTTCCAGCACCCACCGTCAGATGAACGATGAGCAGCTGGCTGCCGCCGGTGTGCCCGCCGAGCTGGTGCGCATGAGCTGCGGTCTGGAATCTGCCGAGGACCTCATCGCCGATATCGCGCAGGCACTGGATAAGGTATGATTCCCTCCCGTGAAAATACATTTGTCGCGGCCAACAGGCAGCGACAAATGTGAAATCAAAAATCATGATTCCTCTGAAGATGGCAAAGCGAACGCGGAGCCATTTTTGGATCATCTAGCAAAGGAGCAACCATCCTATGCCGCTGATCATCCCCAAGACCTTGCCCGCCTTTGATGCCCTGTACGAAGAAAACGTCTTTGTCATGCACCGGGAGCGGGCGCTGGCGCAGCATATCCGCCCGCTGGAAATTCTGATCCTGAACCTGATGCCCACCAAGATCGCCACCGAGACCCAGATCGCCCGGCTGCTGGCCAACACCCCGCTGCAGGTGCACATGACCCTGCTGCAAACTGCCAGCCACTCTGCCACCCATGTGTCGGCTGCTCACCTTGAGGCTTTTTACAAGACCTTTGACGAGGTAAAGAACAATCGCTACGACGGCATGATCATCACCGGCGCGCCGGTGGAGACCATGGATTTTGAGCAGGTGGACTATTGGAACGAGCTGTGCGAGATCATGGACTTCAGTGAAACGAACGTCTACTCCACCCTTCATGTCTGCTGGGGCGCACAGGCCGGGCTGTACTACCACTACGGCGTGCGCAAGCTGCTGCTGCCGGAAAAGATGTTCGGCGTGTTCGAGCACCGGGTCACCCGCCCGGCAAACCCGCTGGTGCGCGGCTTTGATGAGGTGTTCTACGCCCCCCACAGCCGCCATACCGGCATCTGCCGGGAGGATGTGGACAACTGCGCCGCCCTGCGCATTCTGGCCGAGAGCGACGCCGCCGGACCCTTCCTGATGAGCACCGAGAACGGACGGCAGATCTTTGTCACCGGCCACCCGGAGTACGATAAGTACACGCTGGATGCCGAGTATAAGCGGGACGTAGCCAAGGGTCTGCCCATCCATGTGCCTGCCAACTACTACCCGGACGATGACCCCGCAAAGCCGCCGCTGTTCCGCTGGCGCGCCCACGCCCACCTGCTGTATGAAAACTGGCTGAACTATTATGTTTACCAGAACACCCCCTACGACCTTGGGGATATCCAGCGGGTAAAACACGAGAAGTAAATAACAAAAAGGCGATGCCGCACGGCATCGCCTTTTTGTTATTTCTTACGTTTTGCGGGCTTTTTCTTCCGCACACTGTAGCCGAAGGTGCCAAGTTTTCTGCCAAGGGCCAGATACTCGCCGTGGCTGTACACGATGAGGTTTGCCTTATCCAGACACAGCTTGCCTTTTTCGTCCAGCAGGCTCTCGTCCACATCGCAGGCCACCACCTCGGCCAAAAACAGGTCGTGGCTGCCCAGCGGGATGCGCTGGGTGATGCGGCACTCCAAGTTGACCGGGCTTTCCTCCAGCACCGGGCAGTCGGTCAGCACGCTGCCCGGTGCTGCGTGCAGGCCGCAGGCGGCAAATTTGTCCACATCGCGGCCGCTCTTCACACCGCACCAGTCAATGGCGCGCACCAGCTTTTCGGTGGGCAGGTTGATGGCGAACTGCCCGCGCTCGCACAGCAGCTGATGGCTGTACCGCTCCGGGCGCACGCTGATGGATACCATGCTGGGCTGGGTGCAGATGGTGCCTGTCCAGCCGATGGTGATAAGGTTGGGCTTATCCAGCCCGCCGCAGGATACCAGTACCGGCGGCTCCGGGTTCAGAAGGGTGCTGCCCTTCCAGCTTTGCTTGCTCATCCGTGATATTTCCTTTCGTAGGGAGCCCATGTGCGCTCCGAGATGATATAGCGCGGGCGGGCTTTGGTTTCCATATAGATCTTGCCGATATACTCGCCAATCACGCCCAGACACACCAGCTGTACACCGCCCATAAAGCAGACGATGCAGACGGTGGACGCCCAGCCTGCCACGCTGCTGCCCATGGCGGCGCACACGATAGCCCAGATGACCCCGATAAAGCTGACAAGGCTCACCACGATGCCCGCACCGGTAATGATGCGGATGGGTTTGTTGGAAAGACTGGTAATGCCGTCAAAGGCCAGCGCCAGCATCTTGCTCAGGGGGTAGTGGCTCTCACCTGCCAGGCGCTCGTGGCGCTCGTAGGTGACCACATCGTGGGCAAAGCCCACCAGCGGCACCATGCCCCGCAAAAAGATGTTGACCTCCTTGTAATCCGCAAAGCTTTCCAGCACGCGGGTGCTGATCAGGCGGTAATCTGCGTGGTTGAACACGATATCCGCGCCCAGAGCGTTCATCACATGATAAAAGCCCTCGGCGGTGAACCGCTTGAAGAAGGTATCGGTGTCCCGGCGGCTGCGCACACCGTACACCACCTCGGCACCGTCCAGATACTTTTTCACCATCTCGTCCATGGCGTTGATGTCGTCCTGACCGTCGCAGTCGATGGAGATGGTGATATCGCAGCTGTCGCTGTGCAGTGCCTCCATCAGCCCCGCCAGCACGGCGTTCTGGTGGCCGCGGTTGCGGCTTTGGGAGATGCCGATATAGTGCTCGTCCTGTGCGGCAAAGCCTTGGATCAGCTCCCACGTTTTGTCGCGGGAGCCATCGTTGACAAAGAGCACCCGGCTTTTATCGCTGACCAGCCCCTGTGCGGTCAGACTGTGGATCTTTTCCAGAAACATGGGTGCTGTAATGGGCAGCACCTGCTCCTCGTTGTAGCAGGGGATCACGATCCAGAGAACAGGTTTGGACATTGCTTGATCGCTCCTTAAATATAAGATAGTTGGCAAAAGGCTACTGCACCATCTGCTGCAAGGCATCCGGCTCCAGCAGCTTGAAGCTGCTGCGGTAGGTATCGATGAGCCCTTCCCGTTGCATGGTGCTCAGCTCCCGGGAAAGGGCGCTGCGGTCGCAGTTGAGGTAGTCCGCCAGCTGGATGCGGGAGAAGGGGATGCTGAAGGTCAGGCTGTGGGCGCGGGCGGCTTCGCTGAGCAGATAGGTCGCCACCTTGGCGCGCAGGCTCTTCATCACCAGCAGGTCGATGCGGTGGGAGAGGGAAAAATATTTATCGCTGATGGTGCGCACAAGGTTCTGCACCACCCGTTGGTGGGCGGGGCTGCCGTCCGAGAGCAGCAGCCGCTCGTAGGGCAGCAGCAGCACCTCGCAGGGGGCGGCAGCCAGCACGGTGACCGGGCTGGACAGGCTGGAACCGCCCAACACGTCCCCGAACACCCCGCCCGGCTCTACCCGGGCAATGGGGATGCGCACCCCGCCCGGTGCCGGGCGGTAGGCCTCCAGCTCGCCGGACAGCACGATGCCTACCCGGCGGCTGGGTTCCCCCGCCAGCACAAGGGCTTCGCCCTTGCCGTAGCTGCGCACACCGGCCCCCAGCCGGGACAGCAGCGTGCTGAGCTCCACAGCGGAAAGACCTGCGAACAGCGTGGTGTTTTGTAACAGCGGCAGATAATTATTCATCGCAACTCCGCAGAGAAAACAGCGTTCTCTGCAGCCTCCTGCAATTGCGTTGCACACGCAACGGTATTTTTACCCCTATTATAGTAAACTGGAACGCGCAAAGCAAATGATTTTGCAAAATTTTTCAAAAAAAGACCGGTTTCCGCTTCCCGTACCGGGGTGTGCCGGGTGTGAAAAGGAGTATATCATGAAAAAGATCCTGTCCTTACTGCTGGCGTTCAGCCTTGCACTGAGCCTTGCAGCCTGCGGCGGCAGCGCAAACTCTGCCGTTTCCAGCACGGCGGTGTCCGAAGCTGCTTCCTCTGCGGCTGCTTCTGAGGAAGAAACTGCTGCGCCGCTGTCTGCCACCGAGCCACTGCGCATCGCCGGGCTGAAGGGCCCCACTACCATGGGGCTTGTCAACCTGCTCTCGATGGAGCAGGCCGGAACTGCCGCCATGGACTACGATTTGCAGCTTTACGGCGCTGCGGATGAGATCGTGCCGCTGCTCATCAAGGGCGAGCTGGACATGGCCGCTATCCCGGCCAATCTGGCAGCGACCCTGTACCAGAAAACCAACGGCGGCATTCAGGCTGTGGCAGTGAACACCTTGGGCGTTCTGTATGTGGTGGAGCAGGGCGACACCGTCCACAGCATGGCAGACCTCAAAGGCCGCACCATCCTGTCCACCGGCAAGGGCACTACCCCGGAGTATGTGCTGCGCTATCTGCTTACCGCCAACGGTCTTGACCCGGACAAGGATGTGGACATCCAGTATTACAGCGAAGCCACCGAAGTGACTGCCCAGATGGCCAGCACGCAGGATGCCATTGCAGTGCTGCCCCAGCCCTATGTGACCGCTGCCGGGCTGAAGGACGACACCCTGCGGGTAGCCCTTGACCTGACCGCCGAGTGGGACAAGGTGGCAGACACCCAGCTGATCACCGGTGTGACCGTGGTGCGCAAGGCCTACGCCGAGGAGCACCCGGATGTGGTAGCTGCCTTTCTGGCAGACTATGCCCAGAGCGTGAACGCTGCCAACACCGATCTGGATGGCACCGCCGCTCTGTGCGAGGAGCAGGGCGTGGTGGCGAAAGCCGCCATCGCCAAAAAGGCACTGCCCAACTGCAACATCGTCTGCCTGACCGGCGAGGAACTGAAGGCGGACGTCTCCGGTTACCTGCAGGTGCTCTACGATGCCGACCCCGCCGCCGTGGGCGGTACGCTGCCCGGCGAGGACTTCTACTGGACAGCCCAGTAACAGCCTGAAAAAAGCATTCCATCTCCCGCCGCTCTGCCGTGGTACGCAGCGCGGCGGTTTTTGTTTCCCGGTTGCAATTCCGCTGCAAATGTTCTACAATAGAAGCACATTATAGAATATGGAGGGAAAACCTATGGCTTGCACTACCATTCTGGTCGGCAAGGCAGCATCGTACGATGGCTCTACCATGATCGCCCGCAACGATGACTCCGGCTCCGGCCATTTCACCGCTAAAAAATTCACCGTGATCCACCCGGAGGAGCTTCCCAAGACCTACCGCAGCGTCCTCTCCCATGCGGAGATCCCCCTGCCGGAGGGCGCACTGCGGTTTACCGCCATGCCCAATGCCGTGGAGGGCAAGGGCATCTGGGCAGCTTCCGGCGTCAATGCCGCCAACGTGGGCATGACCGCCACCGAGACCATCACCTCCAACCCCCGCGTGCTGGGCGCAGACCCGCTGGTGGAGTATCAGCCCGCCAAGGGCGAAAAGCCTGAGGTGCCCGGCGGCATCGGCGAGGAAGATATCGTCTATCTGGTGCTGCCCTACATCCACTCTGCCCGCGAGGGCGTGCTGCGTCTGGGCAGTCTGCTGGAGCAGTACGGTACTTACGAGATGAACGGCATCGCTTTTCAGGACGTAAACGAGATCTGGTGGCTGGAGACCATCGGCGGTCACCACTGGATCGCCCGCCGCGTGCCGGACGATGTGTATGTGGTCATGCCCAACCAGCTGGGCATCGACAACTTTGATCTGGAAGATGCCTTTGGCGCACAGGAAAACTACCTCTGCTCCGCCGACCTGCGGGAGTTTATTGCCAAAAACCACCTCGATCTCTCTTTGGACGGCGCACTGAACCCCCGGGACGCCTTTGGCAGCCATGATGACGCCGACCACGTTTACAACACCCCCCGCGCATGGTATATGCTGCGCTACCTCAACCCCCGCACATGGGTGTGGGAGGGTGCCGATGCTGACTACACCCCCATGTCCGATGACCTGCCGTGGTGCATGGTGCCGGAGCGCAAGGTGACCCCGGAGGACATCAAGTATATGCTGTCCAGCCACTATCAGGGCACCCCATACGACCCCTACCTGAGCTACGGCGACAAGTCCGCAAAGGGCGCGTACCGTTCTATCGGCATCAACCGCAACGACTTTATGGCGCTGCTGCAGATGCGCCCCGACCAGCCGGAGGAGTCCCGCGCAGTGGAGTGGGTGGCCTATGCATCCAACGCTTTCAACACCATGGTGCCCTTCTACGCCAACGTGGAGCGCACCCCGGAGTATCTGGCAAACACCACCGGCACTGTGTCCACCGATAACTTCTACTGGACCAGCCGCCTGATTGCCGCCATGGCAGATGCTTCCTATAACAAGTCCCTGTTCCACCTCGAGCGCTACGAGGAAGCCGTGCTCTCTGCCGGCCGCGCACTGGTGAACCAGTACGATGCAAAGCTTGCCGCCGAGCCGGACGCTGCCCGCCGCGCCGCCCTGCGGGAGGAAGCCAACACCGCCATCGCCGCCATGCTGCAGGAGAAGGCCGCCGACACGCTGGACAAGGTCCTGTTTGAGCTGAGCAGCCAGATGAAGAACGCCTATTCCCGCTCGGACGCCTGATTGAAACCAGCCTGAGCACCAAAACCGGTCGCGACCGGTCAAATAAACGCAAAAAAGACCACCGTATACCCAAGTGCGGTGGTCTTTTTTGGCGTAAAGACACTCTTGTATCCTAGATGTTAGCAACCGTGCACAAAAATCGAGGACATTTTTTGTGAGCAAAAACGACTAAAAATGATTGATTTTGACTGACTTTTTGCTATAATAAAGCTACGGACAACCAAAATACGCCAAGACCGTGCAAAACCGGTCAGACGTAGGAAGGAAAGAAGGGGAAAGACACCATGCTGGCAGAGGAACGTTTTGCACTGATCTTAGAACAGCTGAACGAAAAGCGCACCGTGACGGTGCAGCAGCTGTGCGAGGCGCTGCACACCAGCGAATCCACCATCCGGCGCGATCTGACCGAGCTGGATCGGCAGGGCAGGCTGACCAAGGTGCACGGAGGGGCTACCCTGCCGGACAGCCGCTTTCTGGCAGACGAGCCCACCATGGAAGCCAAGGAGACGCTGGCAGTGGCAGAAAAGCGCAGCATTGCCGCAGCCGCCGCAGCGCTCATCACCGCTGAGGATTTTGTGTTCATTGATGCAGGCACCACCACGCTGGAGCTGGTGCGGGCGTTGACGGGTGCGGCGCTCAAGGCCACCTATGTGACCAACGGCGTGGCGCACGCCCGACTGCTGGCGCAGAAGGGCTGCCGGGTGTATCTGCCCGGCGGGCTGCTGCGTCCCCAGACCGAAGCCATCGTGGGGGCCCCGGCGGTCAGCAGCATCCAGCAATATAACTTTACCAAAGCATTCATGGGAGCCAACGGCGTAGCGCTGGAAGCGGGCTTTACCACCCCGGACCCCGAGGAAGCAGCCGTAAAGGCCGCAGCCGTCCGCCGCGCAAGGGAAAGCTGGTTCCTTGTGGACGATGCAAAGTTTGCCAAAATTTATCCGGCGGTCATCACGGATCTGCACGGCGGTGCGATCCTGACCAACCGCTGCCCGAACCCCAAGTATAAGCAGCAAACCTTTGTAAAGGAGGCAGAAGTATGATCTATACCGTTACCTTTAACCCGGCCATTGACTATGTTGTGCGTCTGGACGCACCGCTGGAGGTGGGCGAAGTGAACCGCGCCAAAGGCGAGGACTGTGTGCTGGGCGGCAAGGGCATCAACGTGTCCGGCGTGCTGGCGCAGCTGGGCTGCGAGAGCGTGGCACTGGGCTTTGTGGCCGGCGAGACCGGCGCATGGCTGGAGCGCGGTCTGGCGGCGCAGGGACTGAAAACCGATTTTGTGCATCTGGAAAACGGCATGACCCGCATCAACGTCAAGATCAAGGCCGGGCAGGAGACCGAGCTGAACGGCGCAGGCCCTGCCATCCCGGAAAGTGCGTTGCAGCAGCTGGAAGCCCGGCTGGACAAGCTGGCCGAGGGTGATATCCTCATTCTGGCAGGCAGCATCCCGGCAAGCCTGCCGCAAAGCGTCTACGAGCGGCTGCTGGCGCGGCTGCAGGGCAGGGGCGTGCGCGCAGTGGTGGATGCCACCCGCGACCTGCTGGTGAACGTGCTGCCCTACCACCCCTTCCTCATCAAGCCCAACAACCATGAGCTGGGCGAGATCGTGGGCAAGGTGCTGACCACTGATGCCGAGATCGTGGCCGCTGCCCGCACTCTGCAGGAAAAGGGCGCCCGCAACGTGCTGGTGAGCATGGCAGGGGACGGTGCGCTGCTGCTGGACGAGCAGGGACAGGTGCACCGCATCGGCTGCCCCAAGGGCAAGGTGGTCAACAGCGTGGGTGCAGGCGACAGCATGGTGGCCGGTTTTGTGGCCGGATATCTGCAAAGCCGCAGCTACGCGCAGGCGCTGCGACTGGGCACGGCCTGCGGCAGCGCAACGGCTTTCAGCCTTGGGCTTGCCACAAAAGAGAAGATCGACGAGCTGCTGGCGCAGCTTTGATAGGATAAAAGGAACAAAGGAGGAAAATCTATGCGCATCACCGAGTTATTCACCGCACAGTCCATTGCGCTGGACGAAGCGCTGCAGACGCAGGAGCAGATCCTGAGCCGTCTGGTGGAACTGCAGGCTACCCACGGCAACATCACCGATAAGGATGCCTACAAAAAGGCGCTCTATGCCCGCGAGGCCGAGGGCTCTACCTATGTGGACAACGGTATCACCGTGCCCCACGCCAAGACCAATGTGGTCACCCGCCCCAGTCTGGCTGCCCTGCGGCTGACCACCCCGGTGCAGTACAACGCCGAGGATGACGGCACCACCGACCTGCTGTTTGCCATTGCTGCCCCGGAAAACGGCAGCCTGCACGTGGATATGCTGGCCCGCATGATGCAGATGCTGATGAACGAGGACTTTGTGGAAAAGCTTAAAGCTGCAAAGAGCCCCAAGGAGTTCTTGGAGTGCATCGATGCACAGGAGGAAGCGCAGTTCGGTACAGAAAGCTTTACCCAGCAGGCCATACCGCAGGACGGCTACCGCATTCTGGCTGTGACCGCCTGTGTCAACGGCATTGCCCATACCTACATGGCGGCAGAAGCACTGACCAAGGCCGGAGACAAGCTGGGCCTGCCCACCAAGGTGGAGACCAATGGTTCGGACGGCGCAAAGAATATCCTGACCCGCGCCGAGATCGCCGCCTGTGACGGTATTATCGTAGCAGCGGAGAAAAAGGTGGATACTGCCCGCTTCGACGGCAAGCCGGTGCTGTTCACCCGCGTGGATGACGGCATCCACAAGCCGGAGGAACTCATTAAGAAAATCGCCCACGGCGAGGTGCCTGTGTACCACGCCGAGGGCGGCGCAGCAGCCGAGGATGACGCTTCCGGCAAGGACAGCTTCGGCCGCAGCCTGTACAAGAACCTGATGAACGGCGTTTCCCATATGCTGCCCTTCGTGGTGGGCGGCGGCATTATGATCGCGCTGGCCTTCCTGCTGGATGATTACAGCATCAACCCCGCAAACTTCGGCATGAACACCCCCGTTGCCGCCTTCTTCAAGACGGTGGGCGGCGCAGCCTTTGGCTATATGCTGCCCATTCTGGCAGGTTTCATCGCCATGTCCATCGCTGACCGTCCGGGTCTTGCCGTAGGTTTTGCCGGCGGCGTGCTGGCCATGAACGGCACCAACTTCACCGACCTTGCCGCAGGCAGCACCACCGGCATCTCCGGCGGCTTCCTTGCAGCGCTGCTGGCAGGCTTTGCAGCGGGCTACATCGTGCAGTTCCTCAAAAAGATCACCGAAAAGCTGCCCGCCAGCCTGAACGGTATCCGGCCCATGCTCATCTACCCGCTGGGCGGCATTCTTATCGTAGGTGCGATGATGTGCGCCGTGAACCCGGTGATGGGTATGATCAACACCGCCATGACCGATTGGCTGAACGCACTGGGCGGCAGCTCCAAGGTGCTGCTGGGCGCTATCGTGGCCGGTATGATGAGCGTGGATATGGGCGGCCCGGTCAACAAGGCAGCCTACGTCTTTGGCACCGCAGCCCTTGCCTCCGGCAACTATGAGGTGATGGCTGCCGTCATGGTGGGCGGCATGGTTCCTCCCATCGCTATCGCCCTGTCCACTACCTTCTGCCCCCGCAAGTGGACGCCGGAAGAGCGCCGCAACGGCATCGTGAACTACGTCATGGGTCTGTGCTTCGTGTCTGAGGGTGCCATCCCCTATGCGGCAGCCGACCCGCTGCGCGTTCTGCCCAGCTGCGTTGTCGGCTCTGCGGTCGCCGGTGCGCTCTCCATGACCTTTGGCTGCGCACTGCGCGCACCCCACGGCGGCATCTTCGTGTTCCCGGTGGTGGATCACGCCGTGCTGTACTGCGTGGCGCTGGCTGTGGGCAGCGTGCTGGGCGCAGTGATCCTGAGCCTTGTCAAAAAGACCCAGTCTGCCGAGGTAAAGTAACAAGCCATTTTCTTTCTCCATACGGATAGTTCTTCATAAGAGCAAAGGGGACTGCCGCACACCGCGGCGGCCCCTTTTGCGTTTGCACAAGCGAATGCTTTCCACTACGACTCTCTCGCGAAAAAACTGTTGTAACAAGGTCAGCATCCTCGCCCTCTCCGTCTTTGCTTCGCAAATCCACCTCTCCCAAAGGGAGAGGCTTTGGCAAAGAGATGAAGCTTGCGTGGATTGCCAAGGGCTCTCCCTTTGAGGAAGGACTTCCCCCGCTCCGGGGGAAGATGTCGCGCAGCGACAAAAGGGGGAATCTGGCGCGTTAGCGCCTGAGAGGGCGAGGGTGTTGCCAACAAGGGCGCACATCCCAAAACAGCGCTATTACTTCCCATTCCCCCACAAAAAACAAGTCGGGCAGCCCGCGGGCTGTCCGACTTGTTTTAGCTTTCAATAGGTTTTATTCCAGCGTCAGCTCTTTATCAAAGAATGCGATGCCGAAGGCGCCGGGGCCGGTGTGGGTGCCGATGACGCAGCCGATCTGGCGCACCAGCGGTGCGTCCAGATGCAGGTTGTCCTGCAGGTAGGTCAGCAGCGGCTGCAGCTCCCGGTGGTTGACGGTGTAGCCCAGCAGCGGCGTGTAGCCCGGGTGGATGCCGCCCATCTCGTCGATCTTCTTGAACAGCGCCACATACACGCCGGGCAGACCGCGCGCCTTACCGGCCAGCGCCACCTTGCCCTCTATGACGGCGAGGATGGGCTTGATGCCCAGCATACCGCCCGCCACAGCGGCGGCGGCAGACAGTCTGCCGCCCTTGCGCAGGTACTTCAGATCGTCCACGGCAGCTACCAGATGCAGGTGCTGCTTGGCCTTTTCCAGATCGGCAGCGATCTGGTGGATCGTCTTGCCGGCGTCCCGCAGCTGCACAGCCAGCCGCACCAGCAAAGACTGCCCCAGACAGACGTTTTCGGTGTTCACGAACACCACATTATCCACGTTGGCAAGGTCGGCAGCAAGTCTTGCGCACTGGCCGGTGCCGGACAGGGCATCGGACAAGAAGATGCCCAGCACCTCGTCCCCGGCGGCAGCAGCGTCCAGATACAGCTGCTCGAACTGCTCCGGGCTGGGCTGGCTGGTAGTGGGCAGCTTGCGGCAGGCTGCCAGATGGGCATAGTATTCGCTGGGGGTCATGTCGATGCCGTCCCGCAGGACGGTGCCGTCCTCCAGCGTCACGTTCAGGGGAATCACGGTCACGCCCAGCTGCTGCGCCTCGGCGGGCAGGATGTCGCACGCGGAATCGGTGAGGATACGGATCATAATAATACCTCCGGTCTACCGGTAAAATACAGTATACGCAACTTTTTCATCAAAAAGGTTGGAAATTATTATACCACCATTTAGGGCGATATGTCAATAATTTGCATAAATTTGCCACGACAGAACGCCGAAACCTTGCGCACCCGGCGGCAGATATGGTACTATAACCGGGAACGAACCATAGCAGGAGGAAACCGACCATGCACAAGCTGAACCCCCGCACCGCTGCACTGCTTTCGGCCTTTGGCTGGGCGGTTGGGTATCTGCTGGCAGGCAAGGCGCTGGCGGTGCTGCTGCCCGTGCCGCCCGGCGGCGCGGCACGGTTTTTCCGGGTCTGCCTGTTGGCTCCGCTGGTGGAGGAAGGGGTGTTCCGGGGCGCGGTACAGCGCCGGGCGCAGCCGCTGGGCAAGGGACAGGCCATTCTTTTGCAGGCGGTGCTGTTTGCCTTGCAGCACGGCAGCGCCGCCGCCATGGCCTACGCGCTGGTGTGCGGGCTGGGGCTGGGGTGGCTGGCAGACCGCACCGGGCATCTCTGGCCGGGGATGCTGCTGCACAGCGCAAACAACCTGCTGGTGCTGGCGATGGGATGAGAGGATGGGATACATGACCGATTTTGAACTGATGGGTCTTGCGCTGGAAGAAGCCGCCAAAGCCGCCGCCTTGGGCGAGGTGCCGGTGGGCGCGGTGGTGGCGCGGCACGGCGAGGTGGTAGCCACGGCGCACAACACCCGGGAGACCGAGAAAAACGCCTTGCACCACGCGGAACTGCTGGCCATTGATGCCGCCTGCAAGGCACTGGGCGGCTGGCGGTTGTGGGAGTGTGAGCTGTTCGTTACCTTAGAGCCCTGCCCCATGTGCGCGGGCGGCATCATCAACAGCCGTCTGCGCCGGGTGGTGTACGGTGCTGCCGACACCAAAGCCGGGTGCTGCGGCTCGGTGACAGACCTGTTCGCGCTGCCCTTCAACCACCACCCGGTGGTGGAAAAGGGGCTGCGGGAGGCCGAAGCGCAGCAGCTTTTGCAGGCGTTTTTTGTTTCCCTGCGGGAAAAGCGGGCGGGCAGACCCCGCTGGAAGCCCCCGGTGCCCGAAAACCGAGGAAAATAAGGAAAAATAGTGGGAACTGCGTAAAAAATTGCGGTTCCCACTTTCTTTTTGGGCTGGATTGTGGTATATTATTCAATGGAATCTTGTCGAAACCCATCATAAGCACAGGCAGGCACGCCAAAGCACCGGACCTTTGCCGGACATACGAACGGAACGCTGCACTGTCTGGGGATGGGCACAGGGTTTTTCCGGCTGGAGCACTGCGCCCGGCCGAGAATACCGAACAGGAGGGATACACTCTTGTACGAGGACGAGTTTGAACTGACCTTTCAGGTGCAGGAGGAAGAGAGCGCACCGGAGCCCCTTGCCGCACCGGCTGCAAAGCCGGCTGCGCCGGTGGAGCCGGTGGTGGACGAGCCCACCCGCATCATGACGCTGGAAAAAACGGCAGCGCCTGTGGCGGAGGAGCCCACCCGGGTGATCACGCTGGAAAAACCCGCAGAGCCGCCTGCGCCGCCGCAGCCCGAAGAGCCTGCGCCGCAGCCCGTAAAAGAACAGCCTGCCCCTGCCGCGCCCGCTGCGGCGCGCCGGGTGCTGATCTCCGGCGGCGACCGGGGCATCGGTGCTGCCGCTGCCCGCGCCTTTGCGACAGCAGGGTATCAGGTGGCGGTGCTCTACCACCAGAACGCAGCCGCTGCCGCTGCGCTGGAACAGCAGCTGCCCGGGTGCATCGCCATCCAGTGCGATGTAGCCAGCCGCGCCAGCTGTGAGCTGGCGTTCCATGCAGTGGAGCAGGCCATGGGCAGGGTGGATGTGCTGGTGTGCAACGCCGGCATCGCGCAGCAGAAGCTGTTTACCGACATCACCCCGGAGGAGTGGCAGCGGATGCTGGACGTGAACCTGAGCGGCGCGTTCCACCTGTGCCAGCTGGCGCTGCCCGGCATGATCCGCCGCAAGCAGGGCCGCATTCTGACCGTGAGCAGTATGTGGGGCCAGACCGGCGGCAGCTGCGAGGTGCACTATTCCGCCGCGAAAGCCGGGCTCATCGGCCTGACCAAGGCACTGGCCAAGGAAGAAGGCCCCAGCGGCATCACGGTGAACTGCGTAGCGCCGGGGGTCATCGAGACGGATATGATGGCGGCTTTTACCGCCGAGGACAAGGCGGCGCTGGCCGAGGAGACCCCTGTGGGGCGGCTGGGCACCCCGGAAGAAGTTGCAAAGCTGCTGGTCTTTCTGGCCGGCGAGGATGCCGGATACATCACCGGACAGGTGTTCGGGGTGAACGGCGGTCTTGTGATCTGATGCACAGGGCAATATTACACAATTTTCCCCGGAGCGGGAAGGAGAGAAAAAATGGGCATGACTTTGAAGGAACTGTTGACTAAGGGCGAGGGCACCCTCTCTGCACAGGAGGCCAAGGCGCTGGCGGCACAATGCCGCATGGATGTAGACACCCTCTACACCCTGCTGGAAGAGCGCGGCATCAAGATCCTGGAGGAAGAGAACGAGCCGAGTCTGGACGTGGACAGCATCATTGCTGAGGTGGAGAACGCCGAGAACAACAACGATGACATGGGCCTTGCCGATGAAAACGAAGAGGATGCCGAGGAGAACCCGGCAGACCTGAAGGCTGCCATGGACGAGCTGCTGGATGACCCGGTGAAGAACTACCTCAAGCAGATCGGTCAGATCCCGCTGCTGAGCGCCGAGCAGGAGGTGGAACTGAGCCGCCGCATCCATGCCGGTGCCGAGGCTGCGCACATTCTGCAGGCAGACCGCCAGAAGTACGACGCACCGGAGTACATCAAGAAGAACAGCGCCCGTTTCTCTTTTGAAGAGGACGAGAACAGCCGCAGCTACAACGAGGATCTGGACGAGGACAGCGAAAAGTCCGCCGAGGATGCCGAGGAAAAGGCAGACGAGGAAAAGGCCATGGAAGCCGTGGAGAACGGCCCTCTGAGCGAGGAGCGCCGTCAGGAGCTGCTCAAGACCCGCCGCGACGGCCTGAACGCCCGCCGCAGCCTGAGCGAAGCAAACCTGCGTCTGGTGGTGTCCATCGCCAAGAAGCACGTCGGCCATAATCTGGCCTTCCTTGATCTCATTCAGGAGGGCAACATCGGCCTGATCAAGGCTGCGGAAAAGTTCGACTGCGACCGCGGCTTCCGCTTCTCCACCTACGCTACATGGTGGATCCGTCAGGCCATCACCCGCGCCATTGCGGATCAGGCCCGTACCATCCGCATTCCGGTGCACATGGTGGAGACCATCAACCGGATGCGTCAGGCCACCAACCAGCTGGTGTACCAGAACGGTCACGAGCCCACCCCGGAAGAGCTGGCAAAGGCCATGGACATGAGCGTGGAGCGCGTGCGCGAGATCCAGCGCATGGCACAGGAGCCCGCCAGCTTGGAAAGCCCCGTGGGCGAGGAAGAGGATTCCTCTCTGGGCGATTTCGTTGCTGACGAAAACGCCGAAGCACCCGGCAAGGCAGCCGACCGCGCCATGGTGGCACAGCAGATCAATCTGGCGCTCAAGAGCCTGACCCTCCGCGAGGAAAAGGTCATCCGTCTGCGCTTTGGTCTGGACGACGGCCGTCCCCGCACGCTGGAAGAGGTCGGCCGCGACTTCGGCGTCACCCGCGAGCGTGTGCGCCAGATCGAGGCCAAGGCCATCCGCAAGCTGCATAGCCGCAAGTGCCTGACCCTGCTCAACGGCCTGATCGAGTGATATGAATTTTGGGATAGCGGAACACCGGTGGTGTTCCGCTATCCTTTTTTATAAGAGGAGGGGAGAGGAGGAGCGCATTTTAAATGTCTTTCGGCAGAGTGTTCAACGGCGGGGCGGCGGTGTTGTACGGAATATCCAAAAATTGCGCGGATGCTTGTATTTTGCTTGCGGAGCGTGTACAATAAGCACAGAATATGTTTGCGCAGAGCAGGAGAGCGACAGACAGAGCAGATGGCTTTGTTTGGTGCGCTCTTTTTTGTTTTGCGCTCAAGCTTCAGAGCAAGGAGAGAGCATTATGAGCCAGACCAAATATATCCTCTCATTGGATCAGGGCACTACCAGCAGCCGGGCGATCCTGTTTGACAACGAGCAGAACATTGTCTGTGTGCAGCAGCGGGAATTTGAGCAGATCTACCCCCATCAGGGCTGGGTGGAGCACAACCCTATGGAGATCTGGTCCAGCCAGTACGGCGTGATGAACGAGGTCATTGCCCAGAGCGGCGTAGACCCCAGGGACATTGCGGGCATCGGTATCACCAACCAGCGCGAGACTACGATCCTGTGGGATAAGAACACCGGACGCCCGGTGTATAACGCCATCGTCTGGCAGTGCCGCCGCACCGCGCCCCTTGTGGACGAGCTGCTCCGGACCCCCGGCATGGCGGACTATATCCGGGAAAACACCGGCCTTGTGCCGGACGCCTATTTCTCCGCCACCAAGATCAAGTGGATCTTAGAGAACGTCCCCGGTGCACGGGAAAAGGCCGAAGCAGGGGAGCTTTTGTTCGGCACGGTGGACACTTGGCTGGTCTGGAAGCTGACCGGCGGCAAGGTGCACGTTACCGATCGCACCAACGCCAGCCGCACCATGCTGTACAACATCCGCACGCTGGATTGGGACGACACCCTGCTCAAGGCACTGGACATCCCCCGCTGCATCCTGCCCAGTGTGAAAGACTCCAGCGAGGTGTACGGCTATACCAATATTCAGGGCGTGGATGTGCCGGTAGCCGGTATTGCGGGCGACCAGCAGGCTGCGCTGTTCGGGCAGGGCTGCTTTAAGCCCGGCGACGTGAAAAACACCTACGGCACCGGCTGTTTCCTGTTGATGAACACCGGCAACAAGATCTACCAGAGCAAGAACGGTCTGGTCACCACCATCGCCATCAGCCTTGACGGCGAGGTGGAGTATGCGCTGGAAGGCTCTGTCTTTGTGGGCGGTGCGGTCATCCAGTGGATCCGGGACGGGATGCACCTCATTCAAGACAGCTGCGATTCCGAGTACTATGCCCAGAAGGTGCCGGACAACGGCGGCGTGTACATCGTGCCAGCCTTTACCGGTCTGGGTGCGCCCTACTGGGATATGTACGCACGGGGTGCCATTCTGGGCATTACCCGCGGCACCACCCAGAACCACATCATCCGCGCGGCAGAGGAATCCATCGCCTACCAGAGCGCCGACCTGATGTGGGCGATGGAAAAGGACACCGATATCACCATCAGCACCCTGAAGGTGGACGGCGGCGCCAGCCGCGACCACTTCCTGATGCAGTTCCAGTCCGATATCCTGAACAAGGAGGTGCTGCGCCCCGCCATCCGGGAGACCACCGCCCTTGGCGCGGCGTATCTGGCCGGTCTTGCCACCGGCGTGTGGAAGAGCCGGGAGGAGATCAGCCATCTGTGGAGCTGCAACCAGCTGTTTGAGCCCAAAATGGACGCTGCCCAGCGGGAAAAACTGGTCAAGGGCTGGCACAAGGCCGTGGGCCGCAGTCAGGACTGGGCGGAGCACGAGGTGTAAGGCAGAAAACTTCTGACAGGATAACGCGATACCCCCCGGCAGGCTGCCGCCGCAAGAGCGATAGCCTGCCGGGGGTATTTTGTGCCGTTCCGCTCCAGCATGGACGGGTGGATGACGCAGCAAAAAAGCCCCTGACCGAGGTCAGAGGCTTTGATCAAGGGGTGCGAAGTTCCAAACTTTGCCAGAAACAGAGGTTATCGGGTGGAAGCCGCATTGTCTGCGGGCCACGATCTTCTGAGCGCCGCATAGGAGACAAGGAAGTTTGCCAGCCAGCCCGCCGGGACGGCAAGCCAGACAAAGGCGATGCCGAAACGCGGTGCGCCGATCAGGGCAACGGACAGACGGATCGCAAGGTTTACCATGTTGGCAATAAGAAACGGGCGCATGACGCCAAGCCCGCGCAGGACGCCGTCGGTCGCCATCTTGATGCCCATGAAGATGAAGAAATAGCCGAGCCATCTCATGTAATCACCGGACACCTGATAAGCCAACGCTGTTCCGTCCTTGCCCAAGAACAGCGAGGAGATCTGGGTATGCAGGGTCTCGATGACCACGAATGCAAGAACGGCAAAGCAGAGATCCAGAATCAGTGCGGCGTGGTAGCCTTTTTTGAGACGATCGGTTTTCTTTGCGCCGAGATTCTGGGAAACGTAGGGCGAAACGGCATTGCCGATGGATACAAAGATCAGGGAGAAAACATTCTCTACCCGCATCGTTGCCGAATACCCTGCAAGTGCCTGTGTGCCAAAGGGATTTACCACGGCCTGCACGATCATCATACCGATGGACACGGTGGACTGCTGTAAAATCGACGGGACGGCAAGGCGGAGCATGGACTGCAGCTCCTGCCCGTCGAACCAGTGAAAGGGGCTTTTGTACCGCCGCATCCGCGCAAAGAAGATCAAAAGCGAGAACACAGCAGAAATGCCCTGTGCGATCAGGGTCGCAAGGGCTGCGCCGAACACGCCGAGATCAAGACCGGCTACCATCCACAGATCCATAAAGATATTCAGGATGGACGAGAAGATCAGCAGCCCCAGCGGGATCTTGGATTCCCCGATAGAGGTGAACATGGTGGAAAGAATGTTGTACATGAACAGGAACGGGAAGCCTGCAAAATAGACCCGCAGGTACAGCACTGCATCTTCCAGAATGTCGGCAGGGGTCTGCAAGCCGCTCATCATCGAATGGGAAAAGCAAAAGCCAAAAACGCCAAGGACGATGCTCAGGATCAAAAAGCTGAGCAGGGATGTTGACACGATGGTCTTCATTTTGCCATAGTCTTTGGCACCAAAATAGCGGCTTACAAGCACGCCTGCACCCACACCTGCACCAAGCGCCACACAAATAAAAACGTTGGTCAGCGCAGCACAGGCACCGACAGCCGCAAGCGCGGAGGAACCAACAAACTGACCGACGATGATGGAGTCGGCCATGTTGTAGACCTGCTGGAAAAAGCTGCCGAGGATCATCGGCATTGCAAAAACCGTCAGCGCTTTCAGGGGCGCATCGGTGATCAGATATTCATCCTTTGACATGATTCCATTCCTTCTGAAATTTATTGCTCTTCTGAGTCAAATCCAAGTATACCACACCCGTCAAAAAAATACACCCCAAGATGCCGGAATTGACAGGCAGACGTCCTGCTACTGCCAACCACAAAAATCCCCGAACCGAATGGTCTGGGGATGTGGTGGAGCATTGTCCACAGCAGCCGAACCTAAAACTTCTTCAACAATAATTGCAAAAGTTGAGGGAAAACGTGAGAGCAAGAATCGTCCCGTGGCCAAAAATTTTCAATTCTTGAAAATTTCCAGCCCCTTGGGACAGCTTTCTTGTTGGGGCGTGCGGTGCCCCAAGCCCTGCTTCATAATATCGATCATGACCGATCAACGACTGATTTATAGTAATTGCCAAAGTCTGCAAGTGCATTGACGATTGGTAACATTTCCGTTCCGAGATCGGTCAACCCATATTCTACTTTGGGAGGGTTCTCGTGATAATCACGGCGGTAGGCAAGCCCATCATCAATCATCTGTCTTAAGCTCTCGGTCAAAACTTTCTGCGAGATCCCGTCGATGCTTCTTTGCAACTCATTGAATCTCCATGGACGCTCTTTCAGATTGCGCAGAAGCAAGAGTTTCCATTTTCCGCCAATCAGGGATACTGCTGTTGCAACCGGACATTCCGGCAGTTCTTCTTTTGTACGCATATCAGTCACCTCTGTATATAGTATATCACATTCATTTTTGAGTGTACAGTTACAAAAAAGTGCGTACTTGTTTTTGAATGTGCGAGCTTCTATACTTAGCTCAGGCAATGGAAGATTGCGAATCAAAATGGAGGTGCTTACAATGGCAAGCTACACAAAAATGACAGTTGGAAAAGAAAATCGGACGGAGCTTCATGAAAAGCTCGCCCTGACTGGTGCGGAGATCAGTCTGAATACGCTTCCTGCGGGAGCAAATGTTCCGTTTGTCCACTCCCACAAGGCAAATGAGGAAATCTACGGTGTTCTTTCCGGCAAAGGCAAGGTCGTTATCGATGGCGAAGAAATCAGCCTTGCAGCAGGCGACTGGCTGAAGATTTCTCCCGTGGCAAAACGTCAGTTCTTTGCTGCAAGCAATTCTGAGATCACCTATATTTGTATTCAGGTCAAGGAGAATTCTCTCGAAGGCTATACTGCAACGGATGCTGTGATCTACTGATAAAACATATCAAAACAAAAGGCAGGATACCACCGTCATGGTGATACCCTGCCTTTGCTTATTTACCGTTTGGTTGCTGCGGTAAACTTCAATAAACAAAAAAGTACCCGAACCCTTTTTCGTAAAGAATCGGGTTCGGGTGCGAACTGTATGGTGGTGAATCGTCACATGGTGATAAGAACATTGATGCAAAGCTCCAGCGCTTTCCGCAAAGAGCCCTTTCCCCAATCTCTCTCATCATGAGCATAAACATTCGCAAGGGAATCGGCAGTGTAGAGAATCTGGCCAAAGACTGCACCACGCTTCTGGGCACAGGCGGCCAGTGCAGCACACTCCATTTCAACTGTGGCACAGCCCTCGGATTTGCGATATTCTACCATATCTCGTGTTTCTCGGAAAAAACCATCCGTTGTCCATGTGATACATTTTTGAAACGGAATATTCAACGCACAAAAAGTCTGCTCAATGGCTTTTATTGCGGAAGGCTCCAAATCAATAAACCGAGCGGCTGGAAGATAATGATACGAAGTGCCTTCATCGCGCATCGCCCTGATTGGAATCAAGAATTCGTTTTCGTCCAAATCGGTCAGCACTCCGCAGGAACCGGCGGAAATAATTTTTTTGCATCCGCAGGAGATCAAAAAATCCAGAAGCTGTGCAGCCGCAGCAGCTCCCAGCGGTGCCTGACACAGGCAAAATTCCAGCCCATTTTGCTGGACGATATAAACAGGATAGCTTTTTGTAATGGTTTCAAAGTGTTCGGCAATGACTGCATCCATTTCAAATGCGTAATCATCAATCACATCACCCAGAAAACCAAACACACATTTTTCCGGAAGGACGAGCTGCTCTGCGCCACGATTGGGCCTGATGACCTCAATCGAATCAAAATCGTATTCAAGAATGGGAAGATCATGTTTTTGTATCATGGAGAATTTCCTCTTCCTGCAAATTGCTGCACAAAATAAGAATACCCGAACCCTTTTTCGCAAAGAATCGGGTTCGGGTACAAACTGTATGGTGGACGGTACAGGACTCGAACCTGTGACCTCCTGCACGTCAAGCAGATGCTCTACCAGCTGAGCTAACCGTCCAGATGTCGTATCGACTTGAGTATGATACCACATTTTTTGCGCAATTGCAAGGGCTTTTTTGAAAAAAGTCTGCCTTTTCCGTTTTTTGCCCCGGAGGATTGGCGCAAAGGCACCTTTGCGGGGGCTGGCAGGGGAGAGGTGCGCTCAGAGCGCCCGGCGGATGATGTCGTAGAGGATGGGCTTCATGTTGTCGATGTTGTCGGGCTTGCCCTCCAACACGGAGGTATAGCACACCGACATGCACATGCTGCCCAGGGCGGTGATGCGCTGGTAGATCTCCCGCTCGGTGCGGCCCGCCATCTCGGGGCTGCACATCACGATCTGGAGGACCTTGCGCATCAGCGGCTCGGCCTCGCCGCTGGCTTCGATCTGATCCAGCCCGGGCCAGACAAAGCTGCGCTCCAGGAAGCGGAGCATCAGGGTGTCCGCGCGTAGGGCTTCGATGATATGGTCGATGACAAAAATCATCTGGTCGGGGAAGCTGGTAAGCTCGGCGGCGTGCTGTTCGGCAGCGGCACAGGCGTTGTCCAGCAGCTGGTAGCTCACCCGGGCCAGCAGGGCCTGCGTGACCGAACCCTTATCGGCAAAATAGAGGTAGAACGTGCCCTTGCCCACCTTGGCGCGGGAGGTGATATCCTCCACGCTGGTCTTGGAGGTGCCCCGCTCCAGAAACAGCTCGTAAGCTGCATCCAGAAGCGCGCGGCGCTTTTCCTGTTTCTTTCCTTCCACGGTGCTCATAGCTTGCTGCATCCTCTTTTCTGACGTTGTTTTGTCGTGTAAACAATATTTTAGCAGGGAGAAGGGAAGAGCGCAAGAGCAAAAGCCCCCGGACAAGCTATACAATTTTTGCTTTGTGATAAGAAAACTGACTTTTGGTCATTTTTTATCTTGACACCTTGCGTCGATTGGTTATAATAGTGCTTGCTCAGAAATGACCACGGGTCATTTTTAGGGCGGATCCAATCAACTTTCGTATGGAGGGTTCCCATGAAAAAGATCGCACAGAGCATCGTGCGTCTGCGCAAGCTGATCTTAACAGTAGCGGTCCTGCTGTTGATCCCTTCCGCAATCGGCGCGGTTGCTACCCGCATCAACTATGATGTCCTGACCTATCTGCCGCAGGAGCTCGACTCCATGATCGGCGAGGTAGCGCTTGAGGACGACTTCCATCTGGCCTCCACCGGTATGATCACGGTGGAAGGCCTGCCTACCAATGAACTGATCGCCATGAAGAAGGACATTGATGCGGTGCCCGGTGTCACACAGACCTTCTGGCTCAGCGATGTCATCGACCCCAGCATCCCCACCGAGATGCTGCCCGCGGATGTCCAGCAGTTCATGTTCGGCAAAAACGATTCCACCATGCTCATCGTCCGGTTTGATGCGCCCAGCGCCAGCGACGAGACGATGAACGCCGTCAAGCAGATCAAACAGGTGCTGCGGCACGACTGTTACTTTGGCGGCATGAGCGTCATCTTGCAGGATACCAAGGCGCTGATCAATGAAGAGATGCCGCTGTACATCCTGTGCGCTGTGGGTGCCAGTATGCTGGTGCTGTTCCTCTCGCTGGAGAGCACCATTACGCCTGTGCTGTTCATGCTGGGCCTGTTGTTCCCCATTGCGTACAACTTTGGCACCAACATCTTCCTGGGTCAGATCAGCTACATCACCCAGGCGCTTTCCACGGTGCTGCAGCTGGGTGTGACGATGGATTTCTCCATCTTCCTGCTCCACCGTTATCAGGAGGAAAAGGAACTCCGCTCCTCCAACGAGGAAGCCATGGTGACCGCCATCTGCAAGACCATGACCTCCATCACCGCTTCCTCCCTGACCACCATTGCGGGCTTCCTGGCACTGTGCGCCATGCGCCTGACGCTGGGCCGCGATATCGGTGTTGTTATGGCAAAGGGTGTGGCGCTGGGTGTCATCTGCACCATCGTCATCCTGCCTGCTTTGATCCTGACCTTTGATCAGCAGGTCGAAAAGTACAAGCATCGCACCATCGTTCCCAAGCTGACCAAGCTCAGCTACTTTGTTTCCAAGCACGCAATGCCCATCGTGGTCGTCTTTCTTGTGCTGCTGGTGCCCTTTGTGGTGGCCCAGCAAAAGACTGAGGTCTACTACACCCTGTTCGACTCGCTGCCCCAGGATCTGACCGGTATCGTTGGCACCAACAAGCTGGGCGAGGACTTCGGCATGACCACCTCCCACTTTATTCTGGTGGATGAGGACCTGACCGCAACGCAGGTGTCTGACCTCTGCGATGAGCTCAAGGATGTGGACGGCATCACTCAGGTGGTGAGCCTGGATTCCATCACCGGCCCGGGCTTCCAGACCGAGCTGCTGCCCGACAGCGTGACCGAGATCCTGCAGTCCGGCGGCTACAAGCTCATTCTGGCCAACAGCTCCTATAAGACCGGTACCGATGCCATCAACAACCAGCTGACCGAGATGAACGACCTCATCAAGGCGGTTGACCCCAACGGTGTCATCACCGGCGAGGGTGCCATGACCAAGGATCTGATCGAGGTTGCGGATGTGGATTTCAAGAACGTCAACGTCTGGTCGATCATGGCAGTCGCTGCCATCATCCTGATTTCCTTCCGGAGCCTGTCCATCCCTGTGCTGCTGGTTGCCAGCATCGAGGCCGCCATCTCCATCAATATGGGCATCCCGTACTTCACTGGTACCCAGCTGCCCTTCATCGCCAGCATCGTCATCGGCACCATCCAGCTGGGCGCGACTGTGGACTACTCTATCCTGATGACCACCCGTTATCACGAGGAGCGCAGCTATGGCCGCACCCCGCAGGAAGCTGCCCAGCAGTCGCTGGAGCACTGCAGCCAGTCCATCCTGACCAGCGGCCTGACCTTCTTTGCCGCAACCGTCGGCGTGGCCGCCATCAGTAAGATGGAACTGCTGCAGAGCATCTGCCGGCTCATCTCCCGCGGCGCACTGATCAGTATGGCTGTCATTCTGGTCGTTCTGCCCGCTGCCCTGATGCTGCTGGACTGGGTCATCCGCCACACCACCATGCACTGGCTGGTCCCTGAATCTTCCAACGCCAAGAAGTCTGATAAGGAGTAATTACCATGAAAAAATCGCTTCGTTTCGCCAGTGCGGCGCTGGCGCTGACTCTCGCCGCAGGCATGACCCTGCCCGCCTTTGCAGCCGCCAAGGCCGATTATTCCAAGGATGAGACCGTCTACGCCGTGATGAACGCCGACGGCTCCATCAAGTCCACCACCGTCAGCGAGCACCTGTACAGCGCTTCCGGTCTGTCCAATGTCACCGATGAGAGCACTCTGACCGATATCCAGAACACCGAGAGCGATGCCGCGTTCACCCAGGACGGCGAAAAGCTGGTCTGGAACACCGACGACACCGACGTGTACTATAAGGGCAATACCGACAAGGCCCTGCCCATCACCGCAAATGTCACCTATACGCTGGACGGCGTGACCGACAGCCTTGAGAACCTGATCGGCAAGAGCGGCCACCTGACCGTGACCGTCGACCTGACCAACAACGAGACCGGCACCGTGACCGTCAACGGCAAGGAGCGCACCGTTGTCACCCCGCTCATCACTGCTGTGGGCGTGATCTTTGGTCAGGATGCCACCAACCTGAGCGCCGAGCACGGAATGCTGGAATCTGCCGCCAAGAGCAGCGTGGCCGCTTTCGTCTGCCTGCCCGGCGTGAAGGATTCTCTGGACGGCCTGCTGCCCGATGACCTGTCCACTGTGGAGGATTATCTGCAGGACAGCGTCACCGTGGAAGCCGATGTCGAGAACCTGACCGCACCGCAGGTCATGCTGGCCTGTGCCACCAACGCCGATGCGCTGGGCACCAATGCCTTTGACCTGAGCAGCCTCAACGAGCTGACCGATGGCATCAGCCAGCTGAACGATGCCATGAACCAGCTGATGGATGGTGCCGCCCAACTGGTGGACGGTGCTTCCCAGCTGGCCAACGGTACCCTGGCCCTGCTGGACGGCGCTTCTCAGCTGAACAGCGGTGCTTCTGCCCTGGACGATGGTCTGGGCCAGCTGACCAACGGTCTGGATACCCTGAGCTCTAATAACGCCGCCCTGCAGGCCGGTGCCCAGCAGGTGGCCGATGGCGTTCTGGCCTCTGCCAACAGCACCCTGATGGAGGGCGGCCTGATCGACACCCCCATGACCTGGGACAACTACGCTTCCGTCATTGACGAAGTGCTGACCATGAACGAAAAGACACTGGCCGCTGCCCGCAAGAAGATGGTGCGCACCGTCTGGGAGCAGGAGCCCAGCTTCAAGGACAGCCAGCTGGACATTGCCCTGTATCTCTCCGCTACCAAGACCAACCATGACCTGGAAGCTGCTCTGCGGCTGATGCAGAGCTACGACCCCTCCATGTTCAGCGCCATGCTTGATCTGAGCACTGCCAGCGCCAAGCAGACCGTGCATGACGAGCTGAAGTATCAGGCTGAGAACAGCCAGGATATCGCAGATGTCCGTGCCCTGAAGAACAGCCTGGCGCAGATCCAGTATTTCGTGTCCAGTGTCAACCAGTACACCAACGGTGTTGCCACCGCTGCTGACGGTGCCCGCTCCGCAAAGGACGGTGCCGCCCAGCTGGCCGATGGCACCAAGACCCTGTACGACGGCGTGACCACCCTGAATGATGGCGCAGGCCAGCTCAGCGATGGCACGGTCCGGCTGAACGATGGCCTGAACCAGTTCAATGAGGAGGGCATCTCCAAGCTGACCGGCGCTCTGGACGAGGAGCAGATCCATGGCCTGAAGACCGTGCTGGACGAGATGACCAGCCGTCTGGAGGACTACACCAGCTTTGCCGGTAAGTCCGAGGATGCTTCCGGCAGCGTGAAGTTCGTCTATAAGACCGGTGAGACGGTCGCCGCTGCGGATGTTACCGCCCAGACCACCGCCGATGTGCAGGAAGGCAACTTCTTCACCCGCCTGTGGCAGCGGATCGTGAACCTGTTCAAGTTCTGAAAAAACGGCGTGCCTGCTTGACAAGCCGCCGGAGATTGACTATACTACAAATAGATTCGTCAAGAAAAATGACCGCTCAGGCACTGAAACGTTGAGGCGGTCATTTTTTATGCCAATTTTAAGGAGACCACGGCATGGCAGAGAGGGAATTGTATCCGGACGGGGAACAGCGCCGCCGCATCATGGATTTTATTATGGCGGCCGGTCAGACCCTTTTGGAGAACGGGGCAGAGGTGTTCCGGGTGGAGCAGACCATGGAGATCATGGCGGCCAGCTTCCACCTGCGGGAGTTCCATGTCTATGTGCTGACCAACGGCATTTTTGCCAGCGCAGGCACGGCGGAGATGAGCGAGGTGCGCAACGTGCCCACCCGTACCACCCACCTGGGGCGGGTGGCGGCGGTGAATCAGCTTTCCCGCCAGATCGCGTCCGGGGAAGTGGACACCATCGATGTGGCCGAGACCCGGCTGGCTCAGGCCAGGTGCATCCCTTTTCCGAAGGACCGGGTGCAGCTTGCGGCGGGCATGGGCGGCGCGTTCTGCTTTGCGCTGATCTTTGGCGGCGACCTGAAAGCCGGGCTTGCTGCCGCTGCGGCCGGTGTTGCGGCCAACGCCTACCTGCTGTTCTGCGGGCGGCACGGCGTGGGGGGCGGGTTCCGAACCATCTCCACCGCCGCCCTCATCACCCTGTGCTGTATTCTGGGCTGCAGCCTGCTGGGCACTGAAGCCAGTCACGCCATCATCGGTACTCTGATGATCCTGACCCCCGGCATCGCCTTTACCATGGGCATCCGGGACTTTGTGCAGGGCGATTACCTGTCCGGCACCATCCGGATGATCGACGCGCTGCTCATTGCGGCCAGCATCGCCATCGGCACCGGCCTTGTGCTGAGCCTCTATGCCTTTTTGAAGGGGGTGGCCGTGGTATGACAGAACTTCTTTTCACCGGGGAGCAGCTGGGCCGTCTGGCCCTGCAGTTCCTGCTGGCCGGGGCGGGCACCCTGAGTTTTGCCATCCTCTTTGCCTGCCCCAGGCGCACCCTGCCCTACTGCGGGCTGGTGGGCGCAGTGGGGTGGCTGGTATACGAGATCGCGGAGCTGTTCGGGATGGAAGCCTTTGCAGCATCGCTGCTGGCGGTCATTCCGCTGACGCTGCTGGCCCGCATCCTTGCGATGACCCTCAGAGCACCGGTGACGGTGTTCCTGCTCACCGGCATCTTTCCGCTGGTGCCCGGTGCGGGCATCTATTACAGCGCCTACTACTTCATTCAGGGCGACAACGCTCTGGCGCTGGCAAACGGCATCTCCACCTTCAAAATCGCCGTGGCGCTGGCCGTGGGCATTGCCCTGGTGCTGGGCATCCCCCTGCCACAGAAACGCCGATAAAACAAAAACGAGACCGCCCACCGGGCGGTCTCGTTGGTTATGTGGGAAAATCAGGTGGTGGGAACCATCCGCAGCAGCTGGGCCCCGGTGGTGACATCCAGACGGAAATATGCCTTGTTCAGCTCGGTGTTGTAGGAAACACTGACCGGTGTTTCGGTACCGTCGGCATTGATTTGCATCAGGCTGTAGCCGGAAACGGTATTGGCGGGTACCTCGATGCTGGCAATGACTGGCTGGGCCATCACACGGGCGGGGGTGACCTCCTCGCTCTTTACGGTGCCGCACTTTTCGCAGATGACCCGTTCAATAACAGTGGGATAGTAGAATGCTGCTGTCATTACCTGCTCACCGTTTTTCAGAGTCCCGGTGTGAACAGTCAGGTTGGAAAAGTTGGAGAAGACACCGTTTACCTTGGTCAGCTGGGTGTTATTCTTTACCTTGCCGCATTCGGGGCAAAGTGTGAGGGTCTCGGTGGTGCCATCGGGGAGCTTATGCTGGAAGGTGGTCTCCACACACTCAGTCTTATACTCTGTCGTGGTCTTCCAGGTGTGTTCCTTGCACTCGGTTTTGCTCGGGGTCTCTTCGGCCATGCTGACCACAGAACTGCATGTCAGCACACAGACGGACAGACCAAAGGAGGCCAGGGCTTTCAGTATACGATTTTTCATAGCAGGATCCTTTCTCCCCGCATCCCGGCGGGGCAGCGCGGTTTGAGCTTGGCTGCTTTTACCATGCTTCCAGCCTGATTATACCAATTAGAAGGAAAAGGTGTCAATGTCCGGGATTAAGTCCTGTGGGAAGATTCACTAGCAGAATACAACGGAATGACAGAAACACAGGAACAAAATGTATATATACATTGAGAACGGGCCGCTGTATGTATAAATGTTTTCAAAAGGGTTTCATTTGTTCCGATTTTTTGCACAACACTTGACTTTTTTATTTGTACAACATATACTAATCCTGTTCCTTGATGACACGATGAAGCGCATCGTGCCGGGAAAGTGAAAAATTATACAATCAACAGAGGAGTGTTTGAATATGAAAAAGATCAATCGCCGCAGCTTTCTGGCTGCCGCTGGTCTGACCGCTGCCGCTTTGGCTCTGACTGCCTGCGGCGGTTCCGCCTCCAGCACCGCTTCTTCCACTGCAAGCAGTGCAGCTTCTTCCGAGGCTGCTTCCACCAGCGCTGCCGCTGAGCTGACCACCGTTGAGGCTGGCAAGCTGACCATGGCCACCAACGCTGCCTTCCCTCCGTACGAGATGACCACCGATGCCGGTGAGTTCGAGGGCATCGACATCGACACCGCCAAGGCCATTGCTGAGAAGCTGGGCCTGGAGCTGCAGATCGATGATATGGACTTCGACGCAGCACTGCTGAGCGTGCAGCAGGGCAAGGCCGATATCGTCATGGCTGGCGTTACCGTGACCGACGAGCGCAAGGCTGTGATGGACTTCTCCGACAGCTACGCTACCGGCATCCAGTCCATCATCGTTCCCGAGGGCTCTGATATCACCTCTCCCGATGATCTGGCAGGCAAGAAGATCGGCACCCAGCGCGGCACCACCGGCTACATCTACTGCTCTGATGACTTCGGCGATGACGCTGTGGTCGCATACGACGACGGCCTGACCGCTGTGCAGGCTCTGAACAATGGCCAGGTCGATGCAGTTGTCATCGACAATGCCCCTGCAAAGGAGTTCGTTGCCGCCAACCCCGGTCTGGTCATTCTGGACACCAGCTACGCCGAGGAGGATTACGCCATCGGTCTGGCAAAGGGTTCCGCTCTGGAGGATGCTGTCAATGCCGCTTTGGAAGAGCTGAAGGCTGACGGCACCCTGCAGTCCATCGTGGACAAGTACATCACCGCTGAATAATTCAGCTGTACCTTGTATCACGGGGAGGCGGCCCCATCTGGGGCACCTCCCCTTTTTTGGAAAGAACAGGTTACAAAATTCTAACAATTTTAGAAAGCGAGGATGCGAATGGCCGCACAATACGAACTGCTGAAAGAGCTGCTCAACAGCGGCACGAAGCTGGACTTCGGGCAGGAAATGTTCTTCAAATTCTATCAGGCGTTCATCCTGAACGACCGCTGGGTGCAGTACATCCAGGGCGTGGGCACCACGCTGCTGGTCACCGCCATTGCGCTGGCATTGGGCGTGGTGCTGGGCAGTGTGGTGGCACTGGTGCGTGTTGCGCACGACCAGCAGCGTCCCGGCCGCAGGAACCCGGTGCTGGGCTTCTTCAATGCCGTCTGTCAGGTGTACACCACCATCATCCGCGGCACCCCCATGATGGTCCAGCTGCTCATTATGAGCATGGTCATCTTTTCCAACAGCCGCAACTTTACCATGGTCGGTGCGCTGGCACTGGGCATCAACTCGGGCGCTTACGTCTCGGAGATCATCCGCGGCGGCCTGATGGCGGTGGACCCCGGCCAGATGGAAGCCGGCCGCAGCCTGGGCCTGAACTACATGACCACCATGGTGGTCATTGTCATTCCGCAGGCCATCCGCGCGGTGCTGCCTGCACTGGGCAACGAGTTCATCGTCCTGCTCAAGGATACCTCGCTCATCACCGTTATCGGCGGCAAGGAGCTGCTGTATGCGGCGCAGGGCATTATGAACCGTACCTACGAGGCCATGTTCCCCCTGTTGGGCGTTGCAGTGGTCTATCTGATCTTAGTCATGCTCTTTACATGGCTGCTGTCGAAGTTTGAGAGGAGGATGGCGCAAGGTGACCGCTAATCATGCTGAAAAGATCCTGGAAGTCCGTGGTCTGACCAAGACCTACGGCGGTGAGGCCAAAAAGGGCGCAAAGCAGCCCACCCCCACCCTGGATGTCCTGAAGGGCATCGACATCGACATCTACCGCGGCGATGTGGTCTGCCTGATCGGCCCCTCCGGCTGCGGCAAGTCCACCTTCCTGCGCTGCCTGAACCGGCTGGAGATCCCCACCGGCGGCTCCATCAAGTTTGAGGGCATCGAGGTGGATGATGCCCACATCGATGCCGTGCGCCAGAAGATGGGCATGGTGTTCCAGCACTTCAACCTCTTCCCCCACCTGACCGTCAAGCAGAACCTCTGCCTGGCCCCGGAGCTGCTCAAGCTCAAGAGCAAGGAGGAGGCTTCCAAGCGCGCCGAGGAGCTGCTGGCCCGTGTCGGCCTGTCCGATAAAGCCAATGTGTTCCCCAAGAGCCTTTCCGGCGGCCAGCAGCAGCGCATTGCCATTGCCCGTGCTCTGGCCATGGACCCGGATGTCATCCTGTTCGACGAGCCCACCTCCGCCCTTGACCCTGAGATGGTCGGCGAGGTGCTGGAGCTGATGAAGGAGCTGGCCCACACCGGCATCACCATGCTGGTGGTCACCCACGAGATGGGCTTTGCCCGCGAGGTGTCCAACCGCGTCATCTTCATCGATGAGGGCAAGATCCAGGAAGATGAGCCCCCGCAGGAGCTCTTCTCGAACCCCAAGCATCCTCGTCTGAAAGCTTTCCTTTCCAGGATGCTGTAATTGGAACTGAAAAAACTGTATTGAAAAGACCGCCAGAGCAAGCGTTTCTACTTGCTTTGGCGGTCTTTTTGCTGTGAGGGGGGTTATCCAAGAATAACAGAGACCTCCACGTTTTCACCGGCCTTTGCCAGCGGCAGGAGGGTGCCCGCAATAGGAGCGCCGTTCACGGTGACGCTCTGCACGCCCTTCTGCACGGCGTGGGGGTTCTCCACCCGGATGTGGTACACGGCACCCCGGTAACGGCGGGTGACGGTGTAGCTTGCAAGCGTGTGGGGGATGCAGGGGTCAACGCGCAGGCCGTCCAGAGTGGGCTGGATGCCCAGAATGTACTGGCTCACGTTCACGAAGGTCCATGCCGCCGTGCCGGTCAGCCAGCTGTTCTTGGCCTCGCCGAAGGTGGGGGCATCGCGGCCTGCCACCATCTGGCTGTAAACGTAGGGCTCGGTGCGGTGGATCTCGCTGATGTCCTCGATATAGGCCGGGCAGGTCTTTTTGTAAACAGCAAAGGCCCGGTCACCGTGGCCCAGCACGGTCTCAGCACAGCTGATCCATGGGTTGTTGTGGCAGAAGATACCAGCGTTCTCCTTGTAGCCCGGGGGATAGCTGGAGATCTCACCCAGATTGAGCCGGTAGGTGGTGTAGGCGGGCTGGAGCAGTACCACGCCGTACGGGGTGTCCAGCCGCTCCTCCACGCTCTTCAGTGCGGCTTCGGCCTGACCGGTCTCCCGGCCGATCCCGGCCATCACGCACATGCCCTGGGGTTCGATGAAGATCTGCCCCTCGTCGCATTCCCGGCTGCCTACGGGGGCACCAAAGGCATCGTAGGCACGGCGGAACCATGCGCCGTCCCAGCCGGCGGTCAGGGTGGCCTGTTCTACTGCGTCAATGGCGGTGCGGGCACTGGCGGCCTCCTCGGTGAGGTGCAGGTGGTCACAGAGTTCGGCGTACTCGCGGCCGTATTTCACGAACATGCCCGCAATGAACACGCTCTCAGCCACGGGGCCCTCGCTGGGGCCGGTGATCTGGAAGCTCTCGCCCGGGTGCTCCGAGAAGCAGTTCAGGTTCAGGCAGTCGTTCCAGTCGGCCCGGCCGATCAGGGGCAGGCCGTGGGGGCCCAGATGGGTATGGGTGTAGCGGAAGCTCCGGCGCAGATGCTCCATCAGGGGCTGTGCTCTGGTCACGTCGTTGTCAAAGGCAACCGGTTCGTCCAGGATCGACCAGTCACCGGTCTCCCGCAGATAGGCGGCGGTGCACGCAATGAGCCAGAGCGGGTCATCGTTGAAGCCGCTGCCCACGTCGCTGTTGCCCTTTTTGGTCAGGGGCTGGTACTGGTGGTAGGCACTGCCGTCCTCAAACTGGGTGGCAGCAATGTCCAGAATGCGCTCCCGGGCACGGGAAGGGATCATGTGAACGAAGCCCAGCAGATCCTGACAGGAATCCCGGAACCCCATGCCGCGGCCGATGCCGCTCTCGTAATAGCTGGCACTGCGGCTCATGTTGAAGGTGACCATGCACTGATACTGGTTCCACAGGCTCACCATCCGGTCCAGCTTTTCCTCGCCGGAGGTTAGCTGCCAGCCCGAGAGCAGCTCCTGCCAGTAGTCGGCCAGTGCCCTGCGGGCGGTATCCACCTGTGCGTCGGTGGCATAGCGGGCCATCATGGCCTCGGCCCGGGCTTTGTTGATGATGCCGGGAGCGCTGAATTTTTCCCGGACCGGGTTTTCGATGTAGCCCAGCCCGAAGATGATGCTCTTTTTCTCGCCCGGTGCCAGCGTGAGATGGAAATGGTGGGCACCCACCGGAGCCCAGCCGTGGGCAATGCTGTTCGAGCAGTGACCGGCTTTGACCGCTTCCGGTGCGGCGGGGCCGCCGTACACGCCGCAGAAGGCATCCCGGCTGGTGTCGAAGCTGGTAACAGGGGCGTTGGCCCAGAACACGGCGTAGTGATCCCGGCGCTCCCGGTACTCTGTCTTATGATAGATGGCACTTTCCACCACTTCCACTTCGCCGGTGGAAAAGTTGCGCTGGAAATTGGAGCTGTCGTCCATGGCATCCCACAGGCAGAACTCCACATAGCTGAACACGTCCAGCGTGCGAGGGGCAGCGGTCTTGTTTTCCAGCGTCAGCCGGTCGATCTCACAGGCATCGCCCCGGGGCACAAAAAGTTCCTGAGCGGCCGCAATGCCGTTTTTTTCGCCCTGCAGGATCGTGTAGCCCAGACCGTGGCGGCAGGTGTAACTGTCCAGTTCCGTCTTGGCGGGTTGCCAGCCCGGGTTCCAGATGGTGCCGCCATCGTTGATGTAGATGCGGTGGCCGTCCATGTCCAGCGGGGAATTATTGTAGCGGTAGCGGGTCAGCCGCCGCAGCCGGGCATCCCGGTAAAAGCTGTAACCGCCGCCGGTGTTGGACACCAGACTGAAAAAGTCCTCGCTGCCCAGATAGTTGATCCAGGGCAGGGGAGTGCGGGGCGTGTCGATCACATATTCCCGGCGCGCATCATCAAAATGTCCGAATCTCATAGCCTTGTTCCTCCTTATAGGGTAAACCGGAAATGCTGAAATCATTTGATGGCGAAAACGATTTAGAATTTGCGGTCCAAGGGTGGGAAAGGCACTTGTCACCCTAAGAATAGTCTATCCTGCGGGAAAAATCAAGAGCGGACCTGAAATATACAACAAGGGTGCAGCGGGCTGATTCAGGGGTGGAAACCGGTATGGGAACGAAAAAATTATCGAACGGTAACGAAATGTAACGAAAACGATACAGACTGCATAATTCTGAGGAAATGAAATCTCGCAACCTGCTGAAATGCAGACTTTTAGGATAAAACTTTTCTTCTTCTGCTTGATTTTTAGTGCAAAGTGCGCTATATTGAAATTGCGAAAACGATTTAGGATTCGTTCGGGAGCCCTGAGCGGGTCCCTGTGAGGGAGGGCGGCGAAATGTCATCCTTAAAAGATCTGGCGCGTGAATGCGGTGTCTCGGTGGCAACGGTGAGCAAAGCGCTCAATGGCCAGTCGGACATCTCTGCTGCGACCCGCGACCGTGTCCGCGAGGCGGCCCGCCGGATGGGCTATGTGCCCAATATGGCGGCCCGCGCAATGAAGACCAACCGTACCTACAACCTTGGCGTTCTGTTTGTGGACGAGCGGCAGAGCGGTCTGGCCCACGAGTACTTCTCGGCGGTGCTGGACAGCTTCAAGGTGCAGGTAGAAAAGCTGGGCTACGATATCACCTTTGTCAACCGGAACCTCGGCGGCAGAACAATGACCTATCTGGAGCACTGCCACTACCGGGGCGTGGATGGAGCGGTGATCGCCTGCGTGGATTTCAACGATCCGCAGGTGGTGGAGCTGGTCAACAGTGATGTGCCGGTGGTGACCATCGACCATGTGTTCAACAACCGGATGGCGGTCCTTTCCGATAATGTCAACGGGCTTTCGGCGCTGGTGCGGTACGCCTACGCCAACGGCCACCGCCGCATCGCCTTTATCCATGGCGAGCGCACGGCGGTGACGGAGAACCGGCTGGCGGGCTTCTACAAGAGCTGCGCGGAGCTGGGGCTGCAGGTCCCCGAAGAATATGTGCGCAGCGGTGTGTATCACGATCCCGACCGCTGTGCCGAGGAGACCCGGGCCCTGCTGGCACTGCCCCAGCGGCCCACCTGCATCCTCTTCCCCGATGACTTCTCGGCCATGGGCGGCTGCATCGCTCTGCAGGAAGCGGGCCTGAGCATCCCGGAGGATATTTCCGTGATGGGATATGACGGCATTTACCTCTCCCGCGTGATGAAACCCCAGTTGGTGACCTGGCAGCAGAACACCAAAATGCTGGGCCGGATGGCAGCGGATAAGCTGGTGCAGATGATCGAGCACCCCCGTGTGACGCTGGCCGAGCAGATCCCGGTGACAGGAAAACTGCTGGAGGGCGGCTCGGTGCGCAGCATCGAATGAATGGGTTGGATTTGGTTCCGGGCGAACCGGAGCCTTGAATTTGAAACGTTTTTTCACGAAAACCATTGAAGGAGGTTTTTCATTATGAGAAAGATTTCGCGTCGTAATTTCCTGCTGGCTTCCGGTGCAGTTACCATCAGTGCAGCGCTGAGCGCATGCGGCGGCTCCTCTTCTTCTACCGGCGCGGCATCCTCTGCCGCAGCTTCTTCCGCCGCTTCCGATGCTCCGGCAGCTCAGGGCAAGGTGCTGAATATCTGGTGCTGGAACGACGAGTTCCAGGGCCGCTTCAATAACTATTACCCCGAGGTCGCCTCCATCGCTGAGGACAAATCCACCACTACCCTGAAAGATGGCACCGTTGTCAAGTGGACCATCAACGCCAACGAGAACAACAACTACCAGAATAAGCTGGATGAGGCTCTGTTGAATCAGGACTCCGCCGCCGATGATGACAAGGTAGATATCTTCCTGATCGAGGCTGACTACGCACTGAAGTATGTGGATTCCGATTACGCGCTGGATGTCAAGGCAGACATCGGCCTGACCGATGCCGATCTGGCCGGTCAGTACCAGTACACCAAGGATATTGTCAGCGTGGACGGCAGCCAGCGCGGCACCACCTGGCAGGCGACCCCCGGTCTGTTCGCATACCGCCGCAGCATTGCCAAGGAAGTGCTGGGCACCGATGATCCCACCGAGGTGCAGAGCCATCTGTCCGATTGGGATAAGTTCAACGATGTGGCTGCACAGGCATATGCCAAGGGCTACAAGATGCTGTCCGGCTTCGATGATGCTTACCGCACCTTCTCCAACAACGTGGACGCTCCCTGGGTGGACGGCACGACCGTCAAGGTAGACCCCAACATTATGAAGTGGGTCGATCAGACCAAGGAGTACACCGATAAGGGCTACAACAATAAGTCCAGCCTGTGGGACAGCCAGTGGGCAGCCGATCAGGGCCCGAGCGGCAAGGTGTTTGGCTTCTTCTATTCCACCTGGGGCATCAATTTCACCCTGCTGGGCAACTCTCTGGAGACCCCTGTGGCCGAGGGCGGCAAGGAAGAAGTGGGCAACGGCATCTACGGCGATTACGCAGTCTGCGAAGGCCCTCAGCCCTATTACTGGGGCGGCACCTGGATCTGCGCGGCAGCCGGTACCGATAATACCGATATCATCCGCGACGTGATGCAGAAGCTGACCTGCGACGAAGCCATTATGAAGCAGATCACCCTGGATACGCAGGATTACACCAACAACGAGAAGGCCATGGAAGAGATCGCAAACAGCGATTATGCCTCCGACTTCCTGGGCGGCCAGAACCATATCGCCCTGTTTGCAGAAGCTGCAAAGAAGATCGATATGTCCAACGCAGGCCCGTACGATCAGGGCCTGAACGAGAGCTTACAGAATGCCTTCAAGGATTACTTTACCGGCACGGTGGACGAGGATACCGCAAAGGCAAACTTCGAGACCGCCATCAAGGAAAAGTACCCCGAGCTGACCGATGTGGTCTGGCCCGCATAAGCGCAGCCGGAACCTGAAAACCTTTTGAACCGAATCCGAATGGGGCGGGCCGGACGCTGATCCCGCCCGCCCCGTTTTGCTTTGGGCAGTGTACGTCAGGAGGGCAGTTACTATGGGAGCAAAACCAAAGAAGAACGGCTCGATCAGCTATGCAAAGTGGGGCTATATCTTCATTGCACCGTTCTTCCTCATCTTTGCGGTGTTCCAGCTCATCCCACTGGGGTCTACGATCTATTACAGCTTTTTTGAATATTACCGCAGCGGCCTGAAGATCATCGGCCCTACCTTTGTAGGCCTGAAGAACTACATCACCCTGTTTGCAACCGACCTGCCCAAATACTTTGGCAACACGCTGCTGCTCTGGATCATCGGCTTCATCCCGCAGATCGCCATCTCGCTGCTACTGGCGGCCTGGTTCACCGACCTGCGCCTGAAGCTGAAGGGCCAGACCTTCTTCAAGACAGTCATCTACATGCCCAACCTCATTATGGCTTCGGCGTTCGCCATGTTGTTCTTTGCCCTGTTCTCGGATAACGGCCCCGTGAACGCTGCACTGGTGGGCATGGGCATCCTCAAGGAGCCCTTCAGCTTCCTGAACAGCGTCTGGGGCAACCGCGGCCTTATCGGCCTGATGAACTTCCTGATGTGGTTCGGCAATACGACCATCATGCTGATGGCGGCCATCATGGGCGTGGACCCCACCCTGTATGAGGCAGCGGAGCTGGACGGCTGCACCCCGAACCAGATGTTCTGGAAGATCACCATCCCGCTGATCCGCCCCATTCTGGTCTATGTGATGATCACCTCCATGATCGGCGGCCTGCAGATGTTCGATGTGCCGCAGATCTTGACCAACGGCAAGGGCGGCCCCGACCGTACCTCCACCACCATGATCATGTACCTGAACAACCACCTGTTCAGCAAGAACTACGGTATGGCCGGCGCGGTCTCGGTGGTGCTGTTCCTGGTGTGCGCAGTGCTCTGCGTGATCGTTTACATGGCCCTGACCAAGGAGGACGACGGCCTGAGCAAGGCCGAGCGCAAGGCCCGCAGGCAGGCGGCCAAACAGGTGAAGGGAGGAAAAGCATAATGTCACACGCAGTCAAGACAAGATCCGAAAAAGCGACCCTTGCGGCCCGCCGCACGGTGTGCTATGCGGCGCTGGTGCTGCTGAGCTTTTTATGCCTGTTCTTCTTCTATGTGCTGGTCATCAATTCCACCCGCACCCATTTTGAGATCCAGAAGGGCTTTTCCTTTCTGCCGGGAAAATCGCTGATGACCAACCTGAAAAATGTGCTGTCGGATGCCAATATCCCGGTGCTGACCGGTGTGCGGAACAGCCTGATCGTGTCCGGCTGCTCGGCTGCCCTCAGTGTCTATTTTTCGGCCCTGACAGCCTACGGCATCTACGCCTATAACTTCCGGTTCAAAAAGGCGGCGTTTGCCATCATCCTGCTCATTATGACCATGCCGACCCAGGTCTCGGCGCTGGGCTTCCTGCAGCTCATCACGAAGATGGGGATGAAGAACAGCTTCATTCCCCTCATCATCCCCAGCATTGCGGCCCCGGCGGTGTTCTTCTTTATGAAGCAGTATCTGGATGCCAGCCTGCCCATGGAGATCGTGGAAGCCGCCCGCATCGATGGCGCAGGGGAGTTCTACACTTTCAACCATATCGTGCTTCCCATTATGAAGCCCGCTCTGGCGGTGCAGGCCATCTTCTCCTTTGTGTCCAGCTGGAACAACTACTTCATCCCCGCACTGGTGCTGGATACGGCAGACAAAAAGACCCTGCCCATCCTCATTGCACAGCTCCGCAGTGCCGACTTCCTCAAGTTCGATATGGGCAAGGTCTATATGCTGGTGGCCATTGCCATCCTGCCTGTGATCATCGTTTATCTGCTGCTGTCCAAGTTCATCGTCCGTGGTGTTGCACTGGGCGGTGTCAAGGGCTGAGCATTCCCTTCTCTCCTTTGAAAAAAGCACCCGCAGCCAGCAGGCCGCGGGTGCTTTTCTATCCTCTCGTGCTCAGTCGGCTTTGGCAATGCGCTGCATCGCGGTGGAAGCGACATACTTCTCCTTGATGGCGCGGAGCTGGGCCATGTGGTCGGTGTTTACGTGGGCCTGCTGCTGGGCTTCGGAGTCCCACTCCTCAACGATGAGCAGCTCGTCCGGGTCGGCGGCGCTCAGGTAGTAATCGTAGCGCTCAAAACCGTCCTCCTGCTGGACCTTTGCCAGAATGCCGGCAGCGGCGACCTCCTGCAGAAAAGCGTCCCGCTGGCCGGGGAGCATACGGTAGGTGACCAGAAGCATCATGTGTTCCATGGTGAAATCTCCCTTATCATGTTCCAATGTGTGTTCTCTTAGACAAAAGCCGCCGGAAATCGCTTCCCGGCGGCTTTTGCTTATTAGGAGGATCAAAAGATGATCCCTGGAGAACTTAGTTCAGGATGGTCTGCTCGGTCTCGACATCAAAGAGGTGGACCTTGTGCGGATCGAATGCAACGCGGACGGTGTCTCCGTTGCGTGCCTTGGAGGTGGGAGCGACACGGGCGGTCATCTTGTTGCCCTTGTACTCCAGGTACAGGTAGATCTCAGCGCCCATCATTTCGGACACATCGACCTGAGCCTCCAGGTGGCAGTCGGGGTGCTTTGCCATAAACTCGGGCTCGTCGTCGATATCCTCAGGACGGATGCCCATCTTGACCTTCTTGCCAACGTAGGAATCCAGCTTGCCGTCAGCGGTCTTTTCCTTGGGCAGGGGGATGGTGTCGCCGCCCAGGTCAATGGCGTACTGATCGCCGTTCTTGGTCACGGTGCCGTCCAGGAAGTTCATCTGGGGGCTGCCGATGAAGCCGGCAACGAACATGTTGCAGGGCATGTCGTACAGGTTCTGCGGGGTATCGACCTGCTGGATGATACCGTCCTTCATAACAACGATGCGGTCGCCCATGGTCATAGCCTCGGTCTGGTCATGGGTAACATAGATGAAGGTGGTAGCCAGCTTCTTGTGCAGCTTGATGATCTCGGTGCGCATGCTGGTACGCAGCTTAGCATCCAGGTTGGACAGGGGCTCGTCCAGCAGGAAGACTGCCGGGTTACGAACCATTGCACGGCCCAGAGCAACACGCTGACGCTGGCCGCCGGACAGAGCCTTGGGCTTGCGGTCCAGCAGGTGCTCGATCTCCAGGATCTTGGCAGCCTCGTGAACGCGGCGGTCGATCTCGTCCTTCGGGGTCTTGCGCAGCTCCAGACCGAAAGCGATGTTCTTGTAAACGGTCATGTGGGGGTACAGAGCGTAGCTCTGGAACACCATGGCGATATCACGATCCTTCGGGGGAACGTCGTTGATCAGACGGCCGCCGATGTACATCTCGCCCTTGGAGATCTCCTCCAGACCGGCGATCATGCGCAGGGTGGTGGACTTGCCGCAGCCAGAGGGGCCGACGAAGATGATGAACTCCTTATCCTGGATCTCCAGGTTGAAGTCGGTAACAGAAGGAGCAGTAGCGCCCGGATAGATCTTGTAGATGTGCTGGCAGCTAATCGAAGCCATAGGTCATTGCCTCCATTAAAATTTTTCTATGTTACGGCACCTTGACGGTGCACGCTCTCGTTGGTATTATAATAACAGATAACTTTGTGATATAAAATAGCATTTTATTGATTTGAGGTGTCAGATATTGCTTTATGATTGGACAAGCACCGCAGCCCTTGGCGTGGTGCGGGATATCCAGCCCAAAGAACCCCTGACCCTGACCGGCGAGGGGCTGTGGGTCTGCCTGGTCTCCAGCGGCAGATGCACTGCCAGCCTGACCGATGCCTCGCCCTCCCCGGCGGGCAGCGCACTGATCCTGCCGCCCCAGAGCGCGGCGGCGGGCCATCTGGTGCTGAGCCGCGGCCCGTTGACCCTGACCCCGGAAGGGGAGAGCCACCTGCTCTGCATCCAGCTGACCGGGCAGGCGGCGGTGCAGTTCCTTGCCGGGCTGACGGAGCTGCCGTTCCTGGCCCGGGGCGAGACCTGCCCCGCCGCCGCAGAGCTGCTGGGCCGCCTTGCCGCCGAGGCCGATACGCCCCACAGCCGGGCTGCCAGCCAGCTGGCCTTTGCCCTGCTCTGTGAGCTTGCGGGGGCCGACAGCGCCGCGCCGCCCCTGCCGCCGCTGGTGGAGGCCGCCATTGAGGATATCCGCCAGAACTACGCTGGCCTGTACGGCGTGGAGGAGCTCAGCGAGCGGCTGGGGGTCTCCAAGAGTCACCTTGTCCGCACCTTTACCGCCGCTGTGGGGGTGCCCCCGGGGCGTTACCTGACCACTGTGCGGGTGGAAGCTGCCATGCGGCTGCTCCTGCACCGGGAATACACGCTGGATGTCATTGCCAGCCTGTGCGGCTTCTCAGGGGCCAACTACCTGTGCCGGGTGTTCAAAAAAGAGACCGGCCAATCCCCCGCACAGTGGCGGGCCTTGGCCGGTCAGACAGCGCGGCCCCTCAGCCCGGCGGAAAGCCAGCGGGAGCAGGCACTGTATATTTAAAATGTTCAGGAGCCGGGGCAGCACCCGGCTCTTTTCCGTGGAGGCGTTCATCTGCACACAGACTGCGGGCGCTTGAGCAGGAACACCGTCAGGGCCAGCGTGATGGCCTCGGCGGCGGGAAAGGCCGACCACACGCCGTTCATGCCGAACAGGGCGCTCAGGATCAGCGAGCAGGTAACGATGGCGGCCACGCCCCGGCTGACCGAGGTGATGGTGGCCTCGGTGGGGCGGTTGACCGCACCCAGATAGCCCGCCGCAACAATATTGCAGCCTGCAAAGAAGTAGCCCAGGAAGTAGATGCGCATACCGCTGTGGGCATATTCGGCCATCAAAGCAGAGTTCTCGCTGTTGAAGAGGGCAACAAAGGTATCGGTAAAGCCAAACACGGCACCGTACAACACCGCCGCCAGCGCCAGCGCGGTACCGCAGCCCAGCAGAAGCAGCTTTTTTGCCCCGGCCATCTCATTTTTGCCGTAGCACTGGCTGATCAGCGGCTGGGCACCCTGGGCCACGCCGTTGAAGATGGCTGTTGCCACCAGCGCAAAGTTTGCCACCACGCCGTAGGCGGCCACGCCCACGTTGCCCGCCAGCCGGAGCAGCAGGAAATTGAACACGGTGGTGGTCACGGCAGAGGAAAGCTCCCCGACAAAGCCGGAGATGCCCAGCTGGCAGCTCTGCACCAGCAGCCGGGCCGAGGGAGCCTGCCGGACAAAGGTGAGCGTGTTGCTCTTTTGAAAGAAGTGGCGGCTGCAGATGGCGATGCTGAGCACCGGCGAGATGGCCGTTGCCAGCGCCGCGCCGGGCAGGCCCAGCCCCATGGGGAAGATGAAGATGTAATCGAACACCACATTGAACAGGCTGCCGCTCAGGGTGGCCACCATGGCAAGGGACGGGTCGCCGTCGTTGCGGACGAAGGCCGAGAAGATGTAGTTGCACATGAAGAAGGGCGTGAACAGCAGGAAGATGCGGGTGTAGTTCAGGCCCAGCGCCACGATGTCCCCATCGCCGCCCATGAGCCGCAGAAGCGTGCCCGGGCAGAACGCGCCCGCCAGCATGAACGGGATGGCGATCAGGCAGGCACAGAGGATGGCGTTGGAAAAAAACCGCTGCGCCCGCGCCTCGCCCTGCGCCTGCAGGATGGCGTACCGGGTGGCCGCACCCAGACCGATCATCGAGCCGAAGGCAAAGATCAGGTTGTACATGGGCAGGCAGAGGTTCAGCAGGGTCACGCCGTCGGTGCCCGCCGCCTGGGCGATGAAATAGGTGTCGGCCAGAATATAGCACGATGTGCCGATCAGACCGAAAATATTCTGCGACACATACTTGAAGAACTGCTTTGTCAGGTTCATGGATGCTTCCTTTCCGCAGGGAGAATAGGGGAGTGAAACGTAAAAACGACTACTACTATATCATAAAACCTGGCATATTTCAACGAAAAAACGAGGAAACACGCCATCATTTCCCAAACGGAACACTTCTCCCCGGGGAGATGCTGCTATCCGAAAATGTCATACAAACACTGCCGATTTTGTGTAACTTGCCAAAGATGCTTTTGGGTTATTGACAAAAAAAAAAGTTTTATGATTTTTGTGTAAGATGCCACATAAAAACAGAAGAATCGGCAAACCAGTCGAAAGGCTGCGACGCAAAGCTAAAGGGCCTGTAATATGGCAGCCAGCTGAACTTTCTCAACCATACCGCACATGGGCATCACCTCAAGGGGCGGTAGATTCCCAAAGTACAAAACGCAGAGCGTTGTACCAGCCATTTGGCCGGTGCGGCGCTCTTTTTGCTTTGTGCGGGCATGGTTATATTTTGGGAATAATTCATAAAAGGAGGAAAACGATATGAAGTTGAAACGACTTGTCAGCGCTGTCTTAGCGATTGGTATGGCTCTGACCATTCTGCCCACTGCGGCGTTTGCAGCTGGAAATGATATCGTGCCATCTGAAGTCGGAGGTCTTGAAATTACCGAGGAAGGGTATCCAAAAGTACCAGACGAGACACCTGGCTCAATTGTAGTTAATGGTGTAACTGTCACTAGAACAAATATTACAACAAACGCTACTGGTCCACTTGATAAATGCACTGGTGAAGGTTGGTGGTGGACACCATATAGAAACAAGCCTGGTTCTGGTACAATGACTATCGCTTCTGGTTATTCATATAAGGGGTCAAAAATCCGGAATGAAATTGTTTTATATAATCAGGGAACTATCAATGGCGGAAAGTATAGATATGTTAATAACTCCGGTACGATAAACGATTGCTATGTACATCAAATCATTAATAGTGCCGGTGGCGTTATCAATGGCGGAACTTACTATGAAATGATAAAAACCAATTCGGGTACAATTAATCGTGCAGTATTCAAATTAAAGTCAAATTTGACAGACGCACACGAATTGACTGCTCAAGGTTGCATAATTAATGAAGACTTACAGGATCATGTATATACCGTTGGTGATCCAAAAGTAACAATCGCTTTCAAAGATACTCGAAAGAAAGTTAGTGGTTGGTTCATCAATGGTGAGAAAGTAGATGAAACCACTTTGCCCGGTGCTGTTGCTGGTCGTGATGGAGACTATGCTACCCTGACTTTTACCATGCCGACTGACAAAGATGTCGAAATTACCGCCAGCAAAATCGCAACTCCCTTAAAAATCGAAAACGGTCTACCGGTTGATAGCCTCGGTTCGTATTTCGGCAGCCCGTATGATGGCTGGACTTATAACAGCGGTGTGGAGACCGAAGAACTGAACAAAGCCATGACAATTGAAGATTGGTACACTGCTGATCTTGAAAACAATGCAGTAAAATGGCGTATCACAAATAACGGCATACTCCAGAACGGCACCATCAGAAATAGTGTAACCAACAATGGTACTGTTAAGGATGTCACCTGCACCAGCGACTTCATCAATAACGGTGAAATCATCAGCGGTGTATTCAGCCGTTACGCAAAATTTGGCAAGCAGAATCCTGCCGTCCGTTGGGTAACTGTGAATGGCGGCACTGTAAATGGCATGACCACCGCCGGTGTTGTCGGTGAGCAGGAAGTCACCATTACTGCCCCGGATGGCTTTAAGTGCTGGTCTGTTGCCGGTGATACCGATTTCACCCTGACTGAAGAGCAGAAGCATACCAACCCGCTGACTTTGAAGCTGAACGGTGAGGACAAAGGCACTATCATCTTGACCGCACAGAGCGAGGAAGGCTATTACCCCCTGAACCTGACCGACGGCAAGGCTTACAGCGTAACTGCCGACGGCGCAAAGGATAAGGAGATCACTGCCGCCCGTGCTGGTGATACTGTGATTCTGGAAGCAGATGCCACTCTGATTCCTGACGGTATGGTCTTTGACCGCTGGGAAATCACCGGTAATACTGAGCTGACCGGTGGTTTTGATGCCAGTGCTGAAAAGACACAGTTCATCATGCCCAATACGGGTGTGACCATCCGTGCAATGTACCGCATGGCCGATGTGGAAGAACCCGACGTGCTGGGAACTGTGGCTGTCGTGGCCACCGCCGGTGTAGGTGCAGCTGTTCTTGGATGGACGGGCTACCAGCTGGGCACGGAGCTGTACCTGAAAACCGCTCTGCCCGCTGGTACTGCCATCCCCACAAACCGTGCCGAGCTGGCCCTGCTGGTGTGGAACCATGCCGGTAAGCCCGCACCCGCCGCAGTTCTGCCCGCCGATGCAACCGATACCCAGAAGGCCATTGCCTGGGCTGTGGAGAACGATCTGCTCAAGGCCGCAAAGGACAACGGCGAGACCTATGTGGATACCGATTCCGTGAGCCGTATTGAAGTGATCCGCGTGTGGAATAAGGCACAGGAAAAGTAAACCCCACCGTCATCCCTTCGGGATGCCACCGCCCCTAATAGGGGCGGCCTTGGCAAAAAGGTGAAACTATCCGCCATGCCAAGGGCCCCCCTATTAGCGGGGGCTGTCGCTGAAAGCGACTGGGGGGTTGCCCCCACAACCGAACCATTCTCTATTCCCAAATAACCTGTGGAAGCGCCCTGCCGGGGAACCGGTGGGGCGCTTCTGCATAGGGGCGGGAGCCGAAACCGCCGCTTTTTCCGCTCTAGCGCCGTGGTTTTTATTGACAAGCTCCCGGCTTGCTATTATAATAGAACAGTCATAATAGCATTCGTGCGCGGCTTTGCGGCTGCGTCAATCCAATAGACAAGGAGAAGATCCAAAATGGCACAAGAAATCAAGATGTCCGCTTCCGGCCTGAAGGCGATGCAGGACGAACTGGAATACCTCAAGACGGTCCGCCGCAAGGAGCTGGCCGAGGAGATCAAGGAAGCCCGCAGCCACGGCGACCTTTCTGAGAACAGCGAGTACGATGAAGCCAAGAACACCCAGGGTCTGGTGGAGAACCGCATCACCGAGCTGGAGCAGATGGTCAAGAACGCTGTGATCATCGACGAGAGCGAGCTGAGCGTGGACAGCGTTGCTGTTGGCACCCACGTTTCCATCAAGATGATCGGCGATGATGAGGCCGAGGAGTACGATATCGTTGGCCGCACCGAGGCTGACCCCATCAACGGCAAGATCAGCGACGAGAGCCCTGTGGGCCACGCTCTGCTGGGCAAGGCCGTGGGCGAGAAGGCTGAAGTCCTGCTGCCCTCCGGCCAGACCGTCGAGTACGAAGTGCTGGCCATCACCCACGCCGCAAACTGAGCCTGAACGGGAGGAAACCATGGAAGAGCAAAAGAGAAACCCCGCTCAGGGCCTGTCTGAGAGCGAGCAGGTGCAGGTGCGCCGCCAGAAGCTGGCCGACCTGCAGGCTGCCGGAAACGACCCCTTCACCCTGACCAAGTTCCCGCAGGACGCATACTCTGCCGACCTGAAGGAAGAGTTCAAGGAGCTGCCCAACGAGACCGAC
>OHBV01000127.1_pt1 | contig 51379 bp, 58 predicted proteins | sample 1577451 | NCBI WGS metagenome assembly OHBV01 (sample SAMEA3879605, study PRJEB24766) | human gut metagenome | biome: human-associated habitat; feature: feces | place: USA | collected 1985/1987 | reverse complement strand
TACCCTCCACTTTCGGAGGGGCTAACCCTCCAGACGAAAGAAAGGAGGGCGATGCCAATGTATGTTACATATTCGGACTTGATCCAGATAGGTATCTTCATTGTAGCTCTCGTAGGATTGTGTTACACAATTTTCGGGAAAAGAAAATAGCCGCCACTACTGCAATAGTGACGGCTGTTAAAAAAAGCTGTTAATATTTGGGGTAGCCGCCTCTTTGGCTTTCCCTTTATCTTTACTATACCATCACTCTCGGATCATTTCAAGTAATTTTACACAGCAAAACCACCCCAAAACTTTGGCCAGTAGAAGGGTGGTCTTTGCTACTCAACTTATTTTGGTCAACCCACCTTGTGGGGCGGTTGTTCCTTTTATATATAATTGCACCCTTATCCCTGAATGGCAACCTCTTTCTGCTGTTCGCTTTCTTCCATCAGTTTGATTGCATCTCGATGGAACTCTTCCAGCTCCTCCGGTGTCAGGACATCTTCCTCCCCTGTCCATACTACCGTATCTCCGTCCAGTGTTACCGTCTCCCCATCTGGATTCACTGACCGTGCCGAATGTATTTCGGCCCCAATATACTGATCTTTGGTATTTTCCATTTTTCTCGTCTCCTTTCCCATTAACGCTGTGCATGACATCGACTACAATAAGTCACTTCTTTTGTCACAAAATCCTGTTTATCCCAGTCCCATATAGGATCGCTAGTACCTGTAACCCATTCATGCTCCGTACCATCAAATCCATCTCTTCCCAGTTCATTCCCGCAACTTGTGCAATAAATAACCCTAACTCCATGCTCGTCACAGTACGTTGCATCCACTTCAACTCTGGTTGCCGGAGTATGATCTAATGCCGGATCTGTACCATCCCCTCCATTTGCTCCGCAAATTGTACATATCAGATTGTAATATCCACCATGAGAACAAGTAGGTGCAGACGGCCAGTATGACTTAACAAAATTATGATTACAGGGAGCTGCCGTTGGCGCCGGTGTTGGCACTGCAGTCGGTGCCGGTGTAGATGCTGCCGGTTTTGCTGTGGCTGCAGGAGTCTCTTTCTCTGCAGGTGCAGCTGTTGCGGTTGTACCAGTCTTACCGGTACTGGTAGTATTAGCTGCAACTGTCGTTCCTGATCCCGCGGTTGTTGCCGGCTTCGGAGTTGCCGTTGCCTTAGGTGTCGCAGTTGCTGTCGGTTTCGGCGTTGCTGTGGTCTCCGGTTTCTTTGTCGCTACGGGCTTAGGAGTCGGTGTTGCCGTCTCAGTCACTACCGGCTTCCCCGTCTCCGTCGGCAATAAAGTGTCCACAGCCGCCTGTGTCTCTGCAGTGATATCAGGATCCATTGTTTCCGTCTCAGCCATTATCACTTCTGCAGTATCCTTATCCTGTGCCTTCCCACATCCAGTAAAAGATGTGACTGCCAGTGCCGTCACTAATATAGCACAAATAATCTTTTTTTTCATTCTTCGTCCTCCCAGACATTTCAGCCTTTTTCTATGTTTATTGTATAAATATAGTCTTCTTTTTTGTGTCCAATAGTACGGACTCAATTCTTTGTTTTATCTTTTTTGATATGATTATTATATCATTTTGCAGAATATCTGTATACATTTTACGGAATTTTCTGTTTCGATATTTTGGACAAAAATGCCGATAAAACAAAGAAGTACAGAGACCTCTATATATTACATGACAATTCTCGTCAAAATCTTACAGTCCATCTTCCAGTTTTTCGTCCGATTTCCATATGCAGTTGTCAAAGATCATCACAGCAAATATCGCTGTAAAGTGGGGGCAGGGCTCGAACCTGCCGGTCATCAGACCCGATTTCTTTGTCACACCCACTGACTATCTATTCGCAGATTTTTACAACACGCAGAGACCCCTGTGCCAGTGCAGCATAAAAAGCTGCTACATTATCGTTATCCATGTAGATATTTACTCTTTGTGCCGGAGTCGTAGAGTCAGATGTACTGATCACCGCACCGGCAGAGTCAAATACTTCCTGGACAAACACATTTCCCCATACAAGGGATGCTGCCGTATCTGAAGATGCGTCTGTCCAATTATCATCTGTGTTTGCCAAGGACTGTGAGGTATCCCCTTTATTGGCATTATCATTTACCTGATAGATGTTGATTCGGTCTCCGGATCGCAGGACGCCTCCCACCACCTGATACAGATCATCGGCCTTGAATCCGGCCACTACCGGCTGCGTCATATCCTTTGTGATGTCATTAACAGCAGTAAACATCCCAGTGGTAATAATGGATCCCTGATCTACTGCATATACGCTGATCAAATCCGTTAGATCTTCTGGATTACTTACTGCGCCGGACGGGATCAAAGATTTATCTACCTCTTTTTGAGTGATATAGTCTGCCGTGATCAAAGTGCCTTTGGGTACCGGCTTTGTGGTTACATAAACCGACCCTTTTTCATAGTCAGACAATGCCGTTTTTTCAGCGTTAAGTAAAACTGCATATACTACAGCTGCCACCAGCAGCGATACGATAATCACTCCCGGCAAGATACTTCTTTTTTCTTTCTTTTCCTTTTTCATTCTGTCCATCCTTTAATTATTTTTTACAATGTCTACCAACTTATCTTTTTCAGCTGGGACGGTGACACCAAAATAGCCATCGACCTGATAGCTGATCCGGCTGTATACACTGGTAGATTCAATGACTTGTCCATTGGGTGACGTTGCACTCCCTAGCGTCTCGGTTGCCGAATAGTTAAGACCCTCTCCAAATGAGGTCACTTCTACCTCTGATCCCCGCACGTTGTATACGATATACTGCTCTACCCGAACCGGGCTTGATATCAGTCCTGTAGGGTCCTCCCATTGGTCGTTAAGACCCATATTTATCTTTAAAGCTTCCTGGTAGATGCTATACGCCTGCTCTGGATCCTTTATAACCAGGTTATGATTAATGCCATATTCCTGGATATCGATCACGGCAGATGCAAGATTTGACGCTGCAAGGGTATCTTCCGTATGAGTTTTAAGTGATATGTATTCCCGTATCTGTAAGGCAAATGCTACCGTTGCTACGAGGAACAGCAGGACGTATACCATCGTAAAAGTTGCCAACTCCCCTTGTCGTTTTTTGGTTATCCATCTTATCATGATTAATTTTTGGCCGTAGACATTCTGCGGACTCTGATCGGTATAGTTCCGTCCTCAAAAAAGAACCGCAGCATATCATTTCCGTCCATATTAAGCTGTTCTATCGGCAGCTTACAGGTTATCTGTAGATATACCGCGTTGCCATAACCTGCATCCGTCATGGTGGATCCTGTCAGGTCAATATCTGTGACCTGTAGATCTGATAAATCTTGCATAAGGCTTGTCCGGCTTGCTGCATCCAGATATCCCATAGTCTCCATGGTAAGCATGTATTTACGGGATATCTGCTTTACATCTTCATTTAGGCTGAGTATCTGATATAAGCCAAAAAAGACTGTAATCAGAATCACCGCAGCAATCACCATGATCATTGAGGGCAATATGTCTACTACGCTTCCTTTTCTCTTTTTCATCATCCCAAAATACCGATTGCCTTATTCTGCATGGCGGTTACGATTGCCTGAATAAAACTTGTCAGACTATCCTTCATGACTACGCATAATAACAGTGCGATAATGCACAGGCCCACCGTAACCAAGATTCCATCGAGTCCCCGGCTCTTGTGATAAAATACCTTCTTGGCCAGTTCCATTGCTTTCAGCTGCATTTTTGCCATTTTCATCTTCATTTTCGTTCCTCCTATTTTTTAAGATATTTGTAGTTACATGTATCAGAAAGACCCGACCGACGCATACATCTGTGTGATAGCAGCATACAGGGCTACACCGATCATTGCGCCCATAATGCCCATCAGACAAAATGTAGTTATTCGGTTGAGTTTTTCTTTCTTTTTAAGTTGCAGACTTGCCTGCATATCCGTGATCTGCTGGGATATATCCCGCAGTAGTTCCATCGCCTGTCCAGATTCCCGGGCTTGTAGCAAAATAATGCAGAGCGAATCGATAAATCCATTGTCAAATTTTTCATTAAGTTCTTCCAACGATTTATCAAATGAACCGTTAAAATAAATGGTAGTAGAAAACTCACTCAGCGCATTTCTTAAACGTCCCGCCGGAAAGGACTGATAACTCTCTGACAAGGCATCAATCATAGGCACCCCTGCGTGGATCTGTACCTGTAAAAGACTGTACAGCGTCTGAATCTGTGGGGTCATTGCGTCATTATCTTTGTTGTTCATATACAACAATAATAATGGCAGCAAAAAGAACCCAATCACCATGCCAACAAGTCCCAAAAAGGCATTTACATATATTCCAACCGTGAATCCGATGGCCGCCAGACAAATACGAATAGCCAGGTATTTCACCGGATCGATCCACGATCCGAAATGATCTGCTGCACCATGAGACATTAGGAATCTACGAGTTTCTTCGTAATCAAAGAAAACTTTTTTTTCGTGCAAGATTCCATCAATGCGGATGTATGTCCTATGTAGTGCTGCCATGGGGTGATAGGTCTTTCCCACATAGATCATCAGTAAAAACGATAATATAGCTATAAGCGCCGGTAATATCTTTAAACTAATTTCTAATGGTGTCATAACTTTTTACCTTTCTTTCATAATTGCCAGACCAAATATAAGATAGCAGATGCCCGCCACGCCCAGAGCGATATATCCTACCAAACTATGGAACAATATATCCCAGATAGATGCCTTTACCATGGTGTCTACCACTAAAAGGACAATTAACAGCATTACTGACAGAATCACCATTTCGATGATGGCACTGTCTGCTATAGCTCTGCGTTCCTGGCTGGCTCTTTTTGCGTCCATCAGGTTCCGGCGGAGGCTGTCTACTATGACCTTTAGATTAGCCGTATAGCGCGAACACACTTCGAGGTTAATAATTATTTCTTTAAATTTTTCGTGCTCAAATTGGTCTGCCAGCCCCATCAATGCTGCAGAAACATTACCTGTGGTCTGTGCTTCGATGTAGCATCCTTCCAAGGCTTCTGCCAATATCGGCGGAGTATACTGTGCTGTTTGATGTAGGACGTTCGTAATTTCACCCTGAATCGCCGAAAAGTTTCCTAACTGATTTAAAAATTCCAAAAGAGATTTATCTATAGTCTTAAAATTTCTTTTTGCAAGAATCATTTCTGCGATTTTGATGATTAAGTAATATCCCACAGCTGCCAATAAACCGGTCATAGTGTTCTTCGTGATAATCAACGTTCCCAGATACGCTCCAGCGGTTGTCAATACTACAAGTACTGCCCATGCTTCAAAAGACAACCCTCTGACTATTTTCCCAATCCGGCTATAAGTGTACAGTTTTTCAGGATTTTCGATAATTTTTTCAAGTCTGGTCTTATTTTTTTGATCCCGGATCAGCAGATTTGCGTGTGCTTCTATCTGACGTCTCGCCGCAGTTTCTTCAATAGATCCTCTTACTGTTGCCAACCCTTTTTCAATAATTTTTGTTCTCTGCAGATACCAAAAAAAGAAGAAAATTCCGGAAAAAAGGCAGATTGCTATAATAATTTTCAAAATGATCATCATTTCATTCCCTTCTGTTCTTCATTAGTTTATAAATGGTACAGAGATTTATATTTAATGGATTGCGTAACGTCATCCCATCCGTCTATTTCCAGAACCTCGTACACCTTATAATCTTTGACATTAATGACCGTGTGATAGCAGTCAGCAATCATCTTTAACAGTTCTGCGCGATTGTATTTGTTCCCTGATGCCTGTAATGCATAATCCACGATTTTCTCCGGTGCCGCCTGTGCAGATAGGGAATGGACTGTGGCAGCACTGATCTGCCCGGTGTATGCTGCATTGATCAGGTACATAGCTTCTGTCCCCTTTACTTCCCCGATGATGAAAAAATCCACGTCCATGGTCAGTGATGCTATGCTCAGCTGTTCCAGGTCATATTTAACTGCTGATTCCGCTGATTCCGACAGAGAATGTAAAAAGATCATATCCGGATGATGCTTGGTCGTAAGCTCATCTGCCTGCTGTGCTACCATAACCGCCATATCTTCCGGTAATGTTTCCTTTAAGGCATTCAATAAGGTCGATTTACCATCTGAGTTACCGCCACAGATCAATGTCGATCCCGTCCGGAATCTATCCACTAAAGTATCCGCTAATTGCTGTGACATAAATTTTTCCTGAACAAGATCCGAAATCTCCGGGAAATTTTTGGGGAACTTACGGATAATAAGATATGGATTTCCGTAAGTGGTAACAATCGGCGTAATTAACGTAAATCGCAATATAAAGTTCTTGTCAGTTTCATCATCAGCAAATCTCTGAATAGCATTAAGGTTTGAGATATTAACACCATTTTGCGTCGCCACACGGTCGATAAATTCCCGGTATTCCTGATTAGATGCAAATTGTACATCTGCCGCTTGACGTTTCCCCCGCTTTTTTATACGGATTTTGTTATAGGCAATACAATGGATATCCGATATCTCCGGATCCTCAATCAATGAGGTCAACCGAAAGTATCGGAATACGTATTGATAAAACATCAATCTTGCCTGGTCTTTTACCTCTGTATCTGCATCTATTTTTTTCAGGGAATCATCTACATATGCCATAAATTCCGCATCCGTGATCCTTTTCTGGCGCAAGCGGACAATTAGATCCTTCCGGGATGATGCATATTCTATAATCAAATTTTTAAAAATATCATCCTTTGACAAATTCATTTTTCCCGCCACATCCTGTTGTACTTCACGATTCCTTTTTTCTTTTCCTAACATGCCTTTCTCCTCTTATTACATTCCCATTGCAAGCGTTATTACTGACACCATAATTCCACACAATATTCCGCAAAATGCTATTATCTTTATCACTCGGACTATTGTATTTTCTAAATTACTGGATTCGTATATAATCACCGTATCCGCCGGGAAGCGTTGTTGATCCATTTCCTTCCATGGGTTCTCCTCCTCTTTCTTTTCCCGCAAATTTTCTAAAGGTTCTGATGGCTCATTTTGCGAAACCTCTTCCTTTTCCTCAATAACCTTCTCTTCCACTACAGTCTCGGAAATTATGCCCTCAGTTTCTTCATCTTCCATTTTCACAATGTGGGGCAGCCTTGGTAAGTCTGTCACCGACTCTGGAATTGATGTTTTTTCCAGACAATTTTGTAGTTCCTGAATCCGAAGATCCAGTTTTGCATCTGTTTGCTGTAATGTCTCTAATTCATCAATCAGATCATTGCATTCCCGCTTCAGGTCTCTGATATCCATTCATATACCTTCCTCTCATGAGTGGCAACAGGATGATGGAATCCGTATGCGCTGTCAAGTGTTTTTTATTTTTTTTATGTAGGTATTTATGGCTGCTTTTTTCAGAAAAAATATTTTCTTTTGTCTAAAGAAACAGTGAAAAGAACTGATAAAAGACAGAATACGTTCCCCAGCTGCTACAATACCCGGCTGCATATTTTTGCGCTTTTTCACTTCTGGTTCCTTGCATAGTTTTGGAAAAAGTGTCCTTCAACAGCGTGTTGAACGGCACCCAAAATAGAAAAGATTATCCACAGAGACACCATACTTGAAAAGTTCACTATTTCACTGCACAAAACTTGAATAAAATCTCTCTTTTTCCACACGAAAAAAGAAGCCACACCGGCTCCCTACTCACATTTATCATCTATTTTTCTCTTGCTCTTCGGAATTTCAGGACATGATCTATGATTTTTGAGATTTATAGAAACACAAATAAGCCTATTTTCATAGACTTACTTAGCCATCTGTGGCTGATTCAGTATTTTCTCCTGTAGCAGGCGGTGTACAAACTTCGGATTTAACCGCCGGTTCCACTTGTACCGGTTCCTGATTCCTGCATTCCGGATCCGTATGCTTTCAAGTACAGCCTCTGAGAACAGCCGGATCAATGTTCTGTTGTCAGGTACCTGTCCGGCGTACTGTGTCAAAAGTTTCGACGCTTCCTTCCCTTCCTTCTCTGTGTAGGTTGCACGATTCCTCCGCAGTACAAACCGGTTCACATGCTCCCTGAGCAGTTCTGTATCCGTTTTTCCGCTGTTCTTCTCTGCAAAATGTGCATTCGGGCGGATATAATATATCCCCTCTGTGATCGACATAACAAAGAACCTTTTTAGCCGGTGAAGATATCTTAAAATAATGCGTTTCGTCACAGAAAAGAGCTTACCATACTTTTCTAAAAGCTTCTCTTTGCCTATTCTGTATTTCCCGCCATTTGACGGGTTCTTTGCAATTTTAAGAAATTCCAGTGCAAGCAGTTTCTCCTGCGGTCCGCATTTCTGGAACTCCGGATCCAGGAACAGATCATCACCAGTGCTTACATAACCGGTAATTCCATTCTGGAATGAATTGTCCAATATCGTAACATCCCAGTCTCCGTAAAAGGCTTTATCTACCTTTATGATCTCCTTAGCCTGTAGGCTGCGCAGCACGTCATAAAATGTCTGATACGATATCTGTAGTGCTTCACAAATATCCCGATAGTATATTCCAGACACACAGCCGGTATCGTCCTGGTAATGCGATATATGTAATATAAAATCCATTTCTGCCCTGGACAAATCTGCCCGCAGCAGTTTGTCCAGCACACCGTATTTTATCTTTTGCATATAAATTAACAGTTCCTTTTCATCGTTTATACTGATAATCGGTTTCTCAGATCACAGTCACTCAAACTATAAGTGCGTTTATTCTCCAGCTTCTGTCGACAACAGAAACGCTCTGCACTGTCAATGGAATTAAGTCCAAGCGTTCCCTGTAATCTGAAAATATTCATTCCACTGTCATACATTTCTTTTGCCGCAGAGTTACGCAATATCTTAGGTGTTATATTATAATTTTTCAGGCAATAACGTACTGTCTGTTCCGAAACTGCACGTCCACGCCTGTTAATAAATACTGCATCAGAATCAACTACGTCCACCGATGCTGTATCCACATCACTTTGATATGTCTGTAATGCAGTTATGACCTGCTTATTTGTTATGAGAAATTTTCGTTCCCGTTTGCCGTTTCCGTGCATAGACACTATAATAAATTCATCAAAAAATTGAATATCGTCTTTTTTCAGGGCACAAAGTTCAGATATTCTCATCCCTGTTGCATAAAGTAACTCCACAATGGCCATATTTCGAGATTTTTCCCAATAAAATTTTCCTTCTTTCGGAATACTATATAGTTCCCGGAAGATTCCAGTTACTTTGTCCGCCGTCAAAGTAACCGGTGTTTGCAGTTTAACGCGCTGGGATTTTATTACAGGCGTTTCCTGAATATATCCTTTCTCTTTGCAGTACTGAAAAAATATATGAAATGAAACACTCCTGCGTAACATCGTAGCCGGCTTTAAGCTGCCATTACCTTTTATTATTTTTTGGAGTTCTTCCGATTCAATATCCAGAAGTTCTGTATGTCTCTGGCTTCGATCTAAAATCTCTAAATCACATCTGTATGCTTTAAGCGTACTCCAGCTCAGTTTTCTTGCTTCGCATTGCTTAAGATATTCATTAATTGCATCGTGAATCGTCATGTTTTCTGCCCCTATCTATCCATTTTTTACCCCACTGTATACCTTTTAGCTGCTTTTTGTGGAGCTTTTCAAACCGCCTGTATAAGCAAAGATGTTCCCGCGTAAGATTATCGTAATCCTGATATATCTTGATCTGATCCTCTTCCAGGCGCCTGTGATCCTGAATCGCCTGCTCGTATCGTATCTGGAGTTTATTCAGACTGTTTGCATAAAAATCCACTAAGTTATCATTTGCATGCTTCTGTTCCGACATCCTAAAATTTCCCCGCTTTCTACAATTACAAATACTTGTTTAAAATATCTCTTTTAGACAAATGTCTGCGTTCCTCTCTGGAACCGGATCCGGAAGGTACCTCTCTGTGTTTCGGCTGTAACTCATTCAGAAAGTTGATGTCCTTTTGCATTGCCGTCTCCTGTGTAGCTTCCAGATTTTTTCGGATGGTATCTTTGTTTTCAGCTACTTTGTTGTACATCTCCTCCAGACGCGTCTTAGGATAAGTCATACCGCAGACACAGCAGATCGACTCTTCTCCGCTGTATGCCCGAAAGGTATCTACCGGGGTTCCCACCGCTTTCTCCAGATCTTCCATGCTTACATTTCCGGTCAGAGCTGCCGTTATATACTTCACTGTCCGGTCTGCTTCCGCAGGAGCATACTCATTGTCTGTCAGTGCCTGTATCACCTGTGAGCTATCTACTCCCTGCGCATGTACAATCATAGCCATGCCATGTGCTTTTAACGTCTCCTCGATCTCCGCTCTGTCAATATTTCCGCGGAGACTCTTATATTTCTCCGGGATCTCCAGAAAACTGTTGAAATCATCTGCAAACTGCTCATTCAGGTTTATTTTATCCCCTCTGTTGTTATCCAGGATAAAGCAGGCTGCCGTCCCTTGGATCTGCGTCAGTTCAGTGAAACACTCATAAGAGTTGATGTGGGCTTTTACACTTTCTGCCGGTGACGGAAGGATTGTGACTGCTCCTACCTCCCGGCCATCATCAAGCAGTAAATCTATCAACATAGGTCCTGCTCCGGATCCCGTGCCTCCTCCACTAGCAAAGATCACAAAAAGAAGCCTGTCCTGTAATTTTGCCTCAATTTCTGCAGCTATGTTATCAAAATCCTCTACGATAAGATGTTTTGCCTTATGCCGGTCTTTATTGCAGCCTTCTCCATTGGATACATGATACCGGAACTTTGCATTTTCCAGTGTCTCCAGATCCTCTCTGGACGTATTAATATATAGTACTGTGTAACCCATACTCTCAAAAAGCTGACCGATATTTCCTCCGGCCTGTCCTACCGCTATAAATGCAATCTTATCCTTCATCCGTATAATCTCCTATCTTTATTTCTTATTCTGCTCCAGGAATTCCTTTCCGTCATCCGTGATATAAAAAGTGTTGGCTTTTCCATCCTTCATACCTTTTTTCACGTATCCCTGATTTTCATAATCCCGAAGTTTTTTAAATAATGTATTTTCTCTTACATCTAAATCTTCTGTCTGCATGATCTCCTTTAATGACATAGCTGCCATACGGTTATCCGCATTATTTGCCAAAAGTACAGACAGCACCAAAAATCCCAATCGGTTCACACTCTCACCGTCTCTTTCTTCCTGCATCTCTGATATAGTCTGATTATCTCTGATTTACTCAGATTATCTCTGATATTCTCTGCTATATTGTGATATATCCGAATGCTGTTATCTATTACATGCCCCTAAGTTATTTTTTGAGCATATCTTCCATCGCATCGTCCGTCATCTGCGCATACTGATAAAGATCATATAATGGTGCATAATTGTATTTTCCAAAGGCACGAAATCTGTATTTGCCTACTTTTTTTAATACACCATTTCTTTCCAAGCATTTTACATCCTGATGAGTGATGTTAAAGGCACTCTGATATACCTGGCTGCTGACGCCTATTCCAAATAGATCAGCAAACTGCTTATATTCAAAGCCGTTGTTGCAAAGAAGATCAAACAGCTCTTCTTTTTTCATTTTTTCGTTACATTCAATACCCGCAGAGCTGCATAATGAAATAAGCTGTTCTTTAAAAGCAACGCTCTGAGTGCCGGCATTTTTGCATACTTCCTTTTTCACATACTCCTCGACAGATAATTCTTTATCAAAATAATTGATATTTCTCATTTTCATCGCCCTCTTTTCTGATCTTCTCTGCTATATTCTGATATACTTGGATACTATCTGATATAATTCCGACAATCCAAGATAACCAATGCCAAAGTACATGACCAATCTCCACAGCTTGTCCATAATTCCTCCGGTGCGGAAATTGCATACCCGGATCCTTGCAACACTGAACGGTATCAGCAGCGGAACTCCACCGGAAAGCATATCCAGAATCAAATGGCTGAGATTACCTGCAATCATCCCTATCAGAAAAGCCTTCTCTATTCCGTTTGTATTGCCGATAACCGGCAGTGCCAACAGCATTGCTGCAGGAACCAGCAGAGAATGAAGCAGTCCCCGGTGTCCTGTCATGGAACGGACATTCTCTCTCAGTTTCCGCGGCAGAATGCCGGAAAGCAGCCGGATTCCTCTCTGACAGCCATGGACTATCAGCTCCACTACAGGCAGTCTGCTACCGATCTGGCTGTGGACATTGTCGATATCCGGGAGCAGCCCTCCCAGAACCGATCCGGTGGCCATTGCCAGCGTCATAGCGCCGGGGCATCCTGTATAGTGACTTATGACAAGTCCGGCAAAGAATCCTGTTGCACTATGCGTTTTCCCCGTCATGCTTCTACCTTTCCTTCGGTTATCTTTTGCATCTCCCGAAAACAATGATACGAACAATAATATATTTTCCGCCGCTTTTGGCGGACAGTATACACCCAGTTGGTCCTGCCTCCGCCCCTGGTCTGATAAGGCACTGCAAAAATCTCGTGACATACCGGGCAGCGATATATTTTGCTTACTCCACCGCATCGTTTATACATTTTTAACACCTTAACCTCTTGACAAGTACTTTGAAATCCTATATTGTAACGTTTAACAGGATGCGGAGTAATTTATATACTTCGCATGTCTACTCAGACACAGTGCTTCGGTTCTCCAGCCTTTATAGCACTGTGTTTTTTTATCCACAAAATTCCGGGTAGCGCAGCCTGACTGCCTGCCAAAAATAAGGGGCATATCCGCAGCAAAATATCTCTTCCACTGCGTAGCTTCTACATTCATCCAACTTCTCCTCCTCGTCCTCATAGTCATCGACACTGGCTATACCGTTGGTATACAGATTGAATGCCAGTCTGATTGCACGCTTGCTTCCCGAGGTCTGCCATCCCTCCTGCAGAGCTTCCGTCCGGATCAGCCCGGCTTTCAGATCATATACATTCTCGAAATGCTCCCGGACAGTCCGGTCGATTCCCAGGCAGTAGATCAATGCCATATGGTAAATATCAAGTTCTCTGCACTTTAGTAAATTTCTGCAGAAAAAGTCCTTATGCTCCTTATTCATGAATTTGATTCCTGCACATAGTTCTTCCATTCGGTATCCTCTCCTTTTTATGTAGTATTTTTTAGTACCTTTCCTTGCAACACATACACGGCGCGAATTTCGGTTCACAACAGTTTTTGCTGCAAGAGCTTCGCAAGCATTTCCTCCGGCAAATCTCCACCAGCTAGTTCACCGACCGGCGCACCTATAATCTCCGCCAGATCCCACAGATCTCTCAGCCGCATTGATCCCGGATCCTCGATCCGGTTCATAAGTGTCCTTACCTGTACATTCTGCTTTGCAGCGATCTTGTCTTCGGACACTTTGCTCAGTTCTATGTGCCGCTTGATTCCCGCCCTGGCTCTGGATGCGTAATTCTTTCTGGCCGTTTCTGTTCTCAGAAGGTTGGATTTTGGCATCTTCTCACTTCCTCTCCAGTTTAAATATAGCCCTAGCTAATTGCTACTTTGGTGTCCTTATAGTCACAATCTAATAGGTTATACAGTCTGTCGTTTCCACCCCTACAAAATTCATTACCTTAACGCACCAGTAACTTTTTTGCTTTATCGGGTTTAAATTGTTCTAATGGAACACCAAGTGCATCACATATCCGCATATACTCATTAGCCTCAATTTTTCTATTGTCATTCAATATCATATTAAGGATAGGTGACGGAATTCCTGTCTTTTCTGATAAATAGGATTGTTTTATTCCATTCTCTATCAGATATTTTTTTATATCGCTACCTTTCAATCTGTTTTCCTCCTTTCAAAAACAGCTTTCCTGTTTTTCTTAACTATAAAACAGCACTTCTGATTTGTCAACATATTTTTCAGATATTCTGAATTTTATATTGTATTTTCAAAATTTCTGTGCTACTATTGCCTTATAAACAAGGAGGCAATCATGGGAGACGACACAATTAAAAAAAATATTTCTAAAAACATTGCAAAATATAGGGAATCCGCCGGTCTCAGTCAAAAGGAATTGGCCAATAAGCTCGGTGTTGTTCCCTCCAGAATTTCTAATTGGGAAACTGGAGCGAACTGTCCTACAATAGATATTCTTTTTGAAGTATGCGAAGTGTTAGGAGTCTCCATTAATGATATATATGGCGTGTATCCTGATTCAAAGTTTGTATTAAAATATGGTGAACAAGACTTGCTAAAAAAATACCGTACTCTGGATTCGCATGGAAAAAAGATAGTCGATTTTGTACTTACGGAAGAAGCCGATCGCTGCTCCTGTGAATCTACCTGTACTCTCAGTGTTGAAGAACAGTGTGCGGCGGTTGCCAGAGATATTCGAAAGTATATTGGTCAGATTGATGTGCATGATCCTGATGCCGGTCGGAAGTTGGAAGCTCTTATTCGCGGCGATCATCCGGAGAGTAAACAGATAGGGTAACACCCTTCCCGGCAAGGTATTGGCTAGATTAAAATGGTCACTTTTGTTGTTCCGTGATGATCTAAGTTAATAATTACTATATGTTCAGGTACTAAATAAATAGCATATACGTCTGGATACGGTAGATACAAATATATCTTCGTCATCATAAACACCCCTCGCTCCCTGCCGGAGGAGGGTGCCGCACTATTTTAGCAAAAAATGTTTTCATTTTGGATATAAAAACAGCCCCAGTGTTGGAGCACCGGAGCTGATCCGATCTTACCGGGAAACCCGAATAAAATCACCCTAGACAAGTGCATTTTATCATTTTCCCGGGGATTTTGCAAGTCACCGGGCATTTTTATGCCCATTTTTAGGAGGATGATACTATGGCAACAGCTTACAAATTGCCGAGTGGAACATGGTGTATCAAGCCATACAGCCATTCAGAGCCGATGTACAATGCGGACGGTTCCCCCGTCCTGCAGAAAAACGGTAAGCAGAAAATGAAACGAATCTATAAGACGATTACCGGCGCTACCAAAAAAGAGGTGGATTTTGAAGCAGCGCAGTTCATGTTGCAGAAGGAAGAAGAGCTTGCGAATCAGCCGAAGCAAAAGAAAGCGGACTATACTCTCCTGCCTCTCACAGAACTGATAGATAAATATATCGAGTCCCGGCTGGTACTGAACAGGTCTCTTACTACCATCCAAGACTACTGGTGCATCCAGCGGAACGGTTTTCAGGATCTGATGCAGATTTGTGTTAAAGATATGGACAAGGAGCTCCTGCAGGAATCCGTCAATATGGAGTCTCAGCGTCCATGTAAACGTAAGAAGGGCGTGACGCTCTCTCCCAAACGTCTACAGAACGAATGGAGTTTGCTTGCATCAGTAATCCGTAAATATACAAGTTCTTTAGATGATGTTCTGCGGAACATTGAGCTTCCAGAGGTTCCCGAGCGTGTGCCCGATCTGATTCCGGCAGAAGTTCTGCTCCCGGCCATTAAAGATACTGAGTTGGAATTGCCTGTATTGCTGGCCGCATGGCTCAGCTTTTCCATGTCGGAGATCCGTGGCCTCACAAAATCAAAATCAATCTCCGGAGATCACATCCGCATTGCAGAGGTCGTGGTGGTTGTAGGTGGTAAAGATCACCGCAAAGAAATTGCAAAAAACAAATACCGTAACCGTACTCACAGGATCCCGCCTTATATCAAGTCCCTGATCGATAAAGTTCCCGGGGACAGGCTCGTTACCCTGACCGAGGCCCAGATCTATCACAGGTGGATCAAGTTTCAGGACGAGCACCGGTTTAAGCATATGACCTTTCATGATCTCCGCCATCTGAACGCATCTGTCATGGCCGCTCTGCGTATCCCGGACAAATATGCTCAGGAACGCGGAGGCTGGAAGTCTGACAAGATCATGAAAAAAGTATATACCCAGACCTTCTCCGAGGTCCGTGTTGCTGTAGATGATAAGATCGACGGATATTTTGACAATATTGCAAATCCCATTATGGAAAAAATGCCGTGGGAAAAGTATAGAGCCTGGCTCACCCTTTTTGGGAAGGAAGATAACAAGAAAAGCCAAAAAGAATTTATGAAGTTTATTGAGGAACAAAAAATTGCTACATAACCGTTTCATGTTGCATTTCATGTTGCATCGTGTCGCAAAACGCATGTAAATAGCGTATTTGTATTACATATATTACATTCACGATGTTGTCGGAAAGCCAGTGTTTATCAGCATTTGCCGTATTTCCGGCATTAGATAGAAAATTGCTTTACGGGTTCGATCCCCGTCTCGCGCTTATAAGTAAAAAGGAGTGATGCATAAAGCATCGCTCCTTTTTATTTTCGAGCTCTGCCAGGGCTCGAAAGTTCGATGTCTACACTCCGCTCCGGTCCGCGCAGACCGAGGTCCCCCGGACCTCGTGCGCCGTCTCGCGCTTGTTAAGACCCGCATTTCCGTTTTCATGGTGCATAAGATATAAGCAAAAAGACGACTGCACTTTGTTGCAGCCGCCTTCTTACTGATTGTTTGTCTATTGTTCGATTTTATCCGCATATTTGATGCGGTAGATCCGACGCAGGGAATCGTTCACGCGTTCCTCGGAGATGGTTCCGTTCTGGACAGCCTCCAGTACGCCGTTGTATGCGGTCTCGAAGTTCTCCGGCGCATAGATCATGTCGCAGCCGGCACGCAGTGCCAGTACTGCTGCCTCATCGGCTCCGTAATAGTTCGTGATTGCCGCCTGGTTCATGGCACCGGATACGATCACACCGCGGAAATTCAGTTCATTTCGTAAAATATCCGTTACCACCGCACCGGACAGGGAGCAAGGAGTATTGTCTCCTGTCAGGGAAGGTGCTGCCATATTGCTGACGGTGATCATTTTGGTCTCACCGGAATCAATACAGCTCTGGAATACTGCAAATTCATTGGCTCTGAAATCTTCCGCACTTCTGTCCGTAGAAGCCATGCCATTCTTCGTGCTCTGGGTCGTACTGCCGATACCGGGAAAATGTCCGATAGCAGCTGTTACTTTCTGTTCCTGCAATCCTGTCTGCATGCCGGTCACAAAAGATGCTACCGTTGCCGCATCCGTGCCGTAGGAGCTGCTGCCTGCCGCATTTCCATCCACTACTTTCAGATCTGCCGCAGGGGCAAAATCAAGATTGAAACCAAGCTCTGCCAGGTAACTACCCACTGTGGTTCCGGCAGTATAGGCGTTATTGGTATCTCCGGATGCGCCGATAGTCTCCGGGGAATCGGTCTTCGTTCCCAGGCCTGCCGCTGCCACAGCGTCGGTTCCGGATCCTTCTCCGTCGATCGCAATAAACAGTGGATAGCTGGTATACAGCTTCGTATTGTCGATCATCTGCTTTAACTGGTCTGCGGACTGAATATTTTTCGCCGCATAGACGATACCGCCTACCGGATATTTGGATAATGCATCCTTGGTTCCGTCTCCTGCCTGCACTGCCGCAGATACACCGGTGATGGATTCCGGCGTGGTGATAAACAGTCCTGCTACCTTGTCCTCCAGGGGCATGTTCTGAATGATGGCTTCGTCTATGATCTTATCCAGCTTCTGTTCATTTGTCAGTTCCGGTACAGTCTCCACCGGTTCCGTAGGCGCCGTGATGGTCTCCTCGGAAACTATGATATCATCCAGCCTGTTCTGCTGTTCCTGCCGATCGTTGCTCATGCCGGTGATCTTACTTACAGCAAACACAATTCCCGCTGCCAGCACCAGGATCATAATTCCTACGACTGTATATGCAATGATCTGGCTTCTCTGCCGTCTCTTATGTCTTTCTTCCCGTCTGTTCTGCTGACTTTCCTGTCTCTGTTCGTTTGTATCCATTTTCATAACTCCTCTATCTGTACTACTTTCCTATTGTACATGATATCGATAGGTTTTTCCACTGGAAAAAAATATATTTTGCGAATGAGGCTCTGAATAGTTGTTCCATCTGAATAGTTGTTCCATCTGAATAATTGTACAACAATAAGAGAGCGTACCGATCATTCTTTCAATCAGTACGCCCTCTCAGACTACAGGCTCCAATGGCTTGCCCTCTCTTTCTTAAATTTGATCTTCCATTTTGTCTTTTGTTCTCTTTCCACTTTTCTTTTGTACGTATGTACTGTAATGTGAGATAATTCTTATCTTCTGTTGTTCATTACTTTTTCTTCTGTGTACTTGATGTTCTCTATATAAATTGGTTCTCTTTGGTAGTTCTATTCAGTTGTACATCATGGAAGACTGTGGTAGGACTTTACTTGTTAGGTGGACTATACCTCTCTTTCTATAGATTCTTTTGTACTTCTCTCCCAACCTTCTCTGTTGGGCTGTTCCGTTTCTCTTTTGTTAAGTTTAATATAATACAAGGCTGTGCATTTGTCAACACATTTCTTGAAATATTTTAATTTATTTTCAATATTTTTACTGAATTGGCATATTTTTACATTTTTCGACATTTTATTATGTATTGTCTGTCATTTTCGCCTAGTAAAAAGACTCCTGCAAGTCAATGCAGAAGTCTTTCTTTTCATTTTCCTTATACCTGCTGCAGACGTTGCAGTACTTCCTCTCGTTCCGGGATTGCACTGGCTGCGCCCTCTCTCGATACAGCAATGCTTGCCGCCATACTGGCAATGCTGAGTGCCCTGACCGGATCCTGTTCCTTCAGATACTCCGCAATGAAGTATCCGGTATAGGTATCTCCGGCTCCGGTGGTATCTACGGCATGGCAGGGATAAATCTTCTGAGGGATTATTTTTGCCGCCGGGTCACTTCCTTTGCCCGCATAGACAGAACCTTCTGCTCCCAGGGTCAGTACTATCTCTGCCTGTGGGAATTTTGCCTGCATACTTGCAAGTACTTTCGCAGGATCTTTTTCACCGGTGAGTTGTCCTGCTTCCACTTCATTCAGGATAAACATGGATATTTTTGACAGATCACATGCCAGCACCTGATCGTCCATGGGCGACGGATTCAGGATAATCTTCATACCTTTTGCATAAGCACTGTCGATGATGTAGGGCAGATTGTTGATTTCATTCTGCAGAAGCAGATAATCTCCTTCCGAAAATGCCCCCAGCACTTCATCAATAAAGCTCTTCTCCATGCAGCGATTTGCTCCTGGATAGAGAATGATACAGTTCTGACCGTTTGTATCCACCTGGATGATTGCATTGCCGGTACGTGTCTCCACGTTGCGGATAAACCGGACATCTGCTCCACTGTCAGCACATACCTTACGCAGCATCTCGCCATCTTCTCCAATCTGACCGGCATGGAAGACCTCAGCTCCCGCCTTTGCCAGTGCAACTGACTGATTCAGGCCCTTGCCGCCGGGATGGATTGCCAGTCCCAGGGATGTCAGTGTCTCCCCGGGGGCTACAATGTGCGGCACCTGATAGGTATGATCCAGATTCAAGGAGCCAAAATTCAATACTTTCATAATAAACACCTATGTCTTTCCGTAACCTGTGGTCCACGGGACTCAGGTACAAATTTGTGACTAAAATGCCATTTCATAAATTTTACGACAATCGTCACGATTCAGATGTACGATGCCTCCGATAGAATGATCATCTCCCCGGAAAGCAATTCTGTCAAGCATATCTTCAATGCGATCCGTTGGAATGTTCATATCATGGAAAGAAATAGGCATACCCATGCTCTTAAAATACTCCTCCGTCTTCACAATACCTTCCTCTGCTGCCTGCAGGGTGTTGGTGCCATCCCAGTTCACGCCGAATACCTCTCTGGCATATCTGGCAAAACGTTCTGGCTTCTGACGGTACACATAGCGCATCCATGAACCCATGATGATCGACAGTGTTGCGCCGTGAGGAGTATCGTACAGAGCACTGAGTTCATTACCAATCTCATGAGTGCCCCAGTCCTGTACTCTTCCGATACCCACGGTGTTATTGTGGGCAATGGTTCCGATCCACATGATCTCTGCACGATATGTATAGTTCCGTCGGTCCTCCAGTAATTTGGGTCCGATATCCACTAACGTCCTTAAAATGCCTTCGGACATGCGGTCGATCACACCGATCTCATCATCCGGAGCGAAATAGCGCTCGCATACATGGGAAAACATATCTGTTACACCACAGGCTGTCAGGAATTTCGGTAGGGAATAAGTCAGTTCCGGATCCATGAACGCATACTTAGGACGCAGCACCGGATGACTGACTAAAAGCTTTTTACCCTCGTCAGTATTGTTCACTACTGCTACCTGGCTGGACTCACTTCCAGTTGCAGGGCAGGTTAAAAGAACCGCAACCGGCAGAGTGTGTTCCGGCTCTCTCTCCAATAAAATAATCCCATACATCACCTTCGGAGACAGTCCCCAGTCCGATGGCTTTGGCAGAATCAATGACACTGCCGCCGCCGATTGCCAATACGAGGTCAATCCCTTCCCTTTTTGCAAGCTCTATGCCTTCTCTTACCAGAGACAGACGGGGATTGGGCAAGACACCTCCAAGCTCGGCATGGGCTATGCCATTTGCTGTCAGCTGATCGCACACAGCCTGAAGTAGTCCCGTATCATAGAGATACTGACCATTATCATGGTGGATCAGCACTTTTTTCACGCCATCCTTTTTCAGGATTTCTCCAATCTGTTTCTCCGCACCTTTTCCAAAGATAAATCTCGTGTTGATGCAGATATCAAAATTATTCAGCATTATCTATTGTCCTCCTGTTCCAGTCGTTTTTTCAATTCCTCACCATTGGCCGCCAGCTCATCAGGACCTGTTTCCAACAGCTTATTTGTATCACCGTCCCCATAGGTTACACCGATACAGTGGATATGGTTCTCATGTGCTGCCGTTACATCACTGTAGGTATCTCCGATATATACGACACTCTCCCTTTCCATCTGTCCGGAGGCCATGACGTCCTCTATCACCTGAGCCTTGGACCGGATCACCTCTCCAAAAGAATCCGGAGAAAAGCATCCTTCAAATAGATCTGTCCATCCCTTCTTTTTCAGGATCCTTAACAGAGCTTCCTCAGGTTTTAGTGTGATAATGTAATTCCGGACTCCGCAGACCCGTGCTTCTTCCAGGATCTCACGGATTCCCGGATATAGTTCTGTCTTCGGATATTCACTGATAGTACGATAATGGATCGTCACCCATTCGTCAAATGTGGCTAGTTTTTCTTCACCCGGAAACGGGTGCACCTGCCGAAAGATTTCTCTCATCGGCTTACCGAGGTTGCTGTCGCAGCTTTTGAACTTCTCATCCATGCTGCCTCCCAGCTTCCCAGCCGCATATTCCAGAGAATCCCAGACATCTGCACCCGTATTGGCCAAGGTTCCGTCAAAGTCCCACAGAATCACCTTGTATTTCATTCTAATTCCTTTCCTTACTGCCGGATCAGAATTCCCTGAAGCACTGTTTGCTCCACAGGGTTCCGACGACTACCAGCAGGGATCCTACAATGATGGGAACGGTAATTCCTACCCCCAGCATGAAGGATGTCATCACTGTCGAAATGATCGGCAGGAAGTTTGATACTAATACCACCAGAAGCATGTTTCCTTTCTTGATGGAAAGGTTCCATAAGGTATTCGCCAATGCACCCACTACGATACCGGCATATAGAATCTGTCCAATGAGGCTTACAGAAAAATTTCTCGGTTCATCCATAAATATGGAGATAATCCCTAAAATCGCTGCTGTCACGATCATGTAGATTCCAACGCCATCTACCTTTTTGGTTCCTACATACTTTTTCACCAGGTTAGTATACACTCCCCAGGAGATTGCTACCACAAAGCCCATTGCGTATCCCGCCAGATCCCCTCCGGACAGGATATTATCCGCAAAACTGCTCAAATGGAAGATGTCCGCTCCGAGTTTGGCTACCACAATTCCCACAAAGCTTAAGGCTACACTGCAGATCAGCCACAGGGATGCCCTTGCATGTAAAATAGGAATCGTAAAGATCAGGGTAAACAATGGCCACAGGAACCGGATCAGTACCAATACGATCACTGACTCATCACTTTGTACCATGCTCATGGATACATAGGAGGATGCGGTGTATATGACGAACAGGCTTCCACATACCGTCCAGTATTTTCTGGGAACTTCACGGATACCGGTCAGTCCCTCTTTCTTGATCAGTTGCGTAACCAACACCACGATACCACCGATCAGATTGACCAGTGCGGCTGAGGTATATGCCCCCAGCCCGGTACTCAGGTTTCTGGTAAAAATTGCGCTGGTTCCCCAAATGATAATGGTCAGGAAGCCTAGCAGTGTATAATAAAATTTAGATTTTGAAGCCATACGCTTTCCCCCTTGATCGTTATTTCTTAGTTATAATTTCTCAAGGTCGTATATAACAGCTCCATAAATCCGGGGAAATCAAGTTCCAAAGCTGCCTCTGCGTTGGGCTTCTCACCACGGAAGTCCATCTGCGGCTCTCTGTACAGATCGATTGCAGGATCTACGCCACGCAGATGTCTGTAGTCGCATACGGTCATACCACGGGTCAGTTCACCCTTCAGTTCAATATCGATATGCATCTCAGCGGACTTGATCAGGTTCGGATCGATCAGCCAGGCTACTGCACAGGCATCATGCATATTCGCACCGGTCAGCTTAGCGCTCTTGACTGTGGAATCGATGAAGAACTCGGTCAGATCTGCTGCAAGATTTGCTGCCTTGGTGCCGATCTTACGAAACTCTGCTACATGCTCTGCGGTCAGGCAGCACTGTCTGGTCAGGTTCAGCCCGGACATCTTTACATGGATGCCGGAATGGAACACCTTGTATGCTGCTTCGGGATCCACAAAAATATTGAATTCTGCGGTAGGTGTCCAGTTACCGAAGGTAACGGAGCCGCCCATGATGCTCAGCTCTTTGACTCTCTCTACGATTCTCGGCTCTCTGTGGATCGCGCAGGCAATATTGGTCAGGGGACCGGTAGCGATCAGGGTTACATCATCGGTATTCATAACGGTGTCGATGATGAAATCTACTGCGTGCTTGTTCTGAGGCTTTGCCACAGGCTCCGGAAGCACGGGACCGTCCAGTCCGGACTCACCGTGAAACTGGGGAGCAGTTACAAGAGGCACTACCATGGGACCTGAATTGCCGGGATATACGGGAATATCGGTCCGTCCCAGCACTTCCAGTACCTTCAGTGCATTCTTGGTTACATTCTCTAATGTACAGTTACCACCGATGGTGGTAATGCCCAGGACATCCAGATGCTGTACAGCTAACATGATCGCAAAGGCATCATCATGCCCAGGATCACAATCCAGGATAACTTTCTTTTTTTCCATATATAAAAACCTGCCTTTCTAAACCATATCGAAATCAGTTTATTTATTTTCTGCCAGAAATGCTTCCAGTTCCTCGGTATTTGGTGAATTTCTTGCACCCTTTCTCATAACGGTGTATCCGGATACTGCGTTACCGCGGATCAGGCACTCGCGTAAATTCATGCCCGCAAGTCTTCCACTGATAAATCCAGCATTATACACATCTCCCGCACCTACGGTATCTTCCACTTTCACCGAAAATGCAGGTACGTATTCCTCGCCCTCTTTCGAGAAAGCATAGGATCCTTCCTTGCCATTTCTGACGATGACAACTCTCTCGTCGGAAACGAGTGCTTTTGCATTTTCCCGCCAGTCTCTGCCCTCGCCGAGGTACTTGAACTCATCATTTCCGGAGCCTAACAGATAGGTCGTATAGCGGATGACTTCTCTCACCGCTTTCTCATACTCCGGATCTAACTTTCCATCGTCCACCCGTAAATTCAGATCAAAGGAGGTCGGTACTCCTGCTTCATAAGCTTTTTTAAATATCTCAATAATTTCTGTGCGTGCAGATGTGTCATATACCAGAGACATTCCGGAGGAATGGACCCAGTCGGCTGCTTCGATCTTTTCAAACGGCACCTTGTCTCTCTCGAGTACCTTAAATGCCTGATCTACTCTGGGCCAGCCCCACAGATATCTCTCTCCGTTCTCATCAATAAAGGCAAAGACTCCCACGGTATTTAACTTCGGATCCACGATCAGGTCAGCGGTATTCACGCCCTGTTCCTTGAAATCCTTCTGAATATACTTACCGTACTGATCATCTCCGATGGTTCCGAGAAAGCTGACCGGAAGTCCCAGCTTGGCCAGTGCCACGGCAGTGTTTGCACTTGTACCGCCACCGACCAACTCAGGGTTAGGATAGTCTACCAGTGTCCTCTCTTCATTTAAAAAACGGGGATACGGTACGATGATGTCCACATTTGCATCGCCAACTACATATATATCACGCATTTAAGGATGCCTCGATGAATGCTTTTACTTTCACCGGATCCTTGCAGCCGCCGGTTCTGTCCTTCTCATCGTCGTAGTTGGTCCAGCTGTAGGAATCTACGCCGTAAGGATGTGTGATATGAATTGCCTCTGCTACGTTGTCTGCATCCAGACCGCCTGCGATGATACATGGAACTTTCGTACTCTCAACGATTGCCTTGTCGATCATTCTGTCATGTGTCAATCCTGTCGCACCGATATCACCTGCTTCCGGTGCCTTGGTATCGATCAGGAAGAAATCCGTCACCGGCTCGTAATCCTTAATGTACTGCATTACCTTCTGCTCCTCTAAGGGAACTCCTGCCAATACCGGGATTGCCTGCATGATCTTAAGTCCGGGGAAGCGGTCTCTCAGTTCCTGTACCTGTGCCGGTGTGATACCTTCGATATCTCCGGAGAGATGCAGGACATCGGGACACACAACCTTCAGATTTTCCGTGATCTCATCAATATCCTCAGCTACTGTAAGTCCTACCTTGACAGCCTCAGGCTGTACTCCTTCGAAGATTTCTTTAGCCTTTTCACAGGTCAGCTGTCCGGGTGTTCTCTTGATCTTACCATAGGATACTCCGATATGATGTCCTCCCATATCTATGACCATTCTTGCATCCTCTACTGTTCTGATACCGTAAATCTGAATGATTACATTTGCCATTACTATTTACCCTTCCTTTCTTCAAATACCTTCATAAAAGCTTCTGTAGTAAATACAGTTTCCTTAAACCCTGCGCCCTGTGCCACTTTAGTGATGGGTGGAGGTGTTACAAAGCTCTTCTTCAGTGTCTCAACCTGTGCAAATACTTCCTCAACCGGTCCATCTAACAACACCTGCCCTTTGCACATTACAATGATACGCTTGAAGTTATCTACTACGAATTTCATATCGTGGGAAATGGTGATACAGAGCTTTCCATTTTCCTTTAACTGACGGATGATCTCGCGGAGACGGATATTACCTGCCACGTCCTGTCCACAGGTAGGCTCATCGAAGATGACTGCCTTGGGATCCATCATAATGATGGCACCGATGGTACAGAACTTTTTCTCTGTTGAGGTCAGGTCAAAGGGATGCATATCCAGCTTGTCCTTCAGTCCTACAAGCTCTGCTACCCATTCGATTCTTTTCTGGATCTCGTCCTCTGGCATACCGATCTGCTTGGGTCCAAACTCAAACTCCTTGCGGACAGATTCCAGAAACAGCTGATCATCCGGGTTCTGGAATACATATCCTACCTCTTTAGACCATTTTGCAGTAGATCGGTTATTGATATCTTCTCCGTTGATCAGCACTTCTCCTGAGGTGGGACGCAGAATTCCATTGAAATGTTTTACTATAGTGGTCTTGCCTGCACCATTCTGACCGATGATAGCGACAGGCTCAGTCCCTTCTATTACAAGATTGATCCCCTTTAAGGCTTCATCTCCGGTAGGATAAACGTGCTTCATATTCTTTAATTCGATCTTCATCCTTTCAAAGCCTCCTTTACGAGTTCAATCGTGGGTTCCTCTGTAACCTCGATCTCACGATCGGTATAACCTTTTTCTTTCAGTGCATTGCAGATCTTGACGTAATCGGGCACTCCGATATGATGAGCCACGATGTCGGGATTGCCGAAGATCTTCTTAGGCTCGTCGATTGCCACAACTTCTCCGGCATCCAGTACCATGACCTTGTCTGCACATCTTGCGACACGCTCCATCTCATGGTCTACCATGATAACCGTGATTCCGTTCTTATTCAGATCCTTTACAATATCGAAAATCTCTTCACTTCCCAGAGGATCAAGCTGTGTCGTACATTCGTCCAGTACGAGAATCTTGGGCTCCATGATAAAGGTGGAACCGAAAGCTACTCTCTGTACCTGACCACCGGACAGCTCCAGGGGATTTTTGTGAATGATGTGATCGATTCTCATCAGTTTGGCTACGGTATCCACCTTTTTGATCATTTCTTCTCTTGGGATACCGCGGTTGCCCAGACCATATGCCAGTTCCTCAGCTACGGTACCTGCCGTATAGGACAGCTGGTTGAAGGGATTCTGGAATACCAGACCGATCTTTGTGGACAGATCAGCGATCGTGCTGTCTTCCACTACGCTTCCGTCGATTGTCACGCTGCCGGACATCTTACCTACGAAATAGTGAGGAATCAGTCCTACCAGTGCGTTGCACAGGGTGGATTTACCGGATCCGTTGGAGCCGATGATACAGAAAAAGCTGCCTTCCTCCACCTGGAAACTTACATTTTTCAGTGCTTTATGCTTCGTCTGGCGATATTTAAAACTAAAATCTTTTACATCTACTACTACTCTACCCATCACGTCACCGCCTTTAAATAATATTAAGCTTCATCAGAATCGTAAGGATCAGAACTACTACGAAGAATGTGATCAGCAGAACCTTCAAGATCTTGTCCGCCTGGGATTTGGTCACTTCCACATAGGTGGTCTGCTTTACATTCTTGATACCGAATCCTCTGGTCTCCAGTGTCATTCCTCTCTCCTGTGCATCTGTCAGGGAGGACATAACTACCGGTCCTAACAGAGGGATGAATGCTTTGATTCTGCCGGACAGGCTTCCGCCGGTCTCAACGCCTCTGGCGCTCTGTGCCTCCTGGATGACACTCATACGTCTCTGCATCTGGGGAACTACGTTTAAGCTTGCCAGTACGAGATAACCCGCCTTGGGGTTTAATCCGGATGCTGTCAGTGCTGCTACCAGCTTACCGGTGTAGGTAGTCTTGTTCATAATATAGAAGGTACCGAGGAATACTAACAGGGTGGTGATGATCTTCAGTGCGTACAGTGCACCCTCCTCACAGAATTTTGCAAATCCGAGGTCGAAGATTACCGTTTCATTTTTGGGACTGTAGCAGCCCTGAATGAACATCAGCATCACTGTAATGGGAATTCCAAACCCAAAAATCATTTTTGCAAAGGGAACCAACATTTTTGCCATTGCTGCCACGAAAAACAAGCCGATGATGATTACAATACCCAGCCATGAATTAGGGAAAATCAGACTTCCCAGACCCAGCGAGAATATAGCCAGGATCTTAGTCATAGGGTTCAATGCCTCGATGGCTGTATTCTTCGGGACAAAGTTATTTGTTACTTTAGCCATTTACAAACCTCCGTTTAGACAAAGAGGGTACCCATATAATCTATCAGAATTTTATAACCTTCCGGTCTCAGGACACAGCACATCTGCAGTGACCTTCCCCGGGCAGTTGCCAACTATGAAAGAAATTATTATGGATACCCTGCTTTAAGATCATAATTATTTTAAGGATTCAGAATCAATCCTCATCGTCGTCATCTGTTGCATCAGATGCATACTGGCTTAAGAATCTCCTGGGGATCTTCTTAACGATTACGTATGCGATTGCGAATGCGATAGCTTTGTCGATCAGATTCTCAAGCATGGAAGAAGAGAATACGGAAACGACAATATCCTTGGTAGCTGCAATCAGAGTTGCAGTTACTACGGAAGTACCGGTTACACCTGTAGCGCCACCATATACGAAGATGGTGATCAGGGAAGCGGAAATCGTATTGGTCAGGGAGCAGGCCAACCAGGTCAGGATCACACCCCAGATCTTCTTGAAGAGACCAGCCTTAACCATGTAACCGGTTACCAGACCACAGAAGATACTTACTAAGGAATAAGGTAAGTATACAGGGTTAGCTACCAAAGCCAGGAACACGTTGGTCAGCAGACCACACAGTGCGGATACCCAGGGACCGGACAGACACGCGATAACGATGGTACCGATCATGTCAAGGAATAAAGGTAACTTCAGTGTTGAACACAGGGTACCGCCGATCAGGTTGATACCTACTGCGATCGGAATCAGTACCAGAGATTTGGTGGAAAACTGAGCTTTTAAGCTTTCCATAAAAGTCATTTTCTTTTTCTTTGCATTTGCCATACGTTTACCCTCCACGTTTTTTAAAATCTTTATCAACTTATAAGTTGTATTACAAGTTGTAAATATTTAAAATATCATGCGGCGCCTGCATGATATTTTAGTTCTGACTTAGTTTCCCGCAGTATCTTCTCCTTTGAAGTTATCATCGAACGTTTCATCTTCGATCGCCTTCAGCGACTCTCGGGTAATCCTGCGAAGTTTTTCTGCATCTCTTGCCTTGATGCATTCAATGATCTGGGTATGGAATTCTACTCCCTCTTCCGCTCCTTTTTGGGTTACGGTAAAGGAAAGTGCGGAGTTCAGGATGTCTTTGGTAATATTACTGATTTTGATAATAAATGGATTTCTCGTAATCTCATACATCTTCATATGAAACTCGATATCATACTGTTTGTATTTATTGATATTCCAATGATCACAATGCTGATGCATCTTGCCTGTCAGCCGCTCAAGAACCTTGATATCAGAATCACTGGCTCTCTCGATCACTGCATCAATAATACCGACCTCCATAATCTTACGATATTCCAATACGGATCTTACATCCTCATTATCCATCATAAGCATCGGAGTCATGGACTTCAGATAGCTATTGGAGTTGACATTTTTTACAAAAGAGCCCTTGCCCTGATGTGTTTCCACCAGATTGATCGCCACCAGCTTCTGGATAGCTTCTCTTACGGTGATCCGGCTGACTCCCATTGCCTTTGTTAGTTCATTCTCGGAGGGGAGCTTCTCTCCCGGCTTCCATTCACCGCTCTGGATCTTGGACAGGAGCTGCTGGAAAACCTGCTCTTTGATGTCCTGTTTTTTTAAATACTCAAATCCATCTAATCCCATAGACAATTCCCGTTTTACTTTTTTCAAGCTTACGTTTTTCTCTCGCTTGCTTGTAACTCTATAATAAACCATTTTATGGATTTGTCAATCGGTTTTAGTAAATTTGTAAGTTGTATTACAAGTTATGTTCTGTAAATTGTATATTTTGACCAACTCGGACTGAAATAGTGCACAAAACGAGCCGTCATATTGCATATTATTTTCTATTTGGTCGTTTTTTGAAAATTTGTAAGTTGTATTACAAGTTTTTTCTTGATTTTTTTATTGTACTGTGTGTATATTAGAAAAAAATAAAATATAACTGTCTGGAGCCGGGAATCCGCAGTCCACTTCAAATGTCCGTTTTGAGTTTCCGGGCAGTTATGAAAATATTTTACGGAAAGGATGAAGTGCCCATGTCTCAATTTATTTCGCAACTCGCTGAAAATTATCCCGTATCCGGTATCCGCAGAATGTTTGATCTCGCTGCCGGCAAACAGGACATCGTTAATTTATGTAACGGAGAGCCCAACTTTGATACTCCCGAGAATATCAAACAGGCTGCCATCCGCTCCATTGAAGCCAATCAGACCCGTTATGCGCCGGAGGCCGGCCTTCCCGCGTTCCGTAAAGCGGTCGCAGCGAAATATACCAGACAGTTCGGACGCCCCTTCACGGAGCAGAATGTTATGGCAGCTGCAGGCGGTGTGGAAGGTGTCATCCTTTCCTTTATGACGGTCTTAAATCCCGGAGATGAAGTCATCATCCCCGATCCCGCCTATACCTGCTATCAGGGACAGGCAGAGCTGTTGGGTGCAAAGGTTGTCCGTGTCCCCCTGAAGGAGGAGCACGGTTTCCGTCTCCAGCCTGAGGATCTGGAAGCTGTGATCACTCCGAAGGCCAAGGTCGTCCTCCTCAACTACCCCAGCAATCCCGTCGGCGCCGTCCTCACTCCTGAGGCAGGTGCAGCTCTGGCAGAAGTTATCCTGCGTCACAACCTGATCGTAGTATCAGATGAAGTATATGAGAACATTCTCTTTGATGGCAGAAAGCACTATAGTATTGCTCAGGCTCCCGGAATGGAGGATCATACACTGGTCGTTAACAGTCTCTCTAAGACCTACGCTATGACCGGCTGGCGTGTCGGCTATGTGGTCAGCAGCAATCTGGAGATCATGACCAAGATGGTAAAAATGCAGCAGGCTCTCATCTCCTGCCTGCCAGGTTTCGTTATGGCAGGTGCCGCAGAGGCATTGAACGGCAGCCAGGACAGCGTAGAATATATGTCCGAGCAGTATGCAAGACGCCGTGATCTAATGGTTTCCATGCTGTCAGAGGTTCCCGGTTTTAAGGTATTCAGGACGGAGGGAAGCTTCTGCGTCTTTATCAATATTAAGGATTATCATATCGATTCCTTTGCATTCTGTAAGGAATTATTAGAGGAAGCCCATGTTCTCACAGTACCTGGCACTGCTTTCGGGTCTCAGGGACAAGGATACATCCGTATGTGTTTTGCCAACTCCGATGAAAACATCGTAGAGGGTTGTACACGTATTAAAAATTATCTGGAAAAGAGAGGATTCTGAGGATGCGAGGATTGTTTACCTTTTGCTACAGTGACGAACAGATGCAGAAGTTGGAAGCCTTGGGGATAGAAATCACTTATCTGCCGGAAGAATCCCTGACTGTGGGAACTTCTGTGGCCGGTTACGATTTTTTGGTATGCTTCAACCCTTTTGACCGACTGGATTTCACTGATTGTCAGTTAAAATGGATCCATCTGGTGAGCAAGGGAGTAGGCCATGTTCCCCGGTTTCTGCAGGAGGATCCGGATATTGTCATTACAAATAATGTCAATGGCCCCTCGGTGCCGATCGGAGAACTGATCATTTGTTATATTTTGGAGATTTTCAAGAGCAGTAAATTATTCTACCGCCAACAGGAACAAAAGCTCTGGAAATCGAATCCGGACATTTTGGAAATCACCGGGAAAAAAATCTGTTTCCTGGGGACCGGACTGATTGCCCGCGAAGCTGCCGCCAGGCTGCGCCCCTGGAATGCAATACTGATCGGTCTGAATACCTCCGGGCATGAGGTTCCGGAATTCGATAATGTAATGCCGATTTCAGACCTTAAAAAGGTGCTCCCATGGGCAGACGTGGTCATTTCCGCACTCCCCGCAACCCCAGAGACCTTCCATCTGCTAAACGCAGAAACTCTCCGTCTGATCCCACAGGGAGCCACTTTGATCAACATCTCCCGTGGATCTGTTATCGAAGAAAATGCTTTGTGTGAACTCCTTGAAGAGGAGCATTTCCGGGGTGTTGCCCTAGATGTCTTCGAAACAGAGCCTCTCCCGACAGACAGTCCTCTGTGGAGCAATGACCGCGTCATTGTCACCCCTCACAACGCACTGTACTCCGACTGGTATGGACAGAGAGTATTCGACGGCATCTATGAAAATGCCGGAAGATTTCTCGCTGGTGATGAACTGTGCGGCGTGGTGGATTTTAAGAAGGGATATTAAAATAAAGAGCCATGCCTGCATCCGCCAAAAGCCCTGGCGGGCTTTCGTCGGATGACGGCTGTCGCCGTATAAAGTCAAAAAACTACCACTCCCTGGTGAGCAAGCTCCCCATTGAGTGGTAGTTTCCTTGCCTTTGCATGTCTCGTTACACGGCAAACTGGCTATTGTACAGATTCGCGTAGAATCCGCCTTGTGCCAGGAGGGTTTCATGGTTGCCCTGTTCGATGATATTGCCGTCTTTCATTACCAGGATGACATCAGCGCTCTGGATGGTGGAGAGTCTGTGGGCTACGATAAAGCTGGTGCGGCCTTCCATCATCGTGGCAAATGCATTCTGGATCTTGATCTCGGTACGGGTATCGATGGAGGAGGTTGCCTCATCGAGGATCAGCATGGGAGGCAGGCACAGCATTACTCTGGTAATGCATAAGAGCTGTTTCTGTCCCTGGGACAGGTTGCCTCCGTCCTCGGTGATCACGGTGTCATACCCCTTGGGCAGGCGTTTAATGAAGCCGTGGGCATGGGAAGCCTTCGCCGCCCGGATGATCTCCTCTTCTGTGGCATCCGGCTTACCCATGCAGATATTGTCACGGATGGTGCCGGAACGCAGCCAGGTCTCCTGTAATACCATACCGTAATTGGTACGGAGGCTTCCTCTGGTGATGTCCCGGATATCGGTGCCGTCCACTTTAATGGAGCCGGAGTTCACATCATAGAATCGCATCAGCAGATTGATGACGGTGGTCTTACCGCATCCGGTAGGACCTACGATAGCAACTCTCTGACCGGGTTTTACCTGCAGGTTAAAGTTCTGGATCAGCTTCTTCTCCGGTACATACTGGAAATATACATCCTTCAGATCTACGTTGCCCTGAGCCTCTTCTAATACTCTTGCATCCGCGGCATCGGGCACCTGGGGTTCCTCGTCGATCAGTTCGAAGATACGTCCGGCACAGACAAAGGCATTCTGCAATTCCGTTACCACGCCGGAGATCTCATTGAAGGGCTTGGTGTACTGGTTCGCATAGCTTAAAAAGCAGGACAGACGACCTACGCTGATACCGCCTTTGATGGCTACGAGCGCACCGAACACACCGACACCGGCATATACCAGACTGTTAACAAAACGGGTCGCCGGGTTCGTAATGGAGGAGAAAAAGATAGCTTTCAGAGAGCATTTCTGCAATCTGCCGTTGATCTCTCCAAACTTGCTCTTCACCGCTTCTCCTCTGGAAAAGGTATTTACAATCTTCTGGTTGTCGATCATTTCCTCGATCAGGGAGGTCTGCTCGCCTCTGGTCTCGGACTGCTCCTTGAACATGGAGTAGGTCTTGGTTGCAATGAATTTTGCCACCAGGAAGGATACCGGAGTGATACATACGACTACCAGTGTGATGGGCACATTGGTCACCAGCATGAATCCCAACGTACACAGGATCGTCAGTGCACCGGTGAATAACTGGGTAAATCCCATCAGCAGACCGTCTGCGAAAGTATCCACGTCCGCAATGACACGGCTCACGATATCACCGTAAGCATGGGCATCCAGATATTTTAAGGGCAGGATCTCCAGCTTCGCAAAAGCGTCCGTACGGATATCCCGGATCACATGGTAGGTAATATAGTTGTTGCAGGTGTTCATGATCCACTGGCCTACTGCTGTGATGATCATTGCGATGGCAATTTTTTTCATAATGGCAAAGATACCGGCCATATCTACCTGTCCCTTGCCGATGATCAGATCCACCGCATTACCGGTGAGGATAGGGATATATAAGGTCAGTAATACAGTCAGACCTGCTAACAACAGGGAGAGTACCAGTGCCGGTGTATATTTGCGGATATATTTCAATACCCGCTTCAACGTCTCTTTGTTATTTTTTTTCTGCATTACCGAACACCTCCTCTCTGTTCAGGGTACTGGGAATAATAGATCTCCTGATATACGGTGCAATCCTTTAACAACTCATCATGGGTTCCCATACCTGCGATCTCCCCATCATCCAGGACGATGATCTTGTCCGCATGGCGGATGGTGGAGGCACGTTGGGATACGATAAAGGTTGTGGTCTTATCTTCCAAAGTACGGATTGCTGCACGGAGTTTTGCATCCGTTGCATAGTCCAGTGCGGAGGCACTGTCATCCAGGATCAGGATCTCGGGATTTCTGACCAAGGCTCTTGCAATTGTCAGACGCTGTCTCTGTCCACCGGAGAAGTTTTTACCGTTCTGTGCCACAGTTGCATCTAACTTTCCGGGCTTACCGTCTACCACTTCCGATGCCTGTGCCAGTTCCAGTGCTTTCCACATCTCCTCTTCGGTAGCATCCGGCTTGCCCCACTGGAGGTTGCTGCGGATCGTTCCCTTGAACAGAACTGCCTTCTGCGGTACGACACCGATACGTCCGCGCAACTCCTCATCACTCATGGTCCGGATATCTCTGCCTTCCAACAGGATCTCACCTTCTGTCGCCGGATAGAAACCGGGGATCAGATTCACCAGGGAGGTCTTACCGGAACCGGTACCTCCAATGATACCTACGGTATCGCCACGGTTTACGGTGAAGTTCATATCCTGCAAAGTAGGTGCTCCGGCTCCCTGATAAGTCAGGGATACATGTTTGAAGTCTAAGAAAGGTGCGCTCTTATCTACCTTATCCGCCAGTTTCTGATCCTGCGCTCCCACATATGCAGCATCTGCGCCGATATCGAAAACGGAAGCTACACGTTCTGCACATGCCAACGCCTTGGTCATGGTCACGATCAGGTTTGCCAGCTTCACCAGCTCTACCAGGATCTGGTTCATGTAGTTGATGATCGCTACCACCTCACCCTGGCTTAAGTTACCGATATTGACCTGTACGGCACCGGTATAGATCAGAGCAATGATGGCTCCGTTTACAATGATATAGGTCACAGGATTCATGCAGGCGCTGATCTTGCCCACGAAGATCTGCATGGCCGACAATGCTTCGTTATTCTCCCGGAAGCGGTCCGCTTCCTTTGCTTCCTGATGAAACGCACGGATGACACGGACACCGGTCAGGTTCTCTCTGGTAATGCCCAGCACCTGATCCAGTTTGGACTGCACCTTTTTGTACATGGGAATCGTGGATAAAATAATACCGAATACCACAACGGACAATAATGGAATTGCCACCACGAAGATCAGTGCACATTTCACATCAATGGTAAATGCCATGATCATGGCACCGAATACGATGATCGGGGAACGTAAGAACAGACGTAAGGTCATATTGATGCCGGACTGCACCTGGTTCACATCACTGGTCATACGGGTGATCATGGTGGAAGTTCCCGCCTTATCAATATCCGTAAAACTCAGATCCTCAATATGATCAAACAATGCCTGACGCAGCTGGGTAGAAAATCCCACTGCCGCCTTGGCTGCGAAAAACTGTGCCGTAATGGACGAAGCCAGTCCCACTACGCCAAGGAGTAACAGGAGCAGTCCCATTTTCCCGATATAACCCATGTTCCGGTTGGAAATACCATAGTCAATAATATTTGCCATTACCAGAGGAACCAACAGTTCAAAAAATGCTTCCAGCAGCTTGAACAACGGTGCCAGGATAGACTCTTTCTTATAATCCTTTAGGTACATCATTAATCGCTTCATAAAGTCCTCATTTCTATGCATTTTCTATGTTTTACTATTTCCCGTTTTCCTTGAATTTAACACTTCTGCTGTTCCGTAGCAGACCGCCAGAGAATACCCCGCTTCCAAAATCTGTTCCCGGAAACATATCTTCTTTTCCTTCCATCTACGCTCGTCGGAAAAGTCTTCTCCCACGACGCTGCCGATTCCCTGTCCGGTATATTTGCCGTAGGCTTCTTTTCTGCTCCACAAGCGGTAGAACAGCTCGGTCCGTTTCTCTACGTCCGTCTCCTGCAGCAGTTTCCACTCTTCCTTTGCGAAAAAACGCTCTACCGTCCGCTCTTTGAAGGGAACCCATTTTTGGATATCCACTCCCACTTCTCCGTCGCTGACCCCACAGACCACATAGTCTCCGGAATGGGACAGATTAAATTTCTTCGGAAAATTTACAATCTGCGGTTTGCCCTGTTCTCCATATTTATAGGAAAAAGAGAAGGGGGGCGTCTGCTCTCTGAACATCCGCGCCTGCAGCACTGCAAGCAGTTCATCCTCTTCCAGGAACAGGATATCGGTATTCTCAATGCCTTCTGTCAGATCCATTGCTATCTTTTGCAACAGCATTCCGGCGCCGAGACTGGCTGCTTTCGCTCCGGTCCCCTTTAACCGTTCTGTCTTGCTCCGTCGCACCGGATCCACACATTCCAATGCTTCCCGTAAGAAACTCTGTCTCGTCTCTTCCTCACAGGAATGCAGATGCAATACATAAATTCCTACAGCCATGTCCTTCTCCCGGCAGATCGCCATATCCATCCAACACAAAGGCTGTCGCATGAAAATTCCTGCGACAGCCTTATGATTATTCTTCCGGCTTTGCGGTGATCGCCAGATGCAGTTCGTCTAACTGCTTCTGTTCTACCGTACCCGGTGCTCCCATCATAATATCCATTGCGTTCTTGTTCATCGGGAAAGGAATGATCTCACGGATGCTTTCCTCACCACAGATCAGCATGATCATACGGTCTACGCCGGGAGCGATTCCTGCATGAGGGGGTGCTCCGTAGCAGAATGCATTGTACATGGCAGGGAACTTAGCCTTCACATCGGCTTCACCTAAGCCCACCAGCTCGAATGCCTTGATCATGATCTCCGGATCATGGTTTCTCACCGCACCGGAGGACAGCTCTACACCGTTGCAGACCAGATCGTACTGGTATGCCAGGATCTCTAAGGGATCCTGATTGTTCAGCGCGTCCATACCACCCTGGGGCATGGAGAACGGGTTATGACAGAATTCCAGCTCTCCGGACTCCTCGCCGATCTCATACATCGGGAAATCCACGATCCAGCAGAACTCATAGCAATCCTTCTTCATATGTTTCTCGCTGGCTGCACCCAACAGCTTTCTGTAAACACCTGCTGTCTTCTGTGCTTCCAGCTTCTTGCCTGCGGCAAGACCGACAAAGTCACCGTTCTTAAGACCTAACGCCTTGATGACTTCTTCCTTGCGGTCCTGTAAGAACTTGGAGATACCGCCTACGAACTCTCCGTTCTCATCTACGCGGAACCAGAAGCCCTTACGTGCAGTCTGTACCTCTACCTCTGCACAGATCGCGTCGATCTGCTTACGGGTAGCGGTGAAATCATCTACTACGATAGCCTTTACCGTCTGACCTTCAAAAGGAGCAAAGCCACAGCCCTGCATTACTTCCGTAGCATCGGTCAGTACCAGATCGATACGCAGATCCGGCTTATCGGAGCCGTACTTATCCATAGCCTCCAGATAAGGGATGCGTACGAAAGGCGCCTTGGAAGCTTCTTTATAAATGCCATACTTTTCAAATACGGGAGGCAACACCTGCTCTACGATGGAGAATACATCTTCCTGGGAAGCGAATGCCATCTCCATATCTAACTGATAGAACTCTCCGGGAGAACGGTCTGCTCTCGCATCCTCATCACGGAAGCAGGGAGCGATCTGGAAATAACGATCAAAACCGGATGCCATCAGGATCTGCTTGAACTGCTGGGGTGCCTGGGGCAGTGCATAAAACTTGCCGGGATGATTTCTGGCGGGAACCAAATAATCTCTCGCTCCTTCCGGAGAGGAACAGGTCAGGATAGGAGTTGTGATCTCCATGAAATTCAAAGCATACATTCTCTGACGCAGTTCTGCCACGATCTGGCTTCTCATCACGATATTTTTCTTCATGTTCGGATTTCTCAGATCCAGGTAACGGTATTTCAGACGGGCATTCTCGTCTGCATCCTTGGACTGATTAATTTCAAAGGGAAGTGCATTGTAAATACATTTTCCCAGAATCTCGATCTTATCGGGTACTACCTCAATCTCACCGGTAGGCAGATTTGCATTTTTGCTGGAACGCTCTCTGACCACACCTTCCACGGAGATGGTGGACTCCTTGTTGATGCCATCCATGACATTCATCATTTCCTCGGTCTCTACTACCAGCTGGGTGGTTCCGTAGAAATCACGCAGAATGACAAAACCGAGATTTTTGCTGACTTTTCTCATGTTCTCGAACCAGCCGACCAGTGTGACTCTCTCACCGACGTTGCCGATCCGAAGTTCATTACAGTTATGTGTTCTGGACTGAATCATTGCTTTTGCTCCTTCATCTGTTACTTTTATCTCTTTAATTCTTCCTTATAGAATTCCACGAATTCTTCGTAGCCTTCCTTATTCAGCTGTTCCTTCTGGAACTTCTTGTTCTTGTTCATGCGGGCTACCAGTACCTGGGTACCGTCCTTACGGGCTTCCTGCGCCTGTGCGATCACTTCGCACAGCCTTTCGCCGCTGACACCCTTCTCGATCAGATATGCTACCTGCTTCGGTCTCGTAGGCACCTGGAACCCCCTCTCCATGAGCAGCATGATGATACGCTCGAAGCCGATGGAGAATCCGCAGGCGGGCACATCATTGCCGGTAAATTTGCCGACCATCTTGTCGTAACGTCCGCCGCCTCCACAGCTGCCGCCGAATTCCGGCATAGCGATCTCAAAAATGGTTCCGGTATAATAAGACATGCCTCTTACCAGAGTGGCATCGAACACGATCTCAAAATCGGAAGCCTTGGTTGCTCTGACACTGTCCATGATCTCTCTGAGGCTCTGGGCGATCTCCGGCTCTAAGAATCCTTCCAGCGTATCTGCCAGATAAGCCACACCGTCCTCGGCACTTTCCAGTCCCTTGAACAGTTCCAGATACTTGTCCACGCATGCCTTGTCAAAACCGTTCTCCAAAAGCTCTGCTTCCACGCCTTCCAGGCCGATCTTATCCATTTTGTCCAGAGTAATGAATACACTGTCATAGGACTCTTCGGGGAATCCACTGTAAGCAGCCATTGCCTTCAGGATACGACGCTCATTGATACGGATCTGGAAATTTTTGAAGCCCAGTTTGCCCAATGTCGTGGTCGTAGCCAGGATCAGTTCGATCTCTGCTAAGTTAGACGGCTCACCGAGAATATCGATATCACACTGCATGAACTGACGGTATCTTCCTCTCTGGGGTCTGTCCGCTCTCCATACATTTCCCATCTGCAATGCCTTGAAAGGAGAGGGCAGGGATGCCGCGTTGTTGGAATAATAACGTACCAGAGGCACCGTCAGGTCATAACGCAGACCACTGTCCACTACCTCTTCCTCTGTGGTTGCGGCTGCCACGTTCAGCTTCTCGCCGCGCTTTAAGATCTTGAAGATCAGCTTCTCATTGTCGCCGCCCTGCTTACTGCTTAAGTTTGCAATATTTTCCACGCAGGGAGTCTCAATGGAAGTAAAACCGAATTTGCCGTAGGTGTCCTTGATGACACTGATCACGTAATCACGGATCTGCATCTCCTCCGGCAGAATATCTTTCATGCCCGTTGTGGGCTTCTTGCTAAGTGCCATGGTTTTCTACCCTTCCGCTCTTGAATTTATATCTTATATATGATACTTTTTTTCCGTTTGGCTGTCAACCCTCCCAGTTCCTGCTTTTATTAGAAACAGATCCCCTGGATTGTCATAGAAATCCCCACCTTCATGACACCCGCCAGCACCATGACCCAGATGGGATTCAGCTTCTTACGAAGTAATAGCACACAGATCCCGAAGATCACGACCATGCTCCATTCCGTCCCTGTCAGAGAAATGTTTTTCCCGCTTCCCCAAAATGCATCTTTGAGGATCAGTATTCCTGCCGATGCGATCATTGCCACCACTGCCGGTCTTAAGGACTTCAGTACACCCTGTAACAGATCCAGGTTACGATACTTCAGGTATAGTCTTGCCAGGATCGTCACAATGACGCAGGACGGCAGAATACATCCGGCCGTTGCCACCACGGCTCCGGGGATCCCGGCGATCTTCATTCCCACAAAAGTAGCGGAATTCACTGCAATAGGTCCGGGTGTCATCTGAGATATCGTGATCAGATCTGTGAATTCCGACATGGTAAGCCACCCATGGAGTGTGACCACCTGCCCCTGGATCAGCGGCATTGCGGCATAACCGCCGCCGAAGCTGAACATTCCTATTTGCAGAAAGCTTAAAAATAATTGCAGATAGATCATTTTCCGGCCCTCCTTTTGGCGAGGAGCGTCCGGGCCACACCCAGCAGTCCGCAGACGATCACAATGTAGATCACATTGATCTCCAAAACGCAGGCTGCCAGAAAAGCTCCCAAAAGGATCCAGATTGACATAGGATCCTTTTCCTTTACGATGGGAGCTCCCATATCATACGTCACAGAAGCAATTACGGCTCCCACTCCTGCCTGCATCCCGGACAGCATCTGCGCCACGAAGAAGTTACTGCGGAATGCATTGTAGCAGATGGAGATCACGGAAATGATGACAAAAGGGGGCAGGATCGTTCCGAGGATCGCCACCAGTGTCCCCGGGATCCCGGCCAGCTTGTACCCCACCACGATGGCTCCGTTGACTGCGATCGCGCCGGGAGAGGACTGGGCGATGGCCACCAGATCCAGCATTTCGTCTTCTCCGATCCAGTGGTATTCATCCACGAATTTTTTCTTCATCAGGGTGACGATCACATAACCGCCGCCAAAGGTGAATGCACTTAAATATAATGTGGACAGAAATATTTTCCATAATCTCTGTCTGTACTTTTGGGTATCTTTTTCCGGCATATCTTATCTCCTGTTTCTGTTAACATGTAAAAGCCCTCCAGAGCTCTCCGGAAGGCCCTTTGTATCATTTATTTACTCTTCATGATGCTCCACATGTTCAAACGTAAACACATTCAAAAACTGTTTTGCTCTCTCTGTCTTCGGATGTTCAAAAAATTCTTCCGGAGCAGCTTCTTCCACGATCTTTCCCTGATCAATGAAAATAACTTTATCCGCTACCGCCTTGGCAAACTGCATCTCATGGGTGACGATGAGCATGGTCTTACCCTGCTTTGCCAGATCCAGCATAACATCCAGCACCTCTCGTACCATCTCCGGATCCAGTGCTGCCGTTACCTCATCGAATAAGAGAATCTCCGGATGCATACAGAGTGCTCTTACAATGGCTACTCTCTGCTTCTGTCCACCGGACAGCTGTCTGGGATAGCTCTTCGCCTTATCAGCCAGACCTACGCGCGCTAACAGCTCCATAGCTTCTTTTCGCACTTCTGCCTTATCACGCTTCTGTACTTTCACAGGTGCCAGCGTAATATTGTCGATCACCGTCAGATGCGGGAACAGTTCATAGCTCTGGAATACCATGCCGATCTTCTGCCGCAGGGTGGTGATATTTTTGCTGCCCTTACGGATATCCATTCCCTGCAGTTTTATCGTGCCACCCTGAATGGGCTCCAGTGCATTAATGCATCGAAGCAGGGTACTCTTACCGCAGCCGCTGGGACCTACCACTACCAGTACGTCTCCTTTTTTCACTTCCAGATGGATTCCATCGAGAATCTTCTGTCCTTCGTATTCTTTTGTCAGGTTCTCTATTTTCAACAATGTCTCTGCCATGTCTTCACTCCATTCTCATTCCAGCCCTGATCCATCCTTAATTCCATTTCTTTTCCAGAGCCCTCGCCAGTACACTGAAGGGCCAGCAGGCAAAGAAATACAAAACGAATACTACAAGGAATACTCCAAAAGCAGCATTTGGACTGCTCATACGATTCGCCTCAATGATCTGCTGCGCTACTTTTAACATCTCCACTACGCCGATCATCAGTACCAGACTGGTAGTCTTGATCATACGGGTGATCAGGTTAATAGACAATGGGATCAGTCGCCGCACAGTCTGGGGAATGATGATGTACAGATATGTCTGTATCTTACTAAGTCCCAGCGCCTCACTGCTTTCATACTGATGCTTCGGGATGCTGATCAGCGCTCCGCGCACCAGATCTCCCATCTCCGCGGTTCCCCACAGGACGAATACGATCACGGATGCCACCTCACCGGATAAGTTCCATCCCAGTGCTCTGGTGGAACCGAAATATACGATGAACAATAATACCAGCTGCGGCATGATACGTATGAATTCCAGATAGACACGAAAAAAAGCTTTTACCACTTTATTTTTTACCGTCATCAGTGCCCCCACCAGGATACCCAGAGGCATACTGATCAGAATGGATACGATACTGATCTTCATGGCTACCCACAAACCCTGCAGCAGGCGGAGCATGTTCGTGCCTTTGAATAATACATCAATCCCCAAATCCGGCATAACGCATCCTCCTCTCCACCAGTGATCCTATGACCGATACCGGCAGCAGGATCAGCAGATAAAATACTACCAGGAGGAACAGGCTCTCCGTAGTCTTATAATAGAGACCGATCAGGTCTTTGGCGGTGAACATCAGGTCCATCAGACTGATGGCGCTGAACACACTGGTCTCTTTTAACAGGAAAATGATATTTGCCACAAATGCGGGAATACTGGTGGACATTGCCTGGGGCAGGATCACATATCCCAACACCTGTCGGGAATTCATTCCCAGACTGATGGCACTTTCTCTCTGAATGGGTTCTACGGATTCCAGACCGCTGCGGAAGCTTTCTGCCATATAGCTGCCGCCTAAAAATGCCAGACCGACTACACCGCACAGCTCCGCCGACATCCGGATCCCGATCTTCGGGAAGCCGTAATAGATAAAAAACAGCTGCACCAGAAGCGGTGTGTTACGGCTCAGTTCCACGTAGACTGTCACGATCCACCGCAGCACCGGCACTTTATAGTATTGAACCGCTGCACAGATGAGCCCCACCAGAATCGCAAACAGGATGCCAACGATACCTATTTTCACGGTCAGAAGTGCTGCCTTTTCGTACATGGGCAGATATTTTTCAATAAATTCCCAGTTCATGTATCTATGTCCTTTCCGGTAAAGTTCAAAATAATCTTTTAGATTATATCAAATGTATTTCTCAGATGCAAGAAAAGACTGCGGCGGCAGCTTACGTGCCCCGCAGTCCCCTCTATATCATCTTATTCCCATCGTACCTTACTGTGCGTTTACTTTGCCGCCCTCTACTACCAGGCTGTCCTCATAGTCCAGACCATAGGTGTCTGCCAGAGTTGCTTCGTAATCTGCATGGAAAAAGTTCTCCTCACCCAAAGCTACGATCTCATCATTGATCCAGTCAAGCAGTGTGGTGTTGCCCTTGGAAACAGCGGGAGCAATGGTGTCTGCACTGCCCAGGGAAGGAATACCTACGGTATAGCCTTCATTCTGCAGAGCAAATGCGATGACCTCAGTGTTGTCGTTTGCCCATGCTACGGAAGTACCGTTTTCAAAAGCTTCCTTAGCGGTTGCATAGGAATCGAACTTCTGTAAAGGAATGTCCGGATAATTAGCAATCAGATAGGTCTCTGCGGTGGTTCCGGAGATCACAATAATAGAATCATCTGCATTCCAGTTATCCAGAGTGGTGATTACATTGTCATCCTTGGATACTACGCCAAGTGCTACATTCATATAAGGAGCAGCGAAATCAACTTCCTCTGCTCTCTCGGGAGTTACGGTGAAGTTAGCCAGGATCACGTCTACCTTACCGGTCTGCAGATACTCGATACGGTTGGCCGCCTCGGTAGATACGAAGTTCACATCGACACCCAGATCCTCACCGAGTCTTCTTGCATAATATACATCATATCCCTGATACTCGCCGTTCTCATCCACATAACCGAACGGATTCTTATCGGAGAATACACCGATATTGATCGTACCGCTCTCCTTGATCTCATCCAGAGTGCGGTATACAGCCTTGCTTCCAGCATCGTTGCTGCCGGTAGTTGCTGCGCCGTTATCGCTGCTGCCGCATGCGGTCAGCCCCAGTGCCAATGCTCCTGTTAATGCCAGTGCCAAAACGCTCTTCCACTCAAACTTCTTCATAATCCTTTTCCTCCTATTCGATGTCTCATTTAAGTATCGAATCAACTTATGGGTAGGATTATATCTCCTATTTCATACTATGTCAATAGGAAAACAGTAATTTGTTTTTGCTTTTTGCGAAAAAATAAAATCAATGCTATAATACTATTGTTACTTTTGATTGTAAACAGACCTTGTAACCGGAATTCCGTAAGAGATAATAAAGGAGAACAAAAGAATAATATATGAAAAAACCGATTTCACGTTTCTATCTGCTGTTGGTTCTCGTTCCGTTACTGTTACTGGCGAGCATGGGCGGCTATTACTTTCTGGAAGAAACTGCTGCAGGCAGCGATGTTGTTGTCGTTCCACAGACCCCTGCACCGCCTTCTGCCATACCGGTTCCCGTCCCTACTCCGGAGCCGACCCCCACTCCCTTCCCGGAGCATGACATTACGCTCATGGCTGTCGGGGACAACCTGATGCATCTGGGAATCGTGGCCAGTGGAAAACAGGAGGACGGAACTTATGATTTCTCCATGCTGTTTCAGGGGATTTCACCCTTCTTAAACGCGGCAGACATTCGGATCATCAATCAGGAAACTGTCATGGGCGGCAATTCCCGGGGATTTTCCGGTTTTCCCTATTTTAATTCTCCTACCGAAGTTGGGGATGCGATTGCGGATGCCGGATTCAACGTGGTTCTGCATGCATCCAATCATACCGCGGATCAGAAGCTGGACGGCCTGTTGTACTGTGCGGATTTCTGGAAAAACAAGCACCCGGAGGTACTGGTAACCGGTATTCACGAAGACGCTTCACAGGCAGATGACATTCCGTTACTTACCATCGATGATGTCACTTTCGCCATCTTAAATTATACCTACGGTGCCAATACCGAGACACTCCCCTTAAATCTGCTGGGGCATCTGAATCTTCTGTGTGCCGTAAATGAGAAAAACGGACAGATGGACTTCACCACGCTGAACCCGCAGGTCTTAGAGGATATCTCCCGGGCAAAAGAACTGGCAGACATCGTCATCGTCTGTCCTCACTGGGGGACTGAGTATTCCTCCAAAATCTCAAGCTATCAGGAAAAATGGGCACTGGAGATGACAGAAGCCGGTGCCGATGTCATTATCGGAACCCATCCCCATGTGGTAGAGCCTGTGGAATGGATCACCGCAGAAAACGGCAATGAGTCTCTGTGCTATTATTCGCTGGGCAATTATGTGTCCACCCAGAAAAATGCTCTCAGCATGTTAGAGGGTATGGCCTGGCTGACTTTTCACGTTGCAGAGGACGGTGTCTCCATCGAGCGGAAGACCACCGGTGTGATCCCGCTGGTCTGTCAGTACACCTCCGGACCGGTACGGTTTGAAAATGTCTATCTGCTGGAAGAATATACCGAAGAGCTGGCGGCCTCCCACGGCATCCGCAATTATGCCGGTGTGGTCCTTCATCTGGAAGACCTGCAAAAATGGAGCGACGAGATCCTCGGTGATTTCATACTCACCAAAGATCAGGCGCTCCATAATTTCAAAACCGATTCTATTAATCAATAACGTTTCGCATACCGATGATGGGACTGTAGTCCACAGCACTGATAATGACACCTTTCCGTGAATTGGCGGAATGGATGATCTGTCCGTCACCGATATACAGTCCTACATGGGTACAGCTCTTCCCTCCATTGGAACTATAACATACAATATCTCCTGGCTGAAGTTCTTCAGAACTGATACTGCGTCCGGCACCGGAATACTGTCCTCCCGGTGTACGGCTGATAGAATATCCGAACTCCGCATAGATAAAGCAGGTAAATCCCGAGCAGTCCGTTCCTCCCGACAGGCTGGAACCACCGTGTACATACCGGTTACCCAGATACTGCATGGCATACTCAATGATTCCCTGTCTGAGCTCCGCATTTGAGGTATAGGTTGTAGTGGGAAGTGTGATGTTCGTGATCACCTCCGGGGCATCCTGCTCGGCAGTCTGTTCTCTTGCCTGCAATGCCTTCTGTGCGGCAATTTCCGCCTGTTCCTCTTCTATTGTCTTCGCATAGATAAATTCTTCCGAGATCGTAACATATTCCGCAGAGACATAGCCTTCCTTGCTGTCGGTGTACTGTACCTTCAGCCAATCTCCGTCATTCTCCAGAATTTTTACCTTTTCTCCATTGTCAATGTAACCAATTCTTTTTGCATCTGTGGCAGGATCCTGTCTCACATTCAGACGGTCTGCGATAACCACAGCATATCTGGTCACATAATTGTCTACAACCTCAGCTGCTGCATCTCCGTAAATAAAAAACTCTGCCTTGATATAGCCCTCCACATTACCGGAGATGATCCGGAACCAGTCCTGATCCTCTCCTGCCACATCCAGGATCTGTGCCACCGCTCCGTCATAGATTTTGCCCACTACGGTACTGTCCGTGTTCGGTTCTGTCCGGACATTGACGTAATTCGTCACATTGGCGATCGCTAACGATGCATACTCATCTGCGTTCGTATCCTCTACGGAAGCTTCGTCTACCGGAACATCCTCCGGATCCGACACCCCTTCCAGTGCTCTGGGATCTTCCGTCTCGCCACCCTGTACCGCCAGCAGATCCTCTATGGTAATCTGTCCGGTAGCCGGGATCGGTTCGACACCGATCTGATGTATTTCTGCCGCATGTACTTTCTGTACCGAGGTTTCACTCTGTATTTTCAGTTCTCCGTTTCCTGCTGCCACCACCATACTGACTCCGGTGAGAGCGACCGCCAGTGCCATGAACATTCTTTTTTTCATTATAATCCCTGTTACTTCCTACAATTACTGTTTTCTGATGACATTCTGTATAATAGCACATAAAGCAGCACCCGTCCACGAATATCTCCAAATATCTCAAACTACTTAAAATACTGCATCAACTCTTCCAGATCCGTGGATGCCTTTTTAATTGTTCCTGTATCGTCCGAAATTTTGTTAACTGCTTCTGCGATATCAGATACGTTTGCCGTTACTTCCTCGTTGCTGGCTGCATTCTCTTCACTGATCGCAGAACCAGGCTTCTTAACATGTCGGATATTGCATCCTGAACTATGCTCTCCCGTTCTCCGGCAAAAGCCATTCCCAGAATCTCTCCGTCATCGGAACATACCGGCATATAATAGACATAATATTCTTCTCCCTGAATCTCTACTCCATCAGTTTCATAATCGTTACCGGCTCTGACCGTCTCCCATATCTGTGGATCAGCCTTGGTTCCTTCTGCCCTGTTCCCATCCTTGTCCACAATGGAAGTAATAAATCTCTCATCCTCCATGAAAAGCGTCTGTTCAATATGCTCATCCTGCAAAGAATCTATAAACTGATAACTGATATCATCCTTTTCCAGAATATCCTCACGGATATCCCATGTGAAATACTGCTCCACTGATGTAGCACATGCTTTCAGCCGCAGATAGGTACTGTCGACCAGTTCATCTTTCATTTTGCCCGATGCAGTCTGAAATTTTTAAAAATAAAGAATGCTTACGCCATGTAACATCGTGGTATTTCTCCAGTTCTCCGTTCCCAACGATCCGGTGTGCCAGATCAGTAGTCCGGTGTTTTCGGCATTTTCTCTTCTGCCTACTTCTGCCGTAAGCTCCACTCCCCGGGCATAGCCCCTTTCCTGCTGTACCACCGTAGGTTCCGTAACCGTCCATGCTTTTGCCGATAATATTCCGTTCTCATACCGCACCCAAATTCTGCATCCCGTTACAAAGCAGTTTGTCACGACCTCGCGGGAAATGCACTGCGCCTGTCCACGCACATACTGTATCAGATACATGGATACCGCATCGGAATGGGCCGCCGTACGGATGATCCGAAGTCCATAACCGTCCAGAGTGTCCGTGTCCGTCTTGATGCAGACATCCAGATACTGTCCGGCGCTGCCAAAACCCTGTCCGGCAGACTTTGCCGGATCGGCTTCCAACAGGACTTCCATATTCCGTTTGGTTTCCGTTCCCATCTCCGGTGCCGTGGTCGGCGTATAGCGGATCCTGGCCCCCTGCATTCCCTGATAGAGCCCTTCGCCCTTACTGCCGTCCCCTGTTGCACCGTAGTGCCAGGAGGCCTGCGTCTTTTCCCGGTCCCACTTTTCAAAATCACAGGTATCCGCCGGACGCTTCGCATCAAAATTCCATACACCTTTTTCGTTTCCGGCATGGCTGTAAAGAGGAAGGTTATGAAAATCTGTCCAGATCCTGTCTGTTTCCACATCTTCCGGCGAAATAGCTTTTTCATAAAAGCACTGCACTGCTTCCCCGTATTCGCTGCGATTCGTTCTGGGTCTTATCTGTGCAAAAATATAATATCCCACATCATCTCCGGTGAGGGCATAAACTTTCTCCGGCTGATCCGGTTGGGAGATTGCCGTCACGATTTTGTCCTCTACCCGAATGTTTCTACTTCGATACCAGATAATATCCGAGCAGTCATTCTCCGCTTCCGTAAAATCATAAGACAGCCGCAGCATTTTGCCTTCAAGACAGATCACCGGATTGCCCGTAAGCCTTGGTGCCGCCACTTTCCGGGGATGAATTCTGACATACGCACCGGTCTGCAATCCCTCTTTGGTCTGCGCCGTGAGTACTACTTCCGTCTCATGGTCTATATTACTGTCTTTCAGTTGCAGCAGACAGCTCCCCTCCGACACACGCTGTATTTCTATGGAGTCTGCACTGTCTCCTTCTATTTTAAAATGTATCTCACACTTCCTCTCACGCCCATCAAAGGTCAGGCATTTTCCCTTTATATTTATGGAAGATCCGCCTGCTTCCAGTTCAAAAGCCTCTGACTCCAGCAGAAGCTGTGTAGGAATATCTGTTTTTCCGGCAAAGCGGATCACTTCTCCGTTCCCCAACGGGTCCCAGTCGTCTTTCCCGCCCAGCAGATTATAGACATTGTAGATCGTTTCTCCATCCTTACGGATATAGTAGGCCTCTGCCAGCATCTTTTCGTCAATGTCCACCGTATGGGAATCCGCAACCTCCGGGTTCTCCGACAGCCCCACCAATTTCAGATTTGCGCAGTTTACCTTGCATCCGTAAGGGTAAAGATCCTTCGGATCCTCCCTTACGATCACCGCCTCCGACTGCGGATCCTCCAGCCAATAGATGCCGGGAGCAATGTAGACCGTCACCGGGTGTTCCACAGTTGCTGCGTTTAGTGCTCCATCCGACAGGACTTCTCTGATGTTATTGTAAGTGTATGGATTTTTCTGTACTTCCTCGTTCGCAAGCCTGCTGTCCAGCAGGAGATGACAGGAATCGGGGTCAGGTTTTATCATAAATGTTTTTACCTTCCTCAGAATAAAATAAGTGACTGATTACTTTTTACTATAGTAAACGACCACTTATTTATCAAGAGATTAAGTTATTAATATCCTACCATAGAAGTAAAAATTATGGTGAGAAGTCATGAAGAATTGTATCATGCTATGGAAAAATGACGCTGTTGATGTTGCCATCAACAACCAGAGAAGAGCTTTTTCGGATGCGTATAATAATGAAGTGCCGGCAGAAAGTAAAATTTATATTGAACTTTCCTCCAAAAATCCACTCAGTAAATTAAGTTCCCTGGAAACCGAAGATTTAAAAAATAACCCCTGCATTCTTGTCATCAACCAGACCGGACAGCAGGCTACCGCTTGCCTTTTTCACACTTCTAATAAACCACTGCTGCCAGAATGATATATACCAGAATCGACACCATACAGTACATAGAATTGGTTGTTGATACATAGGCACTGCCCTCTTCCTTTTTCAGAAAAGTCTGCATGCTGAAAGTGGCCGGCGCCGACATATAGGAAATGATGGCAAGATTCAACAGCATGTTATCTCCTATCCACAAATGCACTGCCCACAGCACTCCAATTGCCATAAGTGTCTGTAGCAGAACTCTCATCAGGATTGTCTTCAGGCATGGCCGGATCAGTTCCTTTGTCAGTTCCATGCTATATCCCACAACGATCAGAATGATTGCTGTCACGGATGTGGTAAGGATCCCTTCCACCGCCAGATATGCACCGCCAAAGGGACTGTCGATCAGGCAAATCACCACCTTGGACAGTCCTGCCAGGATTCCAAGCACACTTGCAATAAATGCCGGTGTGTGGAATGCACTCATACATAGTTTCTTTGCATTGATCTTCTCTCCGTTTTCCACCTGTCCCAGCATCCCCATATAGATGCTGAATCCAAACAAAAGTCCTGCAATATCCAGTACTGCGATCTGTGAGAGATTTTCCTGCCCGCACAGGCTGGTATACAAAGGATACGCCATGAGGCCACCCTCATATACACTGACCATAAACGGCAGGTACTTGCGGTATTCTCCGTTCATAAGCGGCTTCAAGAGAAATCCTACTCCGAAAGATACCACCAGCATAACGAACATAATCCCCACCAGTTTCCAGGTCTCCACACTGTAATCCGCTGTGGCCAGTGCATGAAAGATTGCCACCGGAAGCATGATATTGGTTTCCAGCAGTTTCATATTATCTATTCCGCTTTTGGTAAGTAACTTTAATTTTCTGCATGCCATACCGAGAACCAGCATGACAAGTACCGGCAATATAATTTCTAATATTCTCATTTGTTATCCCTTTCCGAGGTATCCTATACTTTTTATTTATTATACTTCGATTTTCCTATCCTGTATATTATGTATCCCGGAAGTTTTGTAGAAATGCTTTAGAATTGGTGCAGAAATGTTAATGCCAGAATTCGGTCTCCATTTCAGATATGCAAAAAGGCACTGTATCTCAATTTTTTTGAAATACAATGCCTTTTTTACAACACAATCTTACCCAAAGAAATTATACTTGTTAGCCTCAAAAGCTTCCATATAGGTTGCCCCATTGGAACCATACCGGTTGGATGCGCTGACCACATTTTCGGAAGCATTCTTATTGATGTGCTCACCGAGAAATCCTATTTTGGGGGCGATGCCATTCTCTCCTCCCAGTACCTTCTGTAAGGTATCCGCATCCGCATTCCGGAATACTTTCTCGTCCACGATCAGGCTTCCGTCCTTTGCCTGACTGATTCCTATACTTTCCAGTGATTCTTTACTGCCCGCTGGAATGTTTTTTAGCTGTTGCTGGTAAAATTCATTCATGATTCCGCCGGTGGTCTTAAGCTGCTTCATGGTAGCATTGTACGCTTCCACCATTTTGTTCACATCACTCAGGATGTCCGTGGTGTCTCCGCTCTCTTTTGCCTTGTCGTAGATGGAATCCTTATCGCTGCCTGCAAGCTTTGACGCAGATTGGCTCAACTTCTCCGACAGATCCTCCAGCTTTGCATAATTATTTTTCCTCAGAATGTCCGTGGCACCGGTACTTGTGGTGTTCATGCTCTTCCCGATGGTTCCCAGCAGGTTCTGGGATGACTTGTTATTGATAATGTCCAAGAGCGACGTTCTCTGAATGGGAATCCCGCTTTTTGCTGCGGAATTTGCTAACATTTGGGTTGTGATCCTCATTTTGCGACCTCCTTTGATCTGCAATTTTTTCTCTCTGTCTTCTATATCGCCGCTTTTCTTTCACCCTTAATATGTCTTGTAACGAACCGATCTTTTCATGTAACGAAACATCAAAAAATCAGCAGGCCGGTTCAATAGTCATCCGAGATTCCCGTTTTGTAAACGAGTTTCACATTTTGAAAGCGACCTGCAAATTTTGTACCCGACTTTCCACTTTTGTAATGACTTTCCCGTTTTTTCCCTTGCTTTTATGATATAATCACCTTATGGCAGAGTATTTTTTTGCACAAAAACC
>OHBV01000063.1_pt1 | contig 78619 bp, 80 predicted proteins | sample 1577451 | NCBI WGS metagenome assembly OHBV01 (sample SAMEA3879605, study PRJEB24766) | human gut metagenome | biome: human-associated habitat; feature: feces | place: USA | collected 1985/1987 | reverse complement strand
TCCCTCTATACATGAATGGAAACAGCTTCAAATTAGTGAAAAGTTCTCCCAGAAGTGTTGCTAAGTTGTTTTTATCTATTTGAACAATTTCACCATTTGATCGCTTTCCGAAAATAGTAACGATGTCACTTACCACCGGAACTTCATTTAATTTTTTGTCTGCCATAATCGTATTTTTTTAATTATTTATTACTACTTGATTTTCTACCACTTGAACATATCCGCCCGAAACAAGATTTTCCAAGTCAAATGCCATGCCTATTCCGCTGTCACGGATACAGAGATAAAGAACCTCCTTATCGGTGTAATACTTGCCTTCTTCCAGCACCATGTTATGTACCCAAGGTATAGGATCATCCAGTGTGCCGGAGTGCTCTATCTGCACAACCTTGTACAAGGATTCCGTACCCGTTCCCGGCTTCCAGTCCTCCTGCGGTGTATGTTTCTGTATAACCTCATAGAGCGTGTTGCCATAGCGGAAGCGGAACTGCACATCAACCTCTGTACCTATCAGATCCTCCCATGCCGGAAAATAGTCTTTCTTTGACAATGCTTCTTCTGTAGTAAGCCCGGCATTGTTGATATTCGCTGAGATATCATTGAGCAACGTATCCACACGGTCAAGTGCTTCAACGTTTATAGCCGCCACATCAATAAATGACGCTTCGGCAATCATCTGCTCCTTCTGTTGCGATGTGATCTCTTTCCACATAGCCACATCCTCAGGGCTGTTTATCAACACCTGATTCTCAAATCTTCGTTCCGACAGAGGCATATCCCCAACCTGTGTCAGATAGCAATCATAACCTGCTTGTAATATCATTCTTGTTCCTCCTTTTCTTTCGTGTCCAAATAATCGTTTATGGAATCCGCATAAACTCCCGAAAACAACGGTGTACAATCACGTATAATTCGTATTTCCCGTTCATCGTAATCTACTTCTCCCTTGCCAGAGTAAATTTTATGAGCCAAAGAACTGGCGGCTATGCCCGGAACATTTGTGTATATAGCATTACCCAATGACTCCGCGATATCCATCTCAATCCTGATATCCTTCTTTATCCCTGTGTAACAAGGAAATTTTGTAAAATCTATTTTCATAATTTATATTTTTAATTCCAACAATCAATCCAGTTCATAAACCACTTGTTATTATACTTGTCATAATACATTGCTGCCGCCTTTGACTTGGCCAGACCTATTGAAGTGCTGACCTCCCCGGAATTCCAGCCGACAAGATTTGTTCCGGCTATGGTCACATCACCATTAGATATATTTCTGATCCAGTAAAATTGCCCGTCCTCCGCGGTGGATGGAACAGTCAGTGTAATACCGGCTTTAATGGCCAGCACGACACTATCCATCACTGACAAGATTGTGCTTTCGTCAATCCTGCGCAATCTGAGTCTGAACCCACAGATATCCCCCTTAGAAATATAAAGGGCATGATTGCCAGTAAACTGATAGTCTTTATTATCATAAGCGTGTGATCCTTCAACGGAAAGAAACAATCCGGCATTGCCATAGGACATTGACTGAATGCTCCTGTTCACTTCAATACGTACAGGGGTTGAAAATGAACCGCCATTGGATGAAGGCATAGTTTCAGCACCCATGAATACCTTTGAATAACTTCCTGTAAATCTTATCAGGTTAGCAGAAAGGAGCATGGAATCATCACCGGAAACCGATTCCATACTTGAAGAAGATATACTGAAACCACCGACGTTTCCACCTGTGGCGGTTATTGTCCCCGTGATATTCGCCTTCGTTGCAACTACATTCCCTTCCTCATCAACTCGGAACGGTGCGGAGTCAGGAGTCGCGGAGCCTGCCCATATACGTATCTTCTGACCGGATTCAGAACCGGACATACCAGCCGTTACCGTTCCGTTATCCTTCTGAATCACAAACTGATTACCCTGCAAGAATGTTATCTTACCATTCTTCGCTATCACTATACCCGTGAATACAGCTACCGAATTCGTTCCAAATTCTATCCAATATGATGTATTACCCGGTCCGTTGGACGCATTGGACGTATGTGTCTGCAAGCATTTATACGCCCTCCATCCTGTAGCAGTTTCATTATCTCTCTTCACTACAACATCAATATACCGCGTACCGGATGTTAGAGATTCGTCATTACGGTATTCAACACCATCATTGCGCCATTCAGACTGGCGGAGAATACAACCTTGCAAACCTTGTATACCCTGTTCACCGGGCTTTCCGTCTTTTCCATCCTCACCATCCTTACCATCCGTTCCGTCTTTGCCCGGCTCACCTTTCTCTGCCCATACATCATATTCAGCAGTGTTCACCTCACCCGTCAGCACATAACCGCCATCGGCGAAGGTGAACCGGTTGCCGGCATTGTCCGTCCAGCACCATAAGGGAGGATTCGTAGTGGATGCCTTAGCTACATAAGAGCCGCCACCCATCGAAACGACACCCATCTTGGGAACGACCATACCAGTCCTAAACTGACCCATCTGGGTGTAACCGTCACCCTTGTCACCTTTGATTTTTATCGGTGTACCCCATGCTCCGTCAGATGCGGACGCAGCAACCTTCTGTGACATCCATATGGCGGTACTTGTCGCATTTGTATGCCATCCTCCAGTAGTACCGTTCCCGGTAGGTACAGAAGGTTGGGAAGTGCTGTCATTATAAGTTATAAACACGCTCAATCCGTCAGAACCGGCTGCACCATCAGCACCGTCCGATCCGTCCACAACCATCAATGCCCATGCTGTTCCGTTCCATATATATACACGACCATTATTGGTATCCCGGTATGCCCAGTTGGTCTGAGGATTGGAAGGAGGTGTTTGGAGATCTCCTTTCCATACAATACTCAATCCGTCTTTCCCGTTCTTCCCATCAATTCCGTCAATAGTCATCTGATACCACTGTCCATCCTGATATACATATGATTTCTTATCAGTGGTATTCTTGTATGCCCACCCGTTCTGAGGATTGGAAGGAGCGGAGGAAAAATCACCTTTCCAAATGATGCTCGTTCCGGCTACGCCCTCAGCACCGTCAGCACCATCAAATCCGTACTTCGCCCAAAGGGCAGGAGCACTGAATTTACTCCATATACCGTTTTTCTTCTCCCTCTCACTGATCCACTCATAAGGCAGAGAGCTGGAAACACCTACAGGATCATCATGCCAGCCGGAAGGCACATAATCGTCCGTCTGTGACGTGGAAGGAGTGACAGGTTTACTCTCTGTTGTAGTATGGATGAATACCCTCTCATAACTGGTACCATCGCTTCCGTCCTTTCCGCTTTGAACCAAAAGTTCATATTCATCGGTATTTATCTCACCCGTCAGCACATATCCGCCATCATTGTAAGTAAACCGATTACCGGCATTGTCTGTCCAGCACCACAAGGGAGGATTGGTAGTGGATACTTTAGAAAGAAACGAACTTCCTCCCATTGTAACGATACTCATTTTGGGAACAACCAAGCCGGAATACCACGGACCGCTATTGGTCACGCTCATACCGTCCTTTCCCGGTGCCCCCGGTGTTCCCGTATCACCTTTAGAAGCAATCTCCAGCCAATCGCCATTAGATCCCGGTACAGCAGACGAACCATCCTCATTGATACACGCCCACATGCTCCCATTATAAGACAGGCTGTCGTAGTAGTCGTAATGTATTCCGGGTATATAGCCTTCCTCCCTGAAATTCAATGTCCGTACAGGCGTTCCGTCCGGCTTCATCTGCGTAACCGTTCCCGTGAAGTACACATTGTTCAGATACATGGAATAACCATCCATATTCATTCCGAATACATTCAGATTGGAAAGGTTGCCATATTGCAGGGCAACATTGGCAGCGGAGATCTCCCATGTATTCTGCTTCCACAACATACGGGTGTAAGTCCTTGTTTCGTAGACTGAGGTCTGACGGTCCGTGTCGGTGAAGTTACCATATGCTACAAAATTCATCATTTCAAATGGATCGAAAGAAGAAGACCACGATGAAGATGTAGGACGCAACTGGTATTTGAATGTTTCGTTTCTTTCACCTGTGACTTCCGTGATTGTGAAATAGACCGTACAGAATCCGGCAAAACGTCTGTTGCCCTTTCCATCGTCATAATCCTCCGTAGCATTCCCGGTGATATTATGATAGATACCCATACAGATATCACCTACTGCGACAGCACCAATCTCACCATCTTCCAGCTTAAGCGTACATGTTTTGGTTCCTGTATCTACTGTTTCTATAATGCCGGCTCCGGGCGCACGCCACTTGTCACCCAGTGTGACCATCACACGATTGTATCTTAATTCGGGAACTTCAAGGAACCGGCGGATAAACATGCTCTCAAACTCCCCATGCCCTGTATCGAATATCTTGGCTCCGAATCCGGTCAAGCCGCTTGCAAAACCATTCTTCCCGAAAACAGCACCGGCAAACATGCTGAGAAGGAACTTAGTGGAATCCGCCACGTCCTTCCGCAAGAATATCTCTTTCAGTTTCTCCGTACTGTTCTGTATCTCAAGCATCACACGCAATGCACTCATCACGTCTTCATCGGTGTAGGTGACATCCTTGTCACCCTGCTTCACGATACGGTTTATCAGATTTCCGGCTATTTTCAGACCTTTGAGAAAATTGATTATACCTTGCGCTTCATCATCTTTCAATGCGGATAAGAACCAGTTTTGTACAGGTGTGTCCTCATCCAGCGTATATGCGGAATTGGCATGATCGGCATTGGTGACATCACCGCCACCACCGCCACCCTGTATAATAGTCACAGAGCGGGGAACATACTTCCCATCACGCTCCCTCGGTACTACCCTACTTATGATTCTTATATCTGACTTTATCGCCATTCTCTATCATTGATAATGTTACTGTATTCTGCTCGTAATCCCATACACCACTTAACAGCATGAATTTCTTACTAACCATAGAATTGTCATACAAAATCGTGAAAGGATGAATGAGATCACTGTTTTTTAACACCTGAGTTAACTTGATTTTGGTTACCCGGTATCGGTTAATTATACGCCTGATCAACGCTTCTTCGGGGCGCACAAGCGTACCTTCTATCGCCGAATACAAGTTGTTTGTTAAAAAATTGCCATTTAAAAGAGCTTTGCTATATGTTGCCCCGTCTTCATTATAACTACTTATGCCAAATTCTATCTCGTCAAGTTCGGACATAAATTTTTCATTGACTACATTCTCGTATACACGATCCCCGTTCTCACCTTCATCTACAACTCCGTCTTTTTTCTTATAATTCAGATTAGGATTCTTGTATATATATCCATAAAATTTTATACTCCCAGCTCCTGATTCAGGAGTAAATCCTATTTCACTTGTCCTTCTTATCTTTAATGATAAATCCCCTATAATCGGTGCATTATCCGGCAATTTAATAATATATCCAGACAGACCAGAATACGGCATATCAGGTGACTTGGTATTCTTAACAGTTAATGGAGAGCCTGCACTTTCGTTTTCATATCTGATTTTAAATTCAGCCTCACTGTCAACCCACGAACTTCCATTCCAATACTTATCTCCTATCCTTAGCACATAAGTAATATCAGCATACCCGGATTTCCCCGAAGGCTTACAGAACGCCAAATTTGCATCATCCCACGGAACTATAATACTACCGTCAATACTTAATGCTCCATTCATCCACGCAGCTCCCTTAGCACCTTTTATCGCAACCAAATCCTTACTCATTGCCCCTCCCGGCTTTTCCTGAAATTGCTGCCCTTTCACTCTATCTTGAACGGCCAATGACCATGAATAGTCAGATATATCAGGAGTAAAATCCGATCTTTCCCACTTTCCCCCATATTCACTAATTTTTAGCAATGCACTTCCGAAAGAATTATTCATTGCATCTTTCGGTTCCTGTTTTTCCCCTGTATCTTCATCGTAAGAATCCAATTCCCATTTTTCAGGAATTAAAAACCTTTTGCGTACCACCTTAACATCATCCCCTGACAGTTTATCATAACTTACACTTTGGTAACCATTTTCTTTCAACGTTTCTAAATCTTCATTTTCCACCAATTCATCAAAAACATTGTTTATCGCCTTAACGGTAACTTTATTATATCCGGGGAGCACATCTATTGTATGATCACTACCACCGAAACCGATATCCTGAAGCAATACAGTGTTTGGAGTAACCATCTCATAAGTGACAAGATCCTCTCCATACGAGAAGTATTCCCCTTTCCAATCTGCATCTACAAAATACAGGCTACCTTCATAATCGTATAAGGTCCAATTAAAAAAACGACAAAAATACTCCAGTACCTCGTCCAACATCATCCCTTCTGAGATGAAGTTTTCTTCTGCGAGAGTTATCTCATCGAATATGTTTTTCTTTGTCGAATAATTCACTTCTGACGATCCATAGACATAAGGTATATATATCTTCTCATATCCCCCATTAGCTGATCTTATAATGTACCTTAAGAGGTTTATTGCCGTTATAAATCCATTCTCTGTCTGTTTCTCATATTGTATATTCTCAAGCGTTCCTATTGCGCTTATGCAATCAATACTGATATTGTCCGGTGTAGGCTTATAAGGTTGTGTAAATTGCTCCGGAACAATATACCCCGTCCACATCAACTTGTCACCCTTGAACAGCTTAACCGGCGCATACTGGTTATCAATACTAAATAGATCCAGAAGCAAATCACTGCCAAGAAGGGTCAATGTCGCCGTAGAACTTCTTATCGGTTCATATACAAAATTCTCATCGTTCCCCTCCACGGTAAATGCGCTTCTCGCACCCAGTAATTCCGTCACCTGTCCCACATAGCCCTCAATATATACCTTCACATCGTAAGCGGTGTTCTTGTAATCTTTGAAATGTACGTTATATCTCTGTCCCATATCACCACTTTATGTTGTTAGCCTTCATGTAATTCCTTATCGTTATATACATAGCCTTACCGCTTACCCGTGCCTCGCCGTCTACCGTTATGTGATTGGATGGTCCACCATTATTAATCATATCAAACAGCTTGCCTTGTTGGGACTGGTTCAATATCATCTCGCCACTGTTAACCCGTGCTATCATGTGATCGCCGAAAAATGATGATCCTCCCACTATACCCCCTGTTGCATATTTGGGAATATTGGCTAAAGCAGCCAAGACCGAAGCTATGGCAGCTACAGCCAAAGCCGCACCAACGAACGGAATGGAAGCCACAGACGAAGCGGCACCGGTTACAGCTGCTTCTGTATTAGCCATAGATTCTTCCTTTTTCTTTGCATTAAGAGCATCAATAGCCGGAATCGCGGCAGCCACAGAGTTCATTAAGTTTCCGAAATAAGACAGGATAGAACCGGCGGCACCATCAGCCATTGAAGACATGCTACCAAAAGCGTTACCTATGGCACTTAACGAATTTGCGAAATCTTCGTTTTCTTTAATTTTTTTGGACAAATCAGGTAATTTAGCTTCATCTATAGCTTCATCCAAATCAATCTCTATATTTTTTATCTTTATTTTATCTCCACTCTCAATAGCCTGTCTTAGCTTGTTATGAAGCCCTTTTACCTCTTCATTAGCCCATCCTTCGGCATTAAATGCAGCTAATTGCAAATCCGTAGGTCCTTTCTTTTCCCCAGTACCCACAGTAGCCCCCTTGTTTAATTCCTTCTGGATATCACCAACGCCTTTTAATTTCTGTCGTTCTTTTTCAATATAATCTAATATTTCATCACGTATTTGCTTTTCGTTCCGAGCCAACATATACACTTCCTTTGATTGCTCGTAAGCTCGTTTGTCCCACTGCCCACCTCTCTCATTGTATATTGCCATAGCCTCTTCATAGGCTTCCTTTTTTTCTTCTAATGAATCAGCTCTCTTATACAGATCTCTTGTTAAATTCTCTTCCCAGTTCAAGGCATCTTCCCGGCTCATTCCTCCTTTTACCAGTTCGTTTATATCATTTATAGCGTTTTGAACTTTTTCTGATCTAAACGATTTCTGACCTTCGCTCTTATAACTAGACTCGTCCAAAGCTTGTAATGAAGAAAATGCCGTTCGTGCTCCATCTACAATATCAGCTAAAAAACCAACTACGCTTTGTAACATACCCGAAGAATTGTTTAGCGTTAATATGAAACCTTCCCAAGCAGATTGCAATGCCGCTATAGATCCTGCTAAGTTGTCATTATTGATTTTTTGTTGTTCTAATGCAGTATTTGTTCCTGTTATTCCATCGGTTAACTCTATAAATTTATCTTTTTCAGAAACGAGTGCCAAAGCAGCCGTTACGCTCTCTTTACCAAACATTTTCGTCATTTCTGTAGCGTTCATGTGCTTTGCTGCAAGGTTTTCCACAGCTTGTGACAACCCGACCACGGAAGGACGTAAGTTCTTGTCCGCACTACTTTCCAAAGTGAGAAATATATTACGCAGATTAGTTCCCGCACTGCCGGCATCCGTTATTTTAGGAGCAATAGCCTCTATCGCGGCTACCAATTCATTGAATTGTACACCTACAGAAGATGCAGCACCACCGGCATTCTCTATAGCCTTGTTCAGATATGGGATATCAGCAGAGCCTTGTTGAGAGGCTGCCGCTAAAATATTGATATATTCAGCAGCTTGGCTAGAAGAAGCGCCCATCTGATTTAGAGCTCCTGTTAGTGCTTTAGCAGCCTCAGGAACATCTATTTCAGCAGCTTCAGCCAATACGATAGCGCTTTCAGTTACAGAAGATAAAGCCTCTTTGTTTTTTAACAACTCTGGCATTTGAGAACCTATTAATTTAAAGGCATCTACCACCTGAGAGGCTGTTTGTGTTGTTGCGCTTCCCAATCTAATCGCCTCATCTTTGAAAAAAGTCAACTCTTGTGTCGTTACGCCCGTTAAAGAGCGCAAAGAAGATAACGACCTTTCAAACTCCATAGAAGTTCTTACCGCATTCCCAATGGTTGCCGATATACCAGCGAAAGCAGCAAAACCACTTAAAGCAGGACCTATCTTGCCGGCCATGCTTGTTATACCTTTCTCAAAATTCCCTATCTCACCTTTCGCCCTTCTGATGTTCTTATCAAAATCAGCGGTGTTAAACAACAATCTTACAATCGCATTACTTGCCATATTCCATATTTTTTGCTCGTTTCCTCAATTCTTTCAGCTCATTCTCATCTATCTCTATCGGTTCCCGTTCCTCATCCCATGGAAATGGAAACAGCAATTCCGGTGTGAGACTTTCCGTAGAATTCACTTGTGCGATAGTATACATCATCATCCTTGTGCGCTCCCATGCCTCCTGCTCCTTTCGGTTCATCCCCCTTATAAATGCAGCACACTCGTTAAAAGTCATACTATCAAAGAAATAATCAGGTGATATCCCTCCACGACCGACAACTTCTTCATACAACCTTATCACGCTTACTTCTTCGTTCTCTTTCCCATCGCTTTTTTTTTATCATCTTTCCCGATAATCACACTGATTCTCTTGTTCTCTTCCTCTAAAACAGCTAGAAATGTTTCGAAAATAGACGGATCGGAATCACATGCGTCTATCACATCATCAAATGTTAACGGAAAATCCTTGTTGTTTGCCATCAGCATAGCACATAACAGAATATAACTGTTAACCATCTTGTCGCCGGAATAAGGCTTCCCTGTAATCTCCTCATATATAAATAAGGCGCGCAGAGTATACCTTAAGATATACTCTGCATTATTGATCGTTACTTTCTTCATAACTTAACTATCTTAAATCAACCTCCTGCACCAACAGCCTTCTCTAGTTTCCCCTGCCCCTTAAACTGAGCTGTCATCGTGGAATTACTACCCTTTGCGTCAGTACGATCAAGAGATGTAATGATAGCCTTTCCCTTGTAATACTTCTGATTAGACTTGGTAGCCGGAGAAGTCCAACCGCCTTCCGGGATGCCATCGTTGGTCAAATTGGCAGGCACACCCAAAATGATTTCAACAGCTTCGCCGGCAATAAATGCGTCATAAAGAGAATCAAAACTCTCTACTTTATCGTCAGCACTCACTAACGCCTCTGTAGATGCCTCCCATCCCATCTTCGTCACTATCGACTCATCCCACATACCGTCATCCTTACTGGCGGCATCGCCTGTTTCTGCTGTTAATGTCAGCTTGTGACTGGTTGCCAAAGCCGTAGCCTTACCTGCAACAAAAATCATAAAATCCTTTCCATTCAAAGGTTTTGCTTTTGACATAATCTGTATAATTTAAAAGTTAAACAATTCTTTAAAAAACAGATCTTTTGTTCGCTGGGTTACCTTAAATTCACCCATCGGACGTATCATAATCTGATTTGTTTTCATAGATCAATTGTTTTAAAATTAAACGAAAGAGTTATAGTGAAGGCATCTATATCCATCAGGTAATCTTCAACACATGATACCAAAGCACTATCTATGACCTCAAACTGATCATACCGGGCCGTCTTCCCTTCAATAGAGTAACGCACCTCATTAGCCATATTCACAGCAACTTCATACGTCTTTGACACAACGACCAAAGTAGTGGATACATTATCCGCGCAAGATCCATCCTTGGTCTCGTCCGGACCATCCAAAGAGCTCGTAAAGTTGACGAACGGATACTCCGGCACCCCCGCAGGGATAACAACCGGGTATATCCTGTTTCCCACCGCTTCCGTAACAGTCTTATTAGACTGTAGAGAGCTAATAATATGCTTGCTTATAAATAAACTCATCTTCCTTCACTTACTTCCTGTATTAATCTTGCAATCCGTTCCGACAATACAATACTGGCTCTATTCATGCCTGATTCCGCTGCCGGCTGAAAAAAATTACTTGCAGACAAAGAACCGCGATATGCCGATTTTTTCATTCCCTTACGTCTTACCTTCGTATACCTGTCTTCTGTTCCTGAATTTATAAACCGAAGGATAAAAGCCCTGTCCGCACCTCTATAACCTCTAGACCTCTTCGTTTCCGGGCTTACATATCTACGTCTTCTTATCCCCGACACACCGCCGTTCGGCTTTTTATATAATGCCAGCCTCTTTGCATCGCCCCTATTAAGTATATTAAGCATACCACCGTTCCCGTCACGGTAAACAACCATCTTTACAGCCATGTACGCTCTTCCCGGATCTTTACCCATTGCGGCTTTTGCGGCATTACGCACATGCTTCCGCTCCGGTGTTAACGCCCTTCGTACTTCTTTTCTTATCTCGTTTTTTTTGATCTCCTTGGATTTACGCATCCTTTCAAGCATGGCAATAACTTCATCGCCGTCATACACGAATGACACTCCTCTTAATTGCTTCCCCCGATTATTTTCAAGGATTCTCTTCATTATTCCCATAGCTTCGCGTTTTTACCCCGGAGCCGTAGCTCCGGGCAAATAAATCAAGGTTCTTCGGCAGGTAATTCTCCCAACGTAAATGCTTCTGAACGCAATGTCGTAAACGCCCAATCCCCATTAAGAGTCAAGCGAACAACATCTGATGTGTCCTCCGAATAAGGATTGATTATAAAGCGCTGTTCCCCGAATTGCCCAATAGGTTCATACCCCCATGAGCCAAAACCAATATAAGTCTTATCGTCAGTGTTAATATAATTCGTACAGAAAACCGGAACACCAGCAATGGTATTATTTTCGATAATATATCTTCCCGTGTTACCCGGATTTGTCGGTCCTTCATATCCTCGATCGGTAGTTTCCAATACCGCCTTAGTGTACTCATCCATCACATAAGCCATGTAACTTCCCTCAATACCTTTCATCAATGGCAATGCTCGCATCAATACCAATTCCTTAAATGTAGGTGTCGGGTTGGCAAACTTGATAAAACGGGCCTTTTTCTTTTCAGCCATAGTTTTTAACTCAGCGATAGCCTTTGGGGTGCCCGGACTTCCTCCCGGGAACGCGATTTCAGAAAAAGGTCCTACTAATTTATGCGTCTGTTTCCCAGTTGTAAACATCAGCTTATTCAGCGTCCGCGTTACAGCCATCGGTATCTGCTGCTTAACAACATCGTATGCCACCCCCTCAGTCTGGTTGATTGTCTGACTTGTAATCTTGATGGTAACACCCACTCTCTGAGGATTGGGTACAATCTTACCGATCTCGATTTTTTTGTCGGTCAAAGCTACAGCCTCCCCGGCTACCTCTGCTTCAACTGCCGAAACTGTCGGCCAACAATAATCACCCGCCAAACCTGTGCGTAACGGTAATCCAAGCTTAGAAATGATAAGACCTTCTTCCAATGCAGGGATAATGTCATTAATAGTAAGAGGGATCATCGGCTGCGCTCCCGTACTGATCATTCCTGTAAACTCACGCTTAAGCGGATGGGAACTTCTAGAATTGATATGCTCGCGCATAAACGCATCAAACGCAAGCTCACGGGCGGTGACTTCCACATATCCGCTCTTGTCAGCACACGCTATGCGGACATCCAAAGCATTCATCTCGCGTTTCAGACACTCGATCTCGTCATTCTCAGTGTCGGTAAACGCACGTTTGTTTTCCGATTCAGCCAAATCTACAATCTCGTTAAGACGTACCTTGATTTCCTCTCGTCTGGTAATGTACTGTTGTACATTCACTTTCTTTCCTTTATTCATAAACAAAAATGATTAAAAAATTTTCTTATTCGCTATCTTTCTCAATTCCGCATATGCGGTTTCATTTTTCTCAATTGTTTCCCGTTTCTTCTGATCTGGGTGCAACACAATACCGGAAGCCTCCACTTCCCGGGCTGTGACGCTGGTCTGCACATATGCCGGGTCAGAAGCTATAGTCATTTCAAATACTTCGTCAATACGGGTAACGTGTCGTAACAGCACACCCTCATCATCCTTGGTATACCTGACCGAAGAACTCTCATCGCTCCAGAATGTAAACGAAGAACCGGCTAAATCCCCTCTCTTCACCAACTCTAATGCGGTAGTCCCATCCTGAGTCGCTGGAGCTGTAAATCTATATCTTACACCCGTTTCATCCACAAAAAGCGAAAGCGATCCTTCACCCCTGTTCCAACGAGCCAGCAACCTCTCGCGGTTATGCCACAATGTCATCTTTATATCCATCCGCTTCAACTCGTCTTCCGTAATGGCTCCCGGCTCTATGATCTCACGGTAGTTATCCCAATAGTCCACTAGCATACGACTCTCAACGCCAAACACAATCGCATAACCCTCGATTACCCGGCTATCACTCCCGTCCTCCGCCTCGCGGATCTTTGGCTGGAACTGGTCACCGGCCATGTATCTTACCTCTCTCTTTTTGGATTTATCCATATTTTTTTTCTATTTATTTACAACTTTCAAACGCCCCTTTAGGAAACGCCCTTTTTATATCCTATAAATACCTGTTTTCGGCTTACCCGAAACCGCTTCCCTCATCCAATATGGAAGCCGTGATAGTAATACTCCCATCTCTCTTGGATCGGTTACACGAATCTATTCTGTAGGTTTTCCCATCCCATACCAGCCGACAACGATCAGTAACCACGGACATATATCGCATCGTTACAACTACCGAACTGTTCATCCACGCTTCACCGGCAGTCAGAGCACGAGCGCCCCTTTGAAACTGCACATTAGCCCATACGGTAACCGCTTTCCGATATTGGATCACTTGTTCATTCATGCTACCACGGCTTATTTCCGGGGTCATAATATCCACTCTTTCCGTTAATGCCCCTGCTGATATCATGATTCACTTCTGTTTGATAATTTCACATAAGGCTTTACAAGCATCGATATGGTGAAAGGAACCATATTCTGGGTTACGGATGAAACCGGCTCCCTGTTCCGGAACAAATGGGCTACAAGTAGCAACATAGCCGATTCCAAGGCTTCGGGAAATCCTTTTCCATGAGCGTCCTCCCATGCCTCCAACTCTTCGAATGTGCGGTTTGTCATATCTATAATCACACTCTCACACGCCATGCCCCATGTATGCAACAACTCCAACTCTTCATCCTGCACATCCCTTATCTGCGCTTTCATTTTTTCAAGCGTCAGCACACGCAATTCCCTATTCATCGTCTTCTCCTTCCTTGTTATCATTTATTTTTGTAGAGCTTGTAACTGTTTCCCCAGACATTTTGGGGCTTCCCAATACTGCAAGGTTTGTGCTTATGTACACATCATCCCCCTTGTCCACCGGCGGACGATCGTCATCCCTACGTATGTCATTAACGGTTGCTTGGCCCGTTTCCAGACGTGTCTTTTGCCATCTGCTCTTGCTGTCAACGTCAAGGGCGTACAATGCGGACAAGTCGAATGTGTACTTGTAATCCATATAGGTATTCTCATCAAGTAATTTGGCGGCAAATTCACGCTCTATCTCGGTAATTATGGGCTGCAAAGCCTCAACATAAAAGGCTACATTGGACATCTCTACACTCTTGTAGTTGGCGTTGGAATCGTCCATAAGTTTACTCGGTGGTATATTGAAGAACCGGGCAATCTCACGGATATTAAACTTTCTGCTTTCCAAAAACTGCATGTCAGCCGATGACATGCTTATAGGGGTAAGCTTTCCGTCACCGTATACAGCCAGTATGTCCCCTCCACGGTTCAACGTGTCCTGAATATCCATTCCCATATTCTTCAACTGCTCGTCCTGATACTTTCCGAAACCTTGAACTGTTGTGTTGTCTTGAAGAATAGCCTTGAAACGTCCGCCTGTGGCAAATCGTTTCAACGTTTCACCATCCGATGTGGCAGTAATACTAAGACACTGCTTGGCGTATGCTATGGTAGACATTCCCCAATATCCTCCGTCAAGACACATGTTCTTGAAATGGAGTATATCTTTCGGGCCTACAGTCACACTTATCCCGTTGGTTATATCATCAATCTTATATTGATTAGCATATACATCGTAAGTTACCGAACCGGGGGAACACAATATGAAAGATACGATCTCATGGAACGAATTACGTACAGGGTAGATAAAGGCATTCCCTTGCAAAAGCAACTGGGCTACCGTATACTTCATCATAGTATATGAATTCATCCGATCATTGGGACGTGCCCCGAGCAGATAGTTTATCCTCTTCCCATCCTTCGTGTCGCTCAGCTTGAAATAGTTTTTCGCCCTGTCCTTACGCTTGTATTGGATGGTTAACGTAGCGGCAGAACTTGAAAGTAGATTCACGGCACGATATACTGCGGCTATATTCAATGCAGCCCATGGGGAATTCACATAAGCTATGTTCTCCCGATAATCTCCACCTGTAGATTTCGCTTTCCCATAATCTTCGTGCGCTTCCTCATCCGTCTTCTCCGAACCACTGTCTATGAATGACGGCAATGGTGCCGATTCCCTTTTGAAAAATCTGAAAAAATTGTCCATATATCAAGTTATAACTTCTATATATCGGACAATATGCTGTTTATGGTTACCTCTGTTCCGTATTACTGTAAAGCCAAAATGTCATCAAGGAGGCTATCGCACCGTCAATCTTAAGATTTTCCTTCCTTTTCAACGGTTTCTTATTACACATCTTATCTTCATCTATATAGCAGTTTCCAAAGTTCCAGAATAGGATAGGATTATAAGCAATAACAAGATGAGCCGGACGGCTCTTTGCCGCCAGCTCCAGCGATTCTACCGGTGATGTGAACGCCCCGTAGGTCTGGGGAACAGCACGTAGTATCTTGTCCGGGTTCTTCCCGTTCCCCAAAAGTCCCGCTGCAAGCGCGTTGCGTATCTCGCTTGCCTTGTAAGCATCATAGCCTATCCGGCATATAAACAAATTACGGTCACGCCTTAATATGTCGTTTATAATCATGTCCATATCTATGACAGCACCGGGGCATACTTTCAACCAGCCGCCATCTACCCACATCCTATAAAGCTCACGGTTCGGGTGGGTTTCTATTGTTTCTTCCGGTATATAGCTATCCATAAACAGATAGAATTTTTTATCTTCCTTATTATAAATATTGTAAACCACGGCGGAAAGGTCATCAGAAACAGACAAGTCAAAAGCCACCATAGCAGACGGTCTTCCCTTCACCTGTTCCAAATTGATGTTCATGGACAAGGAATGGGCGAAATTCTGTGTTATCCACGGTTTTACGGAGCCTGCAACAAAGACATTAAGTAACTTGGTTTTAAATTCTATCATAGCCTCAACGTTGCGTATCGCCTTGTTCCACATCTGGCGGTAATAACCCTCCTGTACCGTTATGCCAATATGCGGATTACATTTCTTCCACAGCTCCGGAGTACTCATGTGCTCATCGTCAAGCTCCCATTCATCCGGCATAAACAATGACGCGAATTGCGTATCATCGTCATATTCTCCTAAAAGGACTTTCTTCGCATTTTCCAGCTCTATAGCGAAAGGTCCGTCAGGTACGCGGCTTGCAGTAGTTATAATCACTGTCAGAGGCTCCCTTCTCATACCCATAGAAGACACCATAACTTGCATAAGTTCCGCACCCTCCGAGTGATCCTTCACATATCTCGCCTGCGCATATTCGTCAAAGATAAAAAGAGATGCGTTAAGACCGTCCTTTGCATCACCGCCCCCCGACAGACATTCAACAAAGGATTCTTTCCCGTATGTGTTGGTAGGCCTCCATCCCAGCCATTCACGATTTGTCTTAAAACTGCGTCTATCCGGATCCAATTGATTAATAATACCCTTTATCTCATTAAAACATATCTTAGCCTGCCGCCCTGAATTCGCGCCCGTGTATGCCTGCGCGTTCGCATCCCCAAAAAGCAGGTCATTAACAGCAAGAGAAGCCGTAGAGGTGGTTTTTGAAAACTTTCGCGGAACGAACAGAATAGCCTCCCTTACCAGCCGCCTCAACTCCATCACACGCCCGTTGACGACCTTTGTTCCCTTCTTTCTTTCCGTCATATCTTCCACGCTGCCTATATCTTCCCATCTGTAAAACCCCAGTATAGAGGCAAACTGGAAATACTGCACGGGGGTTAGCTTATAACTGCGGCGTCCGTTTATCCCCGAAAATTTAAGGCTCTCATATAAGGCTACAAACACTTTCACTCTTTTTTTCTGAAACGTGTAAGTGTCCATCAGACGGAGGAATTTCAACACCGAAAGAACCTCGTACAGGTTATGCCCCTCCGGACAGGACTGCACGCCATATATATACGAAAAGAGCCGACCGTCTATTTTCCTTAGATTATACCTATCCAAATCAACAGATGCCAGCCTATCCGTATATCCTTTTTTCAGTGCTTTTTTCTCCTCCCATTCATTCATCATTCGTCCTCTCCGTCATTCACATTATTGATATTCTCCATTAGTTTATCCAGCGGACTGGGACCACGACTTCCGCCATCATCGGGCTTGGTCATTTCCATATTCATTTTCAATCCTTTCAATAGTTTCATCAAAGGCGAAGCCTGTTCGAACGGAACTCTTGCCAAAGGATCAATTCGCTTTCTTACATGTCCCTCCCGGCTCTTCTCTTCATATACGATATTATATCCATCATCCAAAACCTCCTCCGTGATTTTTTTAAACAACAGATACAGACGGGAAAATATATCAATCTGACAGTTCAACTCCTTGGAATACTTATTGACATCTTTCAATGTTTTTATAATCGTATCCCTCTGATTTTTTATTTTTTTGCTGACCGCCCGTTGTTCCTCGCTTTTTTTCTTCATTGTGTTAAATATTTTAATATTACCTATTTTTACAATATTGTTGTCATTCCGAGTAATCCCAAAGTGTCACCCCCAAATCCAAATTTTCAAAACTAAAATTTGCGATGCCCGGTGGGAGTGGGTTTGAGTAATCCGGGTGGTCTTAAAAAAATCCCCCCCCCCGTATTATAAGATAAACCTTTCCTTAAACCGGGATAATGAACGGTTCGCATTCTCTTTCACCTTAACTCTGCTATGTGACTTCATCCCTGCATGAATCAAAGAATGGCAGTCATGGCATAATGACTGTAGGTTGTCCACATCAAACATGAGAGCTCTCATTTCAGTGACTGTCTTGGCTGACTCACACGGTATAACATGGTGAACCTCTGTCGCTGCCATTATCACTCCATTTTGCTTGCAAGCTTCACATAACGGTGACTGTTCAAGTTTTCTTCTTCTTGTTTTTCTCCATGCCATGGAACTGATCATCTTCCTGTAATTATAATCCCTGCTCATTTTCTACTTTTTTGTTTCTTGTTATAACCGGGACCATTCCGTATTTGTTCTGCCCCATAAAACCACTAACCTCCGTAGATACATCATTATGTATACCATCCGATGATACAGGAGACATATCAAGTAACTCCTTGATGATATTATCATAACCGTTGACTCCTATATTACGTCCGATTACAAGTAATCGTTGTGCTAAATTCGGATATAAATACCGAAATACTTCCTCTAATACCTGCTCTTTTTTAGAGGAATGGTGCATTCCTTCCCCATTTTCCGTTATACAGCTTGATACATATCTCCTTCTGTTGGTAACTCTATATATGAATACTGATGCCACTCTTTTAATATCATCATATGCCGACGGTTTAACAGTATTTACCCTGTCCTTCACAGCTCTAAGCCGCTGGAATATATCCATAAGTTCTGTTTCATTAGTATTAACTCCATTATATTCTGTTTCGCAATCGGCCTTTTCGATAAATGCTGACAGCAGATATTGCATCACCTCATATCTGCTGTTAAACTTATATTCCTTCACAATTTTATCCAATTTATCAGCAGCCTCCACACTTATCTTTGCCTGCACCATCACATGTTTCAATCTAGACTTATCCCTCATAATTTATTCCTTTCTGTTCCTGTATTACGTTAATTGATTTAAAATCTCTCTTCGAATAATTTCCCTTGCGCTAAATCTGAATAACCCTTTCTTTTGCTCATGAAAATCCGCAATAGGTATTTCGTTGATGTAGTAATAGAAAGCTTCATAACCGTCTGCAAAGTTGCGGGCAAGAAATCCATTAGGGTGAGTGTTCATATATCTTTCAACGGCTATTATCACTCTTTGAGCATAACCGGGAAACATCTTAAACTCTAATTGCATCTGCTTGTAATTGCAGAGAGGACAGCCGACACAACCGTGACGGCTCAAATTATATGGAGCATCATAATACTTTGAATATGGTAATCCGTATTTTCGGATATAGCTCCAAACATCTTCTTCTGTCCATGTGAGGATAGGAAGAATATGCTTTGCGCCTTTCATCCATTTTCTTGTATCACACTGCTCCGGCTCATAATCTTTTCGATTTCTACTTTCGGCAGCTCTCATTCCTTCAATACTACGTTTGCCGATACCATATCTTTCTTTCAGTCTTTCACAACAGAATCGTCGGAGCCGTGAAGGAAGTCCTTTTTCTTCAACTAACTGAAAGAATGACTTTTCAGGGTGTATTATCCTCACTTGCGGATAGTGTCTCTTTATAAAGCTAATCGTGCCCGGTGGATCTACTGTGGTGTTAGCGTAGATCGCATTATACTTAATGCCTGCACGTTCAGCTAGGTCAAGTATAACTACACTATCCTTACCTCCTGAGAATCCGAGTGATAGCAGATCGTCACGTTCCATACTGCGAAGGAAGTCTATTGCTTGCTGCTCTTTCTTGTTCATTTCTAATTTGTTTTACGCCTATTCATAAGGGTTTGTTTTACAGTAATTTTTATTTTCTGACATATTCAGTAGCTTATTTAAAGAATCATCTGAAAGAAGATGTTTGTTGCTAAAGTTTCCAAGCATTGAACGAGGTTCAATATTTTCATATCTCATAAATTTCTGTATCTCGTATATATGAAAAAGTAAACCTTCACAATCTACTTCATAGTATTCAATGCCATCGTCATTACTGGCCGATACTTCGTAACCAATCCATCCACCATCTCCAATATAAGTACTTATCTCAATATTACGGCAAAAACCGTAACTGATAAGTAATAGCCTTAATACATCTTTTCCACTCATATTCATTCCTGTCCAATTTTAAAATTTCATCAATAGATGATAAAACACTCTCCAGTCTTTCCAACTGCTCAGAGTATTTCATAAGAAGATTTTCTTCTCTTTCCGTAGCCTCCCCTCCATTGTGAATATCATTATACTTTTCGTATTTTGATTTTACACTCTTATATGCTTTCTGAAAGAACGGAAGCAATATCTTACATTCCTCTTTGGTCATACAGACCGTTATCTCGTATGGAGATGAATACGATTTTCTAGTGCCATCTATGTGACTCATTTCTGTTCGTTATTGAAGTCATTAATATAACTACGCCCAGCATCAGTTGGACGATAAACAACATCACCAAATGGTCCAGCCGATTTCGTCAACAAACCGTTTTTTACCATTTCTTCTAAATCATCAGAGGGTTTACTATAACCACCCCATCCTTTTTTGCAGATATTCCTTAAATGAATAAGCTGCATCTTACTTAATTCTATATTCATTTGGTTCATATTTAATTTGATTTACACTAATTCAATTATAGCCTTCTTTAAATTAACAAATAAAGGTATTGCTGACATGCCCCCATTGTAATCCAACTGTCTTAAAGAGGGGACAACCTCTCCGTCATCATCAATCTCATAATCTGCAATATAGGCTAACTTCTTCGCTTCGGGAACCAATATCCTTTCATTGTTCCAAAAAGTATATCTTTCATGAGCCATGACCGTTATACAGACCTTGCTTCCAACAGGAAATCCTTGGTTGGATTCAATGTATTCCTTTTCCAACTGAATTTTCTGATTTTTCAATTCCCTTATTTTTGAATCAATATCATTTTTCTTTGTCTGAAATTCTTCTTTGTTCATTTTTATCTTCTTTTGATGATTTTACAATTATAGAGTTGTCCGATCTAGGGCAAACCAACACAGTTCCTCTATCTGTTGTTATTCTTACATTATGAGCATCTATCACTTTAATAATAAAATCGCCAACCACGTAGGTTGATATGTTATTCAGTTCTTGTTGTATCATAACTCACACGTTTTAAAATCTTCATCACACTCTAAACACTCCCATTCATATTCAGGGTTTCTACTTGGCACCAGCCTACTGCCGCATTGGGGACAGGCCGGGAGCAGGCCTTTGATGAATCCAACCTCAATGCCAATTCGCTCTCCGTCATGTATAGCATCAGCCATTTGCAGATCCGTTTCTACCATTGTTTCACTGTCATCATTATGCAGTACATACAATGTGGCGAGGTTGGCTTTCCACATCTCCATTGCATAATTGTCTGGTACTACCAACCAAACAAATCCATCTTTAGTTACTTTCGTTTCCATTGTAGTATCTATATTTACTCAATCTTTTCATATCTCAATCTGTATTAAATCTAATTTAATAGCTTCAACTTTCTTAATACATCTACCATCAGGGGTAGTTACTGTGAATCCTCCATATCCTTTTGATACGGAAACTATTTCACCCACATCAATCTTTGAAACAAGAGATTGTATAGTTTCTAAAACCTTTGCCTGCTTTTTTTCAAAAAAAGAGGCTGGTTTTCTTTTCAGGAATATCATATTCATTTCTATATCATTTTGAATTATTTTTTTATAACTACCGCCATTGTACTAATAGAAGTGCCACTCTCTTTAAACTCGCCTGCGCTGATTTCAAACACTTCTCCATGTACTTCTTTCAGCCAGTTGCGGAAATCAATACATTTCTTTTCCGAAGCAAATTTCCAGTGTTGGCTGGTTATTGCCGCAAGGGTTCCACCCTCTTCCAATCGATCATACATAAGCCTGACATGCTCTATATCCTGATTACTGGAAAACGGAGGATTTGCAATAATCTTAGTGTAACTACCTACACTGTCTTTGGTAAAGTCTTCATCAAGCAATATTACGTTGTTAAGGGTATGAAGAAATTCTCTGTTTTCCGGCATCAGCTCATAACATTCAACCATTACAGAAGGACAAGCCCGGTGGATTGCTTTTATAAGGGCGCCACGCCCGGCACTCGGCTCCAGTACCGTATCATCTTCATGTATCCCTCCGGCAAGCATAACCAGCCAGTCAGCAACATCGGCCGGAGTTTCAAAAAACTGGTAATCCTGCTGTAGGTTGCACCGTTTACCCTCTTTCAGCATGGAAAACACACGCTCCGGATTAAACGGGAATGTGAAACCCTGTATCTTCCCACCTTGCCATGAGCCGCCAGCTTCTTCTATCCACTTCTTTGCTTCGGCATAAGATTTTTTATTGAATTGAACTTGAGGAAGTTTGAGGATATTGTTCTCAAGAGTACAATGTTTCAGTATTTCTTCTACATTCCATTTTTTACCTTCGTCAGCCTGTTTCTTCTTTTCCCCAACCGGGGCGTCAGGTGCTAACAGTGAGGAAATTTTTTGAACAACCGTATTGCTCGCATTCACGAAGGTATTGACACAGGATAGCGCTTCGATCAAGAAATCGGTGTCAACATGCCCGGTATCGTCATAGATGTCTATCCCTTCGGTCATGGATGACAGTTCATTGAGCTGCGCAACACTACCATGTAACGTTTCGATTAAAATCTTTTTTTTGTTCGTCATAACTTTTCTGCAAATAAATTCTTGTTGTGTCTACACTCCCATGACCTAAAAGGTCAGCCAGTTGAATAACATCTTTGTTTTTTTTCAGGAACATTTTAGCGAAAAAATGACGAAAGGCGTGGGCGTGCATCTTCCTTGAATCAATACCGCAATGTTTTCCCCATGCTTTCAAGTGCTGGGAAAAGCCCCGCTGTGTGATCGGACCGAATCTCCCTACTGCGAAAATCCCGGTCTTACCATGTTCCTTAGCATAAGCCTTCGCTTCTTGCTGCAATTGCTTTTGAAAGAAAAAACGTCTGTACTTGTTACCTTTACCTTTCAATGTAACCTCACCACTAATTATATCCTCCCATGTAAATCGTTGAAATTCCGACAGACGGGCGCCCGTTGTACCCAAAACCTTAATAAAGAAATAGTAATCCTTATTGTTTTTTGCCTTGAGATATTCCAACAGCCGGTTATATTCCTCCTCGGTCGGCACATTGTTCACATCAAGTTTGCGCTTTATTTTGGGGCGCTTCAGTTCTATAGGCTTCTTCAGCCATTTAGAGAATCTTTCGATTGCTGTAATCCGCAAACGGATGGTAGCGGGAGATAATTTTTCTTCTTCAAGACTTTTTATAAACCTCCTGCAATTATCCATGTTTACCTCATTGGCGTATTCGAAATACTTCTTCATGGATGTGTAATATATATCAACTGTATGAGAAGAGTAATCATTGTTATCAGTCAACCATATTATGAAATCATGGAGTAGTTTCTTATTTTTCTCTGAAATGACGTCAAGCTTTTCCAAAGGTTTCACCGCCTTTTCCCTTTTTCCATATCCGATGTTGAGATAGGATAATAGATCGCATATCGCTGAACACATTAGCGAATGACGCACCATGACATCTGCATTTTCACGCTTGTAATTCAAATAACCACGGCGGTTCACTTCTTTGGTCATCTCTAAAAAATCCGTGACATGCTTGATATATTTCCCGACAGTATCATAAGTCCTTCCTGTCGTGTATATGTAAGAAATATAATCAGTTAATATCTTCTGCCTGTCATTATTCATAATCTTGTTTAATTAAATTATACCAATCATTGCTATCTTCAAAAAAACATCTGTATCCATTAGCCGTATGTTTGCCTCTCACTTTCCGACATATAGCACTGATCAGAGAAGGAGCCACGCCAATCATCTTACCAGCCATTTGTATCGAAGGGAATACTCCACATAATTTCTCATCCTTTATCAAAACAACGCTCTTTTTATTCATGCCTGCACCAGTCTTATGCCAAGCCCCACGTCCTTTAGACAGATTTTTTATACTTCTGGCCTTGGAACGTTTTGAATGATAAACCATTTTACGACCCTTGTTGCGAGAAACACAACCCTTTAAAAATCGTCCGGTAATAAAGTCTCTCTCAAATCGCTCAGGCGGTATATATAATTCACTCATATCTAATTCGTTTTGAACCATTTTCCTGATGTCAGGTAAATGGTAATTATTATCAATTAAATTCTAATTGCTCTATCAGTCAACTGTTAATCAACTTCCACTAACTCACCGTTTTCTAGTCTATACCATGTATCAGCCTTGACAACCTCACCATCAACTACTACAGCCTTCCAATCAACAATATCATACGTATCATCCCTTTCCTCAGCTATGACCAAAATTGCACCTATTCCGCCTTTTACCTGAACATTTTTTCCTCTTGCTACTGACAAACCATTAGATCCTGTTGAAGCCTTTCCTCTTGCCGTGGCAGCACCATAATTACCAGCCGTGGCAGCACCACTATTACCAGCCGTGGCAGCACCACTATCACCAGCCGTGGCAGCACCTCTATAACCAGCCGTGGCAGCACCTCTATAACCAGCCGTGGCAGGTTTCCCCGGTTTCGCATTACACTCGTTAGTACACCGTTCCTTGACATAAGATACAGCTGCTTTCACAAGCCCCCTTATATCAAGCTCAGCACCTATTCTTATTTTTGAAGAACAAACCTTGTCACTTTCTGAATCGTCTATTTTACCGCTCTGTTCAACCTCACAAAACCTTGACCCGGCTGGCGTATAGTAACTAAAAACATCCAGAGGGTAAGGACATGCATGAAAACCTTTTTCACATGCCTTTATGTCGCCTGTTTCTTCATACTCCTTACCTACCTCATACTTAAATCCTCTACAAGATAAATCTTTATCAAATGCTTTATAAGCCTTTATTTTCTGTTCCATGATATTTTTTATTTTTCGTTATTTTGATATTGCGATAATTCCACGCCTCGCGCATTCTTCGAGTAAATTCATATCCTCCTTTTTTATAAGAGCGCCTGTCTTACGATTCACGCTCACATAAGGCTCAAACCCAAATCTCTTAGCCATCTTCTCTATTGTGGTACGATCCCATGTATTCCATCTGATCACCACAGCTACTTTTGTATCTTCCATGCCTGTACACTGTTAAACCATTTTTTCTTCCCATCCTTATCCGTGTATTCTTTGGCGGACACATTGAAATTCACTGTCACATCATCACCAACCTTCAGAGGATCTTTCACGGGCCCATCACCACTGTACACCGAAAACTGCATGGACTTTCCAAATTGGGTCTGCTCGGTTATCACATATTCCCTTATCTCGTAATCCAAGCCCTTACTTGTCACCCCCCTTCTTGTAACACCAAGGTCAACCGTTATTCTTCCCTTTATCTCGCAATTCATAATCTCACCTTTCTTTTTTCTTTACTGCTTTCTTTAAGTCGTCCCGACTACCCTTCGGGCAGTATAAGACAAGTTGCCGAAAACCGTTAATTTTAAATCTTTTTATTATTAACTTATTGATTATCAATCGTTTACCAACGCACCATAAGGTGCTTTTTCTTTTTATATAATTATTTGATAATCAGTTAGTTATATTTTTTAATAATTGGCGTGATTGATGATGCTTGAAAACAGTTTAGTAATTTTTCCTTAAATTCTCGCTCCAATTCACCCATCACTTCCGTATACTTCTTTTTCTCCACATCCCACGAATTAGCAAACGTGCGTAAGGTTTCCCACTGCTTCTTCGTGAGTTTCCCTTCCATATACATGGTCCTGTACCGTTCCTTGTATCTCGTGACACCAATCCTCTGTATTTCACGGGCTTTCTCTAGTTGGGATAGCTTGACACCTTTAGCAGGTATTATCTCCCGTTCAAACCGTATCTCTGACCAGTCCTTGTAAAAGATCCTAGCCATCTTGTTTAGCGACACATTGTCTATCAATTGGGGTAGCGGTACCGACTGATGCTTGTACACCGTCTCAATGCGAAGAATATTGGTGCCTACCGTCCTTTTCTTCTCTTTTGCCTCGTAAGTCTTATCATAGATCTTCAATATCTTGCGGTAATACTTACTCTTCTCGGTCGTCTTCTGGCGATACTCCTGATAGTTGGCATCATTCCACAAGGTACGTTCCGCTATGCTGTCCACAAGTCTTATATACTCATCTGCCGGACGGATCATCTTCATTGTAACCCCTATCTCATAATAGGTCACTACTGCATTCTCCGCTTTTACGCACAACCTGAGCAACAGTTCTTCTATTGTCCTTACTGCCATTCGGAAGGTCATCGGGCGACTGTTGTCCAGTTTGCCCGATTTCCCCTTATGGTATAGCTTGCAGACCGAGCAACTGCACTTCAAGGTGTCACCCCTTATTTCGATGGTACATCCGTCAAAGTTGGAGTATGCAGACGACTTGTAGTAGATCTCATCATCTTCCGAACATTCCTTAAGGTAGTTCTTCAGGACTATAGTCTCTATGTCGTTCACATCTATCCTTGCTTTTATGGTTATTCGGTCAAACATTTTATTGTCAAATTTCGTTCTTTTAAAATCCGCGTCACCTCTCTTTTATAATGGGCGATCAACGCTTCATATTCGAATGCGGGGTACTTCCTTGTTTCGTATTTCATGGACTCCAAAATCAATATCTGATTTTCGCCATACTTTCTCACAAGTCCTCTCCTATATCCCTGCATATTGCCTTCATCAAAACGGTTACAGCTACGGCATTGAGCATTGCAATTTATTTCACTATAACGGGTTGCCATGTGTTGGCGGTTAACGTAATGGCCACAATCTGCCTGTGTGATAGGTTTTATTAAACCGCACGAGATACAGCGGAACACCGTAGTATTAGGTATCATATCCCTTAATCTGATATATTGGGAAAACACAGCATCCAGCTTCTTTTTCAAGTTCGCCGTGCTGCTAGTTTTTGCCGGTTTCTTTTTGGATAACATTGGGCTTATATTTTATAATTTTGTTCAACTGTTCCGGATTACGGAATCTTATCGCATATCCGTGCCATTCCTGGGTACTGGATTTATACGGGTATTCTTGGTATTGTGCCGCAAACTCCTTTTCCGTCAATAGTGCTATATAAGCTTTCCATTCCTTTCCCTTGTCCCAAAAAATGGTCAAATCCCCCAGTTCGGGAACCGTTTCCATTTCACCGGTAATATCCAATAAGAAATCTTTGTGAATTCTCTTATATACCAATGTGATAAATTCATCAGATTCCATTTTTTGGTATATTTCGTACTTCGATAAATCCGGAAATCCATTCTTTTTCATGTTCGTTTTTTTAATAGTTCCCGGATAGGCGGTCAAACCACACCGGGAGAATAATTGATATAGAATATAACATACAAGAGGACTTGCACCTCACGCTACCCTTTAATAGCGGCTTTGGTTAAGTAATTGATTAATAAAAACTTCCGTTTGAATTGTGGGAGCTACGGGAATTGAACCCGTGACCTATGGTTTTGCCGGCCTGTATCATGGAACACACAAAAACAAAATAAAATAGATTAATTACCCCTGACCGTTAACTGCCATCGCTCTGCCACTGAGCTAAGCCCCCATGTGCCGGATCACCTTCACAGGCTACACCGGCTAAAACCTAAACTAAAACCTATTACCATGAAAAACGAAATAAATGACTTATCTTAACTCGTCATTATGCTTCTCCTTGTGGACTATGATTTCCCTTACCTGCGTAGCCTCTATTTTCAATATCTTCCAATCTCTCACGCTCCCCTGCATACACTTGTTTATCACGTCCTTTACATCTCCGGCTGTTTCGGAAGATACCATATAAGTGCATTTGGAAACCTTTGTACGTCCTTTAACGTCCAACCATTCCAGCCCGATTACGACTTTCCACCAAACAGCGCTCTCCGTATCGCATTCGTCATACACAGCCTCTATGGCTTCTCTCTTTAGACTGATAACCTTAGGCTCTTTGTAAACCGGGAACTTATCAGCTACCAAAACATTTTCCGCTTCGGTGAATCCCGTGGCATCCACTATGAAAAGGTGTCTTACCTTCTTATCCTTTCCCCTGCTGTCGGTAGTCTTTCCTCTGACTATACCGGAAAACCATTCTTTCATAACTATATTATTTTAATTGATAATCAATTGCCAAACTGTCCCAATGATTACGGTTGCTCATGTACTCGTCAACTAACCTGCTGTCGGATGGATCACCCAACTCTACTTTTAAAACCTGATACACGTTGTCCGGCATATTGTAGATCACAGATTCGTTATAGTCACATCGTCCGGCAATGCCTAGCAATAAAAGCAATGCCACAACCAATAATGTATATTTTGTTAACTTATTCATAATCAAACTCTTTTTCTTGTTCTTACCTTTATCGGATTATTCTTCGTTCCTGTACCGAACCATTCAAGACGATAACCTTTGATGCGAAGCCAATATTTAAATGTTCCTATGTTCATCTGTATAACCTTAATTCTAAATTGATAGATACTTCCCTTCTCTCGGACTGTGATTTGTCTTGATTGTCTGGTCTATCTCCTTCTGTAATCTTGCTATCTTAACCAGTTCTGCCGCCCACTTGATACGGTTCCTCTCAAACTCACCACATAGCATCGCTTGTGCGTAAATCTCAGCCTTTGCCTCGTGCGCATCCAGCTTTTCTTGTAAATCCTTTGGTATACGTTTCTTTCCTTGCCCCATATCTCACCTCCGTTTTTCCGTGAATAAGCTCAATGCCAGATCAGCATCAACCACAATCATTCGTCCTACTTGGCGTACAGCCTTCTTTATGACGCCCGACTTAAGGCGATATGCTGTAGTTTCAGAGCAATGAAACAGATCCATTATCCCTTTTATGCCATATACCAAGTTCTGCCCCGTTTTGGCAGGAGTGGTAATTTCATTCTTCGGAATCAAGCTGCCAAACAACTCCTTCAATTCGCCCACGGTTAAATCTATCAACCGGGTATCATCGCTTATTCGTCTTTCTAATGGTATCATACCTTCCCCCCTTGATCCAGTTATAGATAGAATTCACACGCTTTATAAAATCCTTGTGGGAGGCATCACCTATCATAGCGGCAATTATCTCCCTCCTTATCTCGATATCACGCTCTCTAATTTGTGCGTCCTTTATTTTGTCCACACAGGGTTTTATCTCTTCTTTCAACCGTGAGGCTGAACAGGATACACTTATTGGATTATTATTCAGCACTTCGATCATATAGCGCGCTATACCTATAGCATTCATCTTCTCAATATACCGTATATCAAGATCAAACTTAATCCCGTAGCACATATCACCATCATCAAGCGTAATCCCATGTTTACCCTCGTTGGTTTCGTCAATTGTTAACACCAATCTCTTTTTCATATCCTCTAAAAGCAAAAGCCCTTGCCGTTCTCAATCTAGTGTGGTGTTGATTGGTACTAAGCAAGAGCTTTATTTTGATATCCTAAAATAACTTACGGTAAACACCACTAAACCGTATCGTCTAATTTTTAATCTGATTCTTAGGATATTAAAATGGAAGTCACTATATTTGCCGCTGGAACAATTTTGGTGCGAACAAAATCACGGTTTTTATCGTGACAGCCATTTTTATACCCTTTTGCAACCGCTTTTTATTGGTTACGGATGCAAAGTTATATTCATTTGAATAGAAAACAATAAAAGCAGCTTAAAAGTTTTATTCAAAACGAATATTTAGAAATGTTTTAAATAACACATTGTAGACTTATGATAGATAGAGTTAAAGAAGTTTTAAGAGCTAAATCTAGGTCAGTCAGAGAGTTTGCTGAATTAATAGGTGTAAAACAAGTTACCCTCAATCAGCAATTAGCTGGAGACAGGAAATTAAGCCTTGATATAGTTCAATCTATTTTGAATTCATTTGAAGATATATCGTCTGAATGGCTTCTTCGCGGCGAAGGTGATATGATTAAGCCTCAACATGAGCAGATAGTTGAGCCTCAACCCGCACTTATCAGCGCAGAAGGAAATACACCCGAAGCATCCATACTCTATCATATATATAATGATACCATAAAAAGAATGAAAGAATTGGTGGAAGAAAATATCAATCTTAAGAATCAAATAACTGAATTATCTGAAGGAAGCGAAGAAATAGCCAATCTACTAAGAGAAGTTCGAAGCGATAATAAAAGGCTTGATCAAGAAAATAGGGAATTAAAAATAGAAGTAATGATTAAAGATGCACAACTTTCTGAGAAGGAAAAAACTGTATCTGATTATAAGGATATACTTAAAGAAGCGATTTAACATGAATAATTATATATCAAAATATTGGAGTTGTTACCTTTCTGTCGGTGCTATCATCATCAGCATGGTAGCTATTATTATAGCTGCACCTAGATATACGCCTGTCAGTATCGACTATCTCGGAGTTATTGCTGGCGTATTATCTATATTAGTCACAACACTTTTAGGATGGCAGATATGGACGGTAATATCTATTGATAAGAAAATCAATGATAAAATACAAGAGTTAAGCAAGAAAATAGATGTCAGATTTAACAACCTAGCCTCATCTTTCACAGATAATATAAACAAAACGCAAGAGTCACTCAGAGTGTCAGGTACGCTCTCTACTGCCGCAGCTTTATATAAAGCAGAGTCTATCAATCTCAATGTCTGCTTAATGACCGGTAATGCCAATTATGTAGAAGCAATGGGTATATTATCACACATTATCGAATATGCCAGCGTGTTAAATGATCCACAAACATTAAACACCGCCGCAAAAGCACTCGTTGATACAATAGACATTATGGTCAGGACAGGAATTAGGGCTCAAGATTCCGAAATAATATACAATTCTTTCCTAAAACTTTCTCAGCATGTTTTAGAAATTCTTCCGGCGTCCGATGATCAAGTTTCCCGAATCTATCTGATGAGAAATAAGATAAAGGACTACTTACACTAGGATAATCGCGCTCCAAACAAACAGCAACCTTTATTTTAATTACAAGTTCCATATTTTTTTCTTTAAAGATAATAATAAAACAGCAACCAGCAATGAATAGTTCATAAAGTTCAAACAAAATATATCATTCCATTGTTTTAATTAAGAATTATCGCAAAAATAACCAAAAACAATGGAAACTAATACCAAAGCACTATCTATTATAGTAATAGAACAGGAAAAAGAAATTAAAGAACTAAGGAAGCAACTTAACGCTGTTATTATCGCAGCATCTTCCAGCAAATGTCTAACCTGCCTGCTTAAATTTATTAAAATCAAAAACAATTAGAAATGGCAAAGATCTATTTTTTATATCTTTTGTTATGTTATGCTACTCTTTCTTATTCACAAAATGATAGCATTAAATCCCATATTACTAGAGATAGTTCTTTTCTTGAAAAAGATTATCTTTCAACATTAGACGCTTTATCACATACGTCTATCATCAATAAAATAAAAAATAAACTTCCTTTTATTATAGAAACAATAAATACATCACTCCCTAACTCTGTCGGAGGAGTTGATTTATCGTTTTCGGGAATAAATATCACGAATAAAGATGTTAAATATATCTATATAAATGGATATCCTATCAATGCTGTTGGAGATAAATGTTTTTGCCATATTAGAAAACATTCCAACACAACCTGCAAGATTACCGGACCTATCAAATTTATGCAATATAAAAATGAAATATTTAATAATGTATGGTATGACTCTACTATAAAAGAATTTATTCCTACTTCTATAAAAATTCAATATACAGACGGAAGTCTATCAATAATGAATCAAGCAAAAATAAAAGAATCCAAAACTTATTCTGATTTGATTAATAAACCTGTTAATCTAAACAATCTCCCTCTTCCTTTTGGAAAATTTTATTTATTTGGACATGGCTTATATGATGAAACTGAATTTCTTACCTCTTTCACATCTATATTATCTGATAAAAATAACTATATAGACATCTCAGATAAATGTTTTAGAATATATAAGAATGGAAATTTATTATACGAATTTTATCTATCGTCTCTTCTTAAAACACATATAGACTATTCTTTATATGAATTTAATAGTAAAAAAACATTTTCCATTAAATGTTTATTCCACAAGAATTCATCAAATACTCTATTTTATTCAGTGACAATATCATCAAAAGATCAAAAATCGGAAGTTTTTTTCTTTTCTCTAGCTAATAACTAAATATTTTAATTTATTAATCATGAACATCAAACGAAACTGCATCTTTCTTCTGGACAAGGAGAAAGACAAACCTGATTCCAAACTCCGCTACAGGATCAAGTGGGATGGGAATACCTTAGCCTTCAACGTGGGTTACCGGGTAGACAATAACAAATGGGTAGCCGAAGCCCAGAGATGCAAGCCAAACACTACCCATGGAAAGAAAAAGATTTCGGCAGCAACTATCAATTCGGAGATAAACCGTCTTGAAGAAATCGTCAACGACACCTTCTTCTTCTTCGAGCAGACAGGACAAATACCCACTTCTCTCGAATTCCGGGACGAAGTGAACAAAAGGAATGGGAAAATCGTAGAAAAGGAGAAAAAAACAATCTTCGATTACTACCAACAATTCATCATTGAACAAGGTAAGGAAAACAGTTGGTCAGAGAACACATACAAGAGACACAAGACCACAATGAACCACCTAAAGAAATTCGCACCCGATCTTACTTTCGCAGACCTTACCCATGAAGGACTATCCCGTCTTGTGGATTACTTTATGAGCATAGAAGTGGACAATGAAACCGGGATGAAGAATTACACAGCGAAGAAGTATATCAATCTGGCAAAATGGTTCTTGAAATGGGCATCAGAAAAAGGATACAACAAAGAACTTTCATTCGTCACTTTCAAGGAGAAGCTAAAGACCATTCCGGCAAAGGTGATATTCCTTGAATGGAATGAACTCATGAGTGTATATAATGCCACATTCCCGAACGAGCCTCATCTCGAACTAGCGAAGGATGTGTTCTGTTTCCAATGCTTCACCTCGCTACGCTATTCTGATGTAAAAAACCTCAAGAAAGCCGACATCTATGACGGATATATTACCATCACTACCATTAAGACGGACGAGCCGTTAAAAATCGAACTGAACAAATATTCTAAGGCCATACTGGAGAAATACAAGGGCATAGAAGGAATATACGCGCTGCCTGTGCCGGTCAACCAAAGGATGAACAAATACATCAAAGAAATATGCAAAGCCTGTGAGATTAACGAGCCTATATGCAGAACATATTATAAGGGAGCAGAAAGGATAGACGAAATTCATCCCAAATACAAACTGATAGGAACCCATTGCGGCAGAAAGACCTTTATCTGCAACGCACTCATGCTGGGCATAGCCCCCAATATCGTAATGAAATGGACAGGTCACAAGGACTACAAGTCTATGAAACCATATATTGACATAGCGGACAAGGCAAAAGAAGAAGCCATGAACCTTTTTAACCGTTAATCCCCTATTTAGTCCCTTTTTCTTTAAAAACACTGATTTTCAGTTCCATTTGTACACCCGATGAGAATCGAACTCATATCGTCGGAACCGGAATCCGGTATTCTATCCATTGAACTACGGGTGCGTCTGAAACTTGGACGTGCAAAAGTACAAAATATATTGTCTTTATCCTAATAATTTGGGATATTTATCTATCAAAATAATATTTTGCTCATTAATTTAAGCATAAAACAATCAATTTGATTATATTTTCGGCTAAACATATAACAATATCACAAATAATTTCTATATTTGCAAGCAATTAAAACAACTAGATCTATTTTACAATGAGTTACCTAATTAAACCAGCTAACTATAAAGCCTTGCTTGATTTAAAACAAACAGAGTTAGGCATTAAGCAAATAAAAGAGTTCTTTCAACAGAACCTGTCGTCAGAATTACGTCTGCGCCGTGTCACCGCCCCGCTATTTGTATTGAAGGGAATGGGTATCAATGATGACTTGAGCGGAACCGAACGGGCGGTATCTTTCCCTATTAAAGACTTGGGAGACGCACAGGCCGAAGTTGTCCATTCACTGGCAAAATGGAAAAGGCTGACTTTGGCCGATTACAATATAGAGCCGGGTTATGGCATCTATACAGACATGAACGCCATCCGGGCTGACGAGGAATTAGGTAATCTCCACTCGCTATATGTAGACCAGTGGGACTGGGAGCGTGTAATTACCAAAGAACAACGCACGGTTGATTTCCTGAAACAAATAGTAACCCGTATTTATGCAGCCATGCGCCGCACAGAATATATGGTATGTGAAATGTACCCGCAGATCAAACCCTTCCTGCCACATGACATTCATTTCATCCACTCGGAAGAGCTTTGCCAGATGTATCCCGACAGGAGTCCGAAAGAACGTGAACATGCCATCTCACAAAAATACGGTGCGGTATTTATTATAGGTATAGGCTGCAAACTGAGTGACGGTAAAGAACATGACTTGCGCGCACCTGACTATGACGACTATACCACAATCAACCCGGAAACCGGACTTCCCGGTCTGAATGGCGACCTGTTAGTTTGGGACAAAGTACTGGACCGTTCCGTCGAACTTTCCTCTATGGGTATCCGTGTAGACAAAGAAGCGCTGCTCCGCCAACTGACACTCAGCGGACAGGAAAAACGTAAAGAACTGTATTTCCACAAACGCCTGCTAAATGAAACTCTTCCTTTGTGTATCGGCGGTGGTATAGGACAGTCACGACTCTGTATGCTTTATTTACAGAAAGCCCACATAGGTGAAATCCAAGCCAGTATATGGCCCGAAGATATGAGAAAAGAATGCGCCCAACTGGGTATGCAACTTATTTGATTATAATCTATCAGCAATGAAAGAAGAGGATGATTATAAAAAGTCATCCTCTTTTTATTTGTCATTTTTACAAATTACCCCTATCTTTAACGCACATTTTATAATAAAAGAAATGCCATGAACGTACAAATAGAAGAAAGCTGGAAACAACATCTGGCACCCGAATTTGAAAAAGATTACTTTATCAGACTCACTGAGTTTGTAAGAAGCGAATACCAGACTGCCACTATTTACCCACCGGGCAGATTTATATTCAACGCCTTCAATCTGTGCCCGTTTGACAAAGTGAAAGTCGTCATTATCGGCCAAGATCCCTACCATGGTCCCGGCCAGGCGCACGGACTCTGCTTCTCTGTTAATGACGGAGTACCTTTTCCTCCTTCCCTACAAAATATTTTCAAAGAAATACAAAGCGATTTGGGTGCTCCCATCCCTACTTCAGGCAACCTGACCCGCTGGGCGAATCAAGGAGTTTTATTACTCAATGCCACACTGACGGTCCGTGCCCACCAGGCAGGCTCTCATCAACGACGGGGCTGGGAGGAATTTACAGATGCCGCCATCCGTGTACTGGCAGAACAACGTGAAAATATTGTATTCATCTTATGGGGATCTTATGCACAGAAAAAAGGCGCCTTCATAGACCGCAACAAGCACCTGGTACTGGCTTCCGCACATCCGTCCCCCCTGTCAGCCTATAACGGTTTCTTTGGCAACAAGCACTTCAGCCGTACCAACGAATATTTGCAAGCGCACGGGCAAACACCGATTGAGTGGTAGACATAAATAAAAAAATGAGAAATGGTTTCTGATAACAACACGCAACCATTTCTCATTTTTTATTCCCAACTTCTTCCTAGTACCAATTCACCGCACTACCCGTATTGCTTCGCTGATCCCATTTCAAAGCATCGGTCAGCATACTGGAGTTAGCACGAATACTGAAGTTATAGGAAGTAAAGGGACCGAATACCAAGCCACAGCTCATATTGAAACAGTGCAGGTCACGGCTGATATTGACCGTTGTCATTGACATCTCTTTCGTATTAAAATCATACCCCGAAGAATAATTCACATTCCAGCGGCTACCCAACTTCACATTACCGGAAACATTCAATGAATGAGTCACCGAATAAGGATATCTCATCGTCTTGATATTAATCTGCTTGCTTCTGTCCTCACGAATACTATAACTATAACTCAAGCTCAATGACCATGGCATCTTGAAAGCCATATAGCCATCCGGATCTATAGCCGCCTTCTCTGTTTTTCTCAAACCGGAGTTATCTTCTTCCTCCGTGTTTTCATTGCCATCATCACTGTACTCATCCAGATTTTCATTCTTCTTGTCTTTATCCCCCTTACTGTCCTTTTCATCTTTCGGCCCAAACCACTTTTTCCACGAATCATTATTCAATGTATACGAGAAAGAACCGCTATACCCCTGAAAACGACCAAAACGTCCGTATGACCATTCTGTACGGTTGCCTTCCACTACCTTGCCGTCTTTATCAAACTCATAAGCATACGTAGCAAACTGGGCGTTCATATTAAAAGTATAACTCTTGGTCAGTTTCAAGCGCAGATTCATACTCAAATTTCCCCAAGGTTTCTCTTTAGCCGCCGCATTATAGGAAATACTGGCTCCCAACTGGTCAATCAAGCTGATTTTCTTCACTCCGGTAGTATCCGCATCGGATTTCACTTTCATTTCCACATTATTATCTATAGAGAAAGTGAAATTCTCGGATTTACCACTGGGCGAGAAAGAGTAAGGCAAACCTTCATATGGATTATAAGTCTGAGTACGTACTTCTCCATCCGTATCAGTATAAGTATACGTTCCCACATATCCATACCTAGACGTACTGAAGTCCGGTGCATAACTCATGCTCACCGAAGGAGTAAAGACGTGACGGATCATTTCAATCTTGTCGCCAAACAATTTCTTCCACGGTTTGTAGAAACCATACATCTTGGTATTCACCTGCAAGCTCAAATCATAGTTATACACACGGTTGAAACCGTTGATTGTATCTCTCCGCACATTATTAGGTGCCGACGGATCATAACTCTGCTCCACCTTGCGCATATACCAGCGCTCGGTATAGTTGAAAGAAGGCACAACGTTGATATATTTAAACAAAGTGAATGTAGCGCTGATAGGAATCTTATGCTGCATACCATTAGTCCATTTATTCAAGCCCTGCTTCAGAATCAGATTATCCTTGGTATTAATCGAGTTCGTCATCTGGCCGGTATATTGGAGTGAGATTTTCTCATACCAACGTTCATCACCTACCGCTTTCTTACGCTTGAACGGATAAATACGGTTCAATGAAATATTCAAATCCGGCAACGTCACACTGATAGAAGAGTCACGCGTATTCTGAGAGATATTGAATGTACTGGACAGATTCAATCCTATTTCGGGGAAATTGCGCGAATAACTCACACTAGACGTCTTGGTGTTATTTGAATACTGCTGCGGGTTGTACAAACTACTCAGGTTACGCTGGTCATAACTACTGGTCGCAAAGTTCACATTCGCCGAAAAAGAGCTGTTAGGGTTAGCCTTGGCATCCTGTCTGTGACTCCATGCAATTCTGAAATCTTTTGTAACCATATAGTCCGGCATATTCTTCTCACCGGTTTTCGTTACCAGATAACTGGCATTGAAATTACCGCTATATTTATATCTCTTGTTATAATTAGACTGCACGGACAGTCCCCATGAACCTTTCGTAAAGATCTCACCCAACACTTTCAAATCCATACGGTCACTGATGGCGAAATAATATCCCCCATCACGCAAATAAAAACCACGATTCATTTCATCACCGTATGTAGGCATAATGAATCCTGACGAATAACTGCTGTTAAACGGAAAAAATCCGAAAGGAATAGCGATAGGCAACGGCACATCCTCCACCACCAGCTGGGCAGGACCGAAAACCACATTTTTCTTAGGACGCACTTTCGCCATGGAAAGTTTCAGATAGAAGTGAGGATGTTCGTGATTATCACACGTAGTATATCGTCCGTGACGCAAATAAAGTTCATCATTAGCACCTTTCTTCGACTCCTCACTGGTAACGTATCCTTCCCCCTGCTGAGTAACGATATTATTAATGAACCCCTTCTTCGACTTGAAGTTATAACGCATGATTTTGGACTCATACGGAGTCTCGCCATCCTTAAAGACAGGAGTACCTTTTTCCACGCCAGCCGAGTCGGGAACACCACGGGCATACACCGTACTGCTATCCATGTTCATTGTAATCACGGCAGAGGTCAACTCTATTTTCTCATAGTTCACCTTACCGTCACCATACAGATGGGCATATCCGCCCTCAGTGAATACGATAGAGTCATTTGCTTCATAAATAACAGGCGCATCCAACGGCTGTTTCTTTTTAGGTGCAACCGTATCGATAGACAACGTATCTACCAAAGCACTATCTACTTTCAGGGAATCATTACCGGATGCAGAATTCCGCTTTCTGCGTTGAGCACCTGTACTTAAAGAAAGTGACAGGCATGCAAATAGTAGTAGGAATGTTATAAATCTATGTCGTTTTAGTGGCGTCATTCACAAATCATTTACGCTTTTGAGGGGCAAAATTAAGCATTATCCGCCAATAATGAACTATTTAGCGGATATTTAATTTATTTTTAAGGCTTACAAGAAACATTCGCACCAATGGTTAAAACGGATTATCCCATCTTCCCCATAACGTGAAATACTCTTTAACGCCTTCTCCACGCTCTTTTCCCTGTCCAGATGCGTCTTTGAGAAAAACTTGTCGGCAAAGCAAATAACCTGTTCTTCCAGCGAAACCGGAACCATATTCCGATGAGGAACAGGCAACTGCTGGTCAATAATACTTTGCAAAGACATACCCGCTCCCGTATGTCTCTCACAGACCAATGCATGACGCGGAAATCCTTCTTTCCGCATCAGATCAGCCCCCAAATATCCATGACAAATATAAGGATAAGATCCGAAACAACAAATGCCCTCAGCATCCGTCATAAAAATACCAATATCGTGCAGCATCGCCGCCTCTTCCAGAAACTGCTTGTCCAGATTCAATTCCGGATGCTTGCCGGCAATCCATAACGCCTTATCGGCCACCGAACGGCTATGCGCCAGCAGGATATGTTTCAGTTCATTATCTTCAGGATAATATTTATTAATGATAGCAAGTGCGTCCATTCTCAATTAAATTCTTATTTTTGTGCAATATTACAAAATAATCGCCACATATCATGAAAACAAAATACATTTTCCTATACTGCCTCTTGTTTATCTGCAACGCCGTGACCGCGCAAAAGGTTATCACCGGAGCCGAACAGATGGACCGTCTCTTACCTATATTAAAAGGGAAGCGTGTGGCATTGGTTGTAAACCAAACCTCCAAAGTAGGAGAAACCCATCTGTTGGACACCCTGCTTGCAGCGCATATACAAATAAAAAAGGTATTCGCTCCCGAACACGGCTTCCGGGGTGATGCCGATGCCGGAGAAACCATCAGGAACGGAAAAGATACCCGCACGGGAATACCCATCCTGTCCCTTTACGGTAAAAATAAGAAACCTACAGCCACACAGCTACAGGACATAGACCTGATTGTGTTCGACATTCAGGATGTAGGCGCCCGTTTCTATACCTATATCAGCACCATGCAGTATGTAATGGAAGCTTGTGCCGAGAACCGGAAACAACTGGTCATCACAGACCGGCCCAATCCTTGTGATTACGTGGACGGCCCTGTGCGACAGAAAAACCAGAAAAGTTTTGTGGGTATGCACGCCATCCCCATTTTACACGGTTGCACTGTAGGCGAGCTGGCTCAAATGATCAATGGCGAAGGCTGGCTGCCCAATGGCAAAAAATGCGCGTTGACCGTCATCCCCGTGGAAGGCTGGAAACACGGACAACCCTATTCGCTTCCGGTAAAACCCTCTCCCAACCTGCCCAACGACCAGGCAATTGCCTTATATCCTTCACTCTGCCCGTTTGAAGGTACAGCCATCAGTGTGGGCAGAGGTACTCTTTATCCTTTTCAAGTAATCGGTTCACCGGATATCCGCATCTCCTCCTTTTCTTTCAGACCGGAAGCCTTGGAAGGCTTTGACAAGAATCCGATGTATAAAAACCAATACTGCTATGGCAATAATCTCCGCCATATCACCGCCCCGAAAGGATTCTCTTTAAAATACATCATCACCTATTATCAAGCTTATCAAGACCTTGGGAAAGCGGACAAGTTCTTTACCCGCCCGCAATGGTTCGACCTGCTGATAGGGAACCGTACCGTAAGGGAACAAATCATGAAAGGAGCCAGTGAAGAAGAAATCCGTGCAGGATGGCAGAACGAACTGGAAGCCTACAAAAAGATGAGAGAGAAATACCTGCTTTATGAATAATATTTCCTTCCAAGCTGACAGTTTTCGTCAAAAAAAGGAACAACACCCCAATCTATTCAGGACACGCAACACCATTCCTCTGCATCCACCAAGCCCCAACCACAAACGGCTTCCCAACCGCCAACACATGGAATCCGTTTCAATCTTCTTTCCGGAAAGCCTGCATACCTTTCTCACCACCCCGATGATATCCGTGTCCTCACATTCCTCATAAAAACGGCAGACGCCATCCCCCTGCATCAGATAACGACTGCCTCTTTTTTGAATAATCCGATGCAATACATACCGGTCTGTCTGCCGGAACAGAATGACATCAAAAAGTTTCAACTCCTCCTTATCATACGGCCCCACCACCACTTCATCCTTCCCATTTCTCAGTAAAGGCATCATGGAATTGCCTTTCACCCGGAACTTCACACTCCTGCCACTTTTGATTTCCGACTCCACCCACGCAAAGAAACATTCATTCGCTATCCGCTTCATACCCATCTCCATATAAAGTACGACATACTAATTTCACCGCCTCCGCATCGGGCAAACACTCCAGATGATAAACAGGAATGGATGAAACCATCTTTTCCAACAGACTACAAACCCCACAGTATAATTCCTCCTCGTATGCAAATGCAGGAGGAGCAGACGGATGCAAAGCTGCATAAGCCTGCAAAGTGTTCAATCTCCGTATCTTGTTATACGGTGCTTGTGACAAACGTACACATCCGGCCAACGGATAACGCTCCGCCTTATAACAAGGAGTCTTCCCACTCCACGGACTGCCATATACCCACACGCCCCCCTCTTCATAACGCACAATGGGACTGTCATCATTCAGCAACTTACTTCCTGCTATATTTTCCCTCCACAAACGGGTATGGGTACTTTTGCCGGTTCCGCTTTCACCTAAAAAAAGAACCGCTTTCCCCTTATAAACAATACAACTGCCATGCAAGGCAACCGTATCTTTCCGTACCGTCATCAGGCCATACCCCATCCATAAGGCAAACCTTAAAAGACGGGGAGAATAATTACCATATAAACAGATACCTCTCCCGGTTCCACCCATCGTCCGGAGATAAAGCGACGGTTCTCCCTGCGGAGCCAGTTCCAACAAAAAGCTATCCCCACTCACACCGAAAGTACCGGTTACATCTTCATATCCGAACCCATAGGACTTTCTCTGAAAAGCCGGAAAACCCCAACCGTTTCCTTCCCAAACAGTAAAATCCGGCAACCAAGCACCCTCGTATACATCTTTTGCCGAAACCAGATCCGGTTGCCAACTAAAAGGCTTGAAACCGCTGATACCATCCACCGCCTCCATCAACCTTTCGTCCGGCAATGCGAAGCAGTGGCCACCTATTTTATAAATTCGATCCATTGTCTTTTCCATTTAATCTGATTACACGATGACAATACGCCAACGAACTTTCCCGATGGGCTATCGTAAGAACAGTCAGCCCCCTACACTCCTTCATCAGACCGAGAAGCATTTCATTGACAGCCCGTTCAGTTTCATTATCCAATGCAGAAGTAGCCTCATCCAGTAGAAGCACCTCCGCTTTCTTATACAAAGCACGGGCTATGCCTACCCGTTGTTTCTGACCTCCCGAAAGCCTTCCTCCCCCTTCACCCAAAGGAGTATCCATTCCTTGCGGCAATTCATCCACCCAAGCATCCAATCTCACCAGCCTCACTATCTCCGCTACCCGTTCCTTATCTATAGACCGGCATCCCAAAGCAATGTTTTCCGCCAAGGTCCCATCCAGCACAAACACTTCCTGTTGCACATATCCCACCTTGCGATGCCATTCCTGCCTCGGCACATCGGCAAGCGGCCTGCCATCTATCCGAATAACGCCTTTATCCGGAGTGATAAATTCCAAAAGCAGATTAAACAAGGTAGATTTACCCACGCCACTCTCACCACAGATACCTACATATTCCCCTTTACGAATAGTACAACAAAAGTCCTTTAGAACCTCTTTACTTTCAGGATAAGCATAGGTGAGGTGTTCTATCCGTATCTCTTTTTGAAAAGAAAACGCTTCCTGCCCCCATGATGGAGAAACTGCTTCCATCCCCTTATCCCCCAACCCTTCCTCTATAATCCGCAGAGAATAGACCGCATTCTGTACTTGTGTCCAACCACCTAAGATGCCGCGCAAAGCGGGTAACAGCCGGAAAGCCGCCACAGCAAAGACACCTACCAACGCTTTGATATCCCCTGTTCCGAAAACGGTGAGCAAGGTCAGCCCCGATATGACCGCCATTTCGGAAAGGCAAAGAGGAAGATGCTGTATCGTTTCCAGTTTCAAACGGCTCTCACTGATTTTCCTTACCCTCTGGGCGAATGCCTGCTGAAGAAAAGGAAACGCCGCATTCAGTTCCAATTCGGCATACCCTTTCATCGTTTCCGTGACCAGCCGGGATTGCTCACGACGAGCCTGCTGCTCCTGCTCACCATAACGGCGCATCGGTTTCCTGATCCCCCATCCGTAAATCAGCATGAAAGGCAGAAAGGCAATATACAGCATCAGTACCGTCAACGGAGCGTAAACCAACAAAGCTGCCGTCACCCAAAAAACAAGCAGCAGTTCTCCTGTCATGCGAAGCAAGGGGGAAAGAAGGTTTAAAGAAAAAGCATAACAGATATAGTTCACCTCATATCCCAGCCGGATACTCCCCCTGCTGCGTATAAACAATAATCCCCGTTGATAGTAAGAAGTAAAGAGAGAAAAGCTGAGCCGACGGTAAAGAGACATCAGAAAATGGTTTTGAAAACGTGAAAGCCCCGCTGCCAAAGCGTTTTTCACCAAAATAAAGACTATTGCCACCAGACAAAATAACAGGGCGGCATCTTTATCCCGCCCGTCATCCAACAGAAAAAACAAGACAGGCAACAGGGCAGCGAGTCCGGCAAAGTCAAGTAATGCGCAAAGAAATACGGCACAAACCACCCTTATCCCCATTTTCCTTTCATCAGGCAACAACAAACGGCAGATTCTTTTCAACATAAACCGCTTATTTTCGTTCCGTCTGGAAGATGGTATGGGGAGAGCGCAGATGCAACAGAATAGAATTTCCAACCCATTTACACAGTGAAATGCGCAACACGCTGTTGCACGCACGATGAGTATGCAGCATACGTTTGGTTTTATAAACCAGAATGCCCCATTTATTCTTCGCCGGAACTGACATCGTATAGGGTGGCCGGATGATTTCCCGCAAGATTTCCTCCGCCAATCCTTCTCCTCCATATACAGGAACGGAAGTTCCTAAATAATCATTACAGAGGCGGGTCATTGCCAATATCATATTTCTAAAACGAATATCCGTCACTTCCTCAGGAATATGCAGGCCGTATCTATTCAGCAGGCAAGCCCAGTCGCAAAGATGATGAAGTGCCAGGCCGCGTGCATAATGCTGGGCGGCATGAAAAGCGAGAAATACGGTATTAAAGGTGGAAGATGGGATTAAAATGGAGCATTTTCCGTCCAATTCCGCCGATACGGGTTGTAGCAGTTCTTGAAGAAGCTTATCCATCTTCACCGCTATACGGTATGTTTCCGAATTAATGAAGGTTTTATGATTCTCTATCGGAATACCTTTATAGTAAAACATACTATGCTTTTCGGAGTGTTCAAAGTCTACCTCTATTCCTTTTTCTTCCATTAACCGGTCTGCCAGCCGGTTGGCCTCGGCATCACTTTTCCGGGAATGGTCTGCCGAATAAGTGAAGATGTCTATATCTCCCCCTTCCCTGTGCGAAGGAATGGGATAATAGGTGGAGAGGCCCACTCCTTTCAACTGGACCGTGGTAATGCCATGCGTTTTATAAAAAGCTGAAAGTTCGGCTATGGTATGGCAGTACCGCCGATAGCGTTTTTCATAGTTCTCTACCGCCATCGCCCAGTTTAACTTCAAAGCCTTCGGGGGTTGCAAACAGGCCGGCAGGGTTTGTATTCCGTCCCATGCCAAGGCCATCACTCCCTGTTCCACTGCCAGCTTATAGCAACTCTGCCAAGATAACAATGACACATCGGCAAAAAGGGCAGAATTGACCGGAATGGTGTTCAAGGCTGAACACAGCAGAGCAAACAGCATTTTTTCTGATTGGTTCAATTCCATCGGTTCAGTCTATTATAACATTACATTTTTTCAATGAGCTAACCCAAGCCATTGCATCTTGCCGGGCTTGCTGCACCGGTATATGATAGGTTTTAGCCAAGAGACAACCTACCTCGTCTACAGAAAATTCCTTTCCGCAAAACTTGTTCCATAGAAAACGTGCGGAAGAGTTCAGCGAGATAATTCGGGTGAAATCCACATCCGGTGTACCTTGATTGATTATAATGGTTTCTCCGGCTATATGGCGGAGTTTGAAGTTAGAGTTGAGTTTCATAAGCAAAATATAAAGTAAAAAGACGGCTGTCCTATCGATAAAACAGAAGGACAGCCGAATTCTTATTATTCAACGTATTTATTATAGTCAGTACCATTCACCAAAGTTTTGTCACCAACTTTTATAGTCATTTCATTAGTCACATCTACTATCCCTACAAATGGACTAACGGGAGTATAAGTTCCTGATTTCTTTTGTTGACTGGCAACAGCACTGAAATTCAAAGCCGCCTGTTCCTGCGAAGTCAGCAAACCAGCAGAACAATTATTGAAAATAATCACTCTATCATGGGTTGTATCATTTGCCACATCTCCAATAAACTTAGAGACATATCCCAAATTGCTTGTACAATCTCCGTTCAACGCCAACGTGATATTACTGGTATGACAATCTGTAAAGGTTACACTATCATACAAAGAACCTATCAAACCACCATAAGAAAATGATGCCGCAATGTTCGCCGTTTCTACCTTACAACCAGTCAACGTAGCTGTTGCATCTGTTGTGCCCTTGCTTTTTTCAATGTACCCAATCAAACCGCCTACACGGTAAGAACCGGTTCCTCTAGTCAGAATCTTCACATTCTTAGCCATACAATTGGTATAAGTTGTGCCAGTTCCTTTGGAGTAGCCCACTAATGAACCCACCCATTTGGGAGATTTTTCAGCAGAAGGCTCAATCGTTACCCCGTCAAGGGCTATATCCTTAATTATAGCATTTCCATATACAGCAGCAAACAATCCGATACAAGCTTCGGGAGTAAAAGTGGTTGCTTGTTGATTTAACAAATACTCGCTCATGTTCAGGTTAGAAATCGTATGTTTTCCACCATCAAATGTTTTGCCGTTTATAACCATTCCCAATCAAGGTTTGTGATTCAAATTAATGTCCACACACAGTTTTGCATCAGCATCTACTGTTGCGGGAAGAGAAGCAGCCGTTGCCGAAGTCGGCGCTTGTTTAGACTGGAACCAAGCCAGTTCGGCCGCACTTTTAATTTGATAAACATTACCCTCCTTCTGAGGTTGGGTCTTGGTTGTTCCATCCCATGTATCCTTAATCAAGGTAAAACGATTGTAATCTGTTCCTTTTACTAAAGTCGTACTATTAACCGTAATAGTTCCCCCATCCACTTGAGCAGGAATGAAAGGACTCGTAGCATCAGCCAAAGAATAATGTTTCGCCGCTGAAACAGCAGCATTTATCACCTCTTGTGAAGCATCTTTTGCGTAAGTATAATCTGCAATATCACCATAACCAAAGGACTTCAAGTTTTCTTCGGTGAAAGAAGCATCCACACTGCAATCACTATCTATAGTAACCGTACCCACCAGGTTAATATCTCCAATAAACTTGGACATATAACCACTCCAAACTTTAGGACCATAAAAATCACCGGAAAATGCTCCGTATTTTGCACTGGAATTTTCATTGACAGACAACTTGATATTATTCACATCACAGTTATTGAACGTTCTATCCGCATTTCCTTGCACTGTTCCTACCAGACCTCCGATAGAGAAACTACCTTTTATTGTAATGTTACTTGCTGAACAGTCTTTCAATGTCACTGCTTGATCAGTACCACTCATCTTGCCAATAAATCCAATCAAACCGCCTATACGGTAAGCATCCGCACTGTTACTCTCAATCTTCACATTTTTAGCATGACAGTTTTCATACGAAGTTGTACCGTAAGAGTATCCCACCAAAGCACCACTCCATTTTGCATCGGCACCATTACCGGTTACTTCAAAGCCGTCTATCGTGATATTTTTAATCTGAGAACCCGGTTTAGTTGCCGCAACCAGCCCTACACAGGCATTGGGAGTATATTTACTCTGCTCCGAAAGTACAAAATTATCCACCCGTATATTAGAGATGGTATGATTTGCGCCATCAAAAACAGCATTTTCACCCAATACCATGCCAATCCACGGCTGTTGCTTCATATCAATATCAGCACATAGTGTAACATTTCCCGTCATTGTAGCAGGCAGATCTTTTCCGGTTGTTGTTTTAGGAATTTCTTTCGACTGATAGTAAGCCAGTTGTGCAGCCGTATAAATTTTACCATCCGTGGGTGTTGCTTCCGCTACAGAAACGCCATCCCATTCTGATTTAAAATTAAACTTATCGGTATTACTGTCGCCCACTTTCTCAACAACTCCAGATCCATAGGAAGTTACTGTAGTTTCACTGGAATTTCCATCAGCCAATGATATATTTTTCACTGTACCATATACTTCTACATTACCGCCGGCTATGACAAGTTCTTTCACTGTCACCCCTTCTTTTATGATAAGAGTATGATCTGCTGTTTTGGCAGTCACTTTTGCATAAGTGGCTTTACCGTCAACTGCATCCAGAGTAACAGTAGAAGCAGGTAACTCAATCTTAAAAGAAGGTCCCGAAGATACACCACCTGCTTCTACAGCGGGAATGGCCACTCTTACAGTTTTGGCAACAGAAGATCCTCCTCCTTCAGAAGATTCCTTTATGGCAATTTCATTGGAAACACTGATTTTATCAAAAGAAATGCTGACAGCCTCATTTTCCGAATTACTCTTTTTAGGCAATGCTATTTCCGGTGAATTTTCACTGTCCGGAACGTCTGCTATCACTATCGCATTGGAATTTTTCAATGCTTCGGTGGCTTTCGCTACGCTTTCTACTTCCGTAGGAACCTCGCCTATTACTTTATCGATAGCGACTGTAGCATAAAGTCTTACCCCACGTTCAGCCATGACTCCTTTACCGTCATCCCCTCTGAATGTCTTGATGCTGAGTGTATTCTTATTATCTCCTGCTACTGAAATATTCAGTTCCGGATATGTATTGACAGGGATAGGGAAGTAGAATTCCAAGTCCTGAAGAGCATCGGAAGTTGTAAAATTAATGGTAACCACTTTATTATCTGTTCCACTCACCTCTGTCACATTACTATTCGTTAAAGTTTTTAAAGTGGGTATTCCTTCGGCAGTGAAAGTAATTTCTACATTACCCGCAATATCCGGAGCACCTGTTCCTTGAGATGTCAAGATAGCCCGTGTATATCCGGCAGGGATGTTTTTCACCATAATATAGATTAAAGCCCCTGCATTCTTGAATGAAACTTGATTTTGTGCATCTTTACTTATCAGGCACGCCATAGGTGCCCCGTTGTTATCTTTCGGATTTTCAGATTTATACGTATAAGAAACAGGCATATCATAACTTATCTTTGTCCCATCATATGTTACATCTTCGGAATAAGGATAGTAAGCTACCTTCTTCTCTCCTTCACAGGAACCCGAAAACTCCGCACTCTGTGTACCCGCCTCACTAGAAAGGGTATATTCATTATTCGCATATGAAACAGAATTGTTCGATTGGGAAAATATACCGATTTTATCTCCGGCACTCCACTTTACAGATGCCCCATCCATATAAGTTCGTGATTCGACGGATGGTATCGTAGCAACCAATATGTCATTGCCTGTTCTTCCATATCCTTCCTCAAATGTTTCATTTGAGCAGCCACTCATTGCAAAAATAAAAGCGGCAAAGGATAGATACATTATATTTCTCATGATGATAAAATTTTATTAATTCAAAGGCCTGTCTACATAATCAGGAGCGCTTACTGCAAATCCTTTTTCCACTTCTACTTCGATAACCTCCACTTTAGGAGCCTCATACATTTCCATATTGTTTGTTTCCATAATTTCCGTACAATAAATTTAGATTTTAATTTTTCAATGATTCTGTTCAGACATTATACGCCCCAATTATACCATAGAATATTTTTCATTGAAAGATGCTATAATTGCCGTCTGTGGGCAGAAGACTCCTGGCGGTCCGGTGACATATACTGTGTCTCCGCAACCTCGACTTGACAGATAACGGGAAATAAGGATTCGCATTCCCGCTTGCAGTGTTGTTTTCATACGTCTGTAAATGTTAGATCAGTCTATCTTGTCAAAAGACTTTGCCTAACTCCCCCTCCTCTGTTCGGCGGTTAACAATAAAAAAGCGTGAGGGCTGTATCTTGTTTATCCTATCGTCGGGCCTTCGCATTGCCTTGGTCTAGATAAACAACAGCCACTCACGCCATTAGGTATATAGATGCCATAGTAATGGCAGGTATATAACACAGACGTGAGCGTTGTTGTTATCATCTTCAGACCTTTATCAAAGTTGCGAAGTTTGACGATAGAAGATAATTTCAATAACGCTTCTTAAAATATGTAACGTTCTACTACGCCATAGTATAATAGTCGGTACAAATATAATAATTTCTTAAATAGGAAAAACGTTTCTTAGCGATTATTTTTAATAATTGCTACCACAAGCATTAAAAACACTTCTGTATTTCACAATAAATCGACTCAACATAACGCCAATACCAATAGAAAGTTATAAGCAATTATACCCTCATGCTCTCATTATGCATATAATCCATTGATAATGAGTGTTGAATGAATGATGATAGCATATTTCAAAAAGTATCTTTACCCTCATGCCCTCATTCTACAGAACAAATAAAAAGAGTATATCTATCTGATAACCAACAATATGAGCACATACAAAGTCTTAATTCAAAAGTTTGTCAGCCATCGCATTTTGAGCTTTTTCATCACAGTATACTCTATTTTACAAACATCCGATTACATTTTCATGCTGACAAGTTCTACTCATCGTACTTTCCTATTTGTTCTTTCTATTATTCGCAATTGCTTACTCACTAATGTGACTAACTATAATCACAAACGTGACTAAAGTTAATCACAAGTGTGATTAAGTCTAACCACTAATGTGATTAAGCAATTTCCCATAGTAAAGAACTGCAATATGAATGATCGATTATCATATAATGATTTCTATATAAACTATCAAGAACTCCCTAAAATGCAGTAGTTACCATTGTTTCTCCTAGCAAAATATGATAAGATTCGTGTATATAAAAGGGATCTTGTAGGCATTATGCCATTTTTCTTCACCTAAAACGGCAAAATAGACTCTTTTCTCATCTGAGTGATTTTGAAACGAATTCAGCTATATCACATTGAATATAAGAATATTAGATAGTAATCAGTATAATTAAACAGTGAGAGCATGAGGGCAAATTGTTTCTTCAAAAATATGCTACCATCATTCATTTAGCACTCATTATCAATGGATTATATACATAATGAGAGCATGAGGGCATATTTGCTTATAACTTTCTATTGGTTATCTCCTTTCTTTATTCCTTGATATTACGGATATGACTAACAGGCACACCGCCCACAACCGTATTTGCCGGAACCTCTCTTGTCACGATCAAACCTGCTGCAATGACAGCATTGTTTCCGATGGTTATTTATCGGATAAATGAAGAATAAGTGCTTTGTTTCTTATTCTATTTATCAAATGTTACTTGTACCATTAGAATGAAGAAGGCTGATTAGTATGAATGTGAATATGCTGCATATAAATTTTCAACCAAAACAATTATGGATTGCCGATGAAAAACTTAAATGTCTAATACATGGTTTAGATTAAGGAGAGGATTTTTCCTCTCCTTTTTTTCCTTCCGATACGCCCCATTATCCCTATTTGTTACCAAATGGGTGGGAATGGTGCAATTTAGAAGATATTGTGTGCGAATTGAAATACGGAACTTCGGAGAAGTCTTTAAGTGTGGGAAAAATAGCTGTCTTGCGAATGGGGAATATTACTAATGTCGGTACAATCGATTATTCTAATTTAGTGTATTCGTCAAATAATGAAGATATTAAGCTGTACTCACTTGAAAAAGACGATTTACTGTTCAATCGCACAAACAGTAGTGAATGGGTAGGGAAAACGGCAATCTATAAGAAAGAACAACCAGCCATATATGCTGGCTATCTTATTCGCATTAGACCGATATTGATTTTTTCAGACTACCTTAATACTGTAATGAATAGCAGCTATTATCGTAATTGGTGCTATAATGTAAAAACGGATGCTGTTAATCAGTCTAATATCAATGCTCAAAAGCTTTCGCAATTAATGATACCTATTCCACCCTTAAAGGAACAAGAAAGAATTGTTGTAGAGGTGGCTAAGTGGATTTCTTTAATTGATACTATCAAGAATAGCAAGGAAGATTTACAAACAACTATCAAGCAGGCAAAAAGTAAAATCCTCAATCTTGCTATTCATGGCAAGCTAGTACCACAAGACCCGAATGACGAGCCAGCCATTGAACTGTTGAAGCGCATAAATCCCGACTTCACACCTTGTGATAACGGGCATTATACACAGTTGCCTGAAGGATGGGCTATTTGTAAAATGAAACAGATTACAAGTATAACGAATGGGAAGTCTCAAAAAAATGTTGAAACACTTAACGGCATATATCCAATTTATGGTAGTGGCGGTGTTATAGGTAGAGCTAATCAGTATCTTTGCATCGCAGGTTCTACAATAATTGGAAGAAAAGGTACAATTAATAATCCTATATTCGTAGAGGAACATTTTTGGAACGTTGATACAGCTTTTGGCTTGAAGGCTAATGATGCTATACTTGATAAATATTTGTATTATTTCTGCTTATCATTTGATTTTAGCAAATTAGATAAAAGTACGGCTATGCCCAGTTTAACAAAAACATCTATTGGTAATGTTTTAATACCCATACCGCCATATAAAGAGCAAGAACGAATTGTGGCTAAAATAGATATGGTGCTTGATACGATGAATGAAATATTACGGGCTGTATAAACAATCCGTTTTTGTTCTGCCTTCGGTGGTATAGGTATCTCTTATTTTGAGTATTCAGAAATCCAATATCGTTTATGAGTGTAACCAGATTGATATGTGACACTCATAAACATTGCCACATAATCAATCTCAATATCACTGTGCATTTTTAGAATCTTCATTACTGATGATTTTACCTTGAAAGGGAAAACAACTAGTTTTGAATCTGTTGTAAAATCATCAAAGATTATACAAGGAAGATTTGAGCATATCCCTGTCGCTTCATTGGTATAACCAATTATAAAAGACTTACCTGCTGTTAAGACTGGTATTGAGTAGGAATCATCATAAGCCGTTGAATTTATAATATAAGCAGTAGGTTGTTCATAATCTACAACTTATTCAAGCCTGCACATAGCCCATCCTTCAGGCAACTTCTTATCATGTTCGATATATTCTCTTATATTGTTACTGTATTCATTATAAATCAATGTAGTATGGTAACAAAATTCAAAAATCATTTGGCAAAGACTAATCTCGCCAAGAACACCGTTACATCGTATGTGTGGACGGTACAGTATTTCCTCAATCATTATGGAGAAGTAAACAAGAAGAACCTCTTGGCATATAAGGGGTACTTGGTGGAGAACTTTAAGCCACAGACGGTGAACCTTCGGCTGCAAGGTATCAATAAGTATCTGGAATTTACAAAACAAGAGAAACTGAAAGTGAAGTTCGTAAAGGTACAACAGAAGAACTTTTTGGAAAATGTAATAAGCGATGCCGATTACAAATTTCTCAAAGCCCAGCTCAAAGCAGATGGTTATGATGAGTGGTATTTCATCGTATGGTTTATGGCTGCTACAGGGGCACGTGTCAGCGAACTACTCCATATCAAAGCAGAACATATACAAATCGGGCATCTTGACCTATACAGCAAGGGAGGAAAGATACGCCGTTTGTATATCCCGAAGAACTTGCGCACGGAGGCTGCGAAATGGCTCAGAGAAATAGGACTTACTTCCGGCTACATCTTTCTGAATCGGTTTGGACAGCGCATTACTACTCGTGGAATAGCTTCTCAACTCAAACATTTTGCTGAAAAATACGGGATGAACAAAGAGGTGGTTTACCCTCATTCATTCCGTCACCGTTTCGCCAAAAACTTCCTTGACCGCTTTAACGACCTTGCTTTACTTGCCGACCTCATGGGGCATGAAAGCATAGAAACCACTCGTATCTATTTACGCCGCACTGCCAGCGAACAGCAGAAGATTGTGGATAAAGTGGTGAACTGGTAAAGTTACATTAGTCCTTAGAAGCGTTCTTGTTTACGCTTCTAAGGAATTTTGAATACCGTCAAAAATGGAGAATGTCTCTTCAATCTTGGCTACTATGCGCTGTTGCTCGGCAAGTGGAGGTAGGGGCAATATATATTGTTTTGCCTTTTCAATCGTAATGGTATCAACAGTTGTACCCTTTGAGTTATCATACATCTGTTTTAGCATATATTCGCTTCTCATGATGTGGTAAATATATTTCGCATTTATTTGATAGTCATTACACAAACAAAGTACACTTGCATCCTTGTAATAGAACTTATCAGACTCTTTTACAATGTAGCATTTGCCAATAGTACCAACGGCAGAAATCATAATATCTGACGCTTTGGGTACTGGAAATTTCTCCTTTAATGAGTTATAATGTTCCTCTGAAATATATAATTCATTATCTACAAGTCCATAAATAGACAGCTTGGCTATTTCACGTGCTCTATAAAATGGAACACCACTATGCTTCCAATCTGACTTCAAAATTCTTTTAGCTGATACGACATTAAATATTGACCCTAAATTTGTCGTTATCCACCCGCTCGGAACGTCAAACGTATAATGCCCGTTATCACAAGGTGTGAAGTCGGGATTTATGCGCTTCAACAGTTCAATGGCTGGCTCGTCATTCGGATCTTGCGGTACTAGTTTACCGTGAATGGCAAGATCAAGGATTTTGGATTTGGTATAGGCTATAAGATTTTGAATGTCAGTAATATTTTGTTTGAGCGAATCAATCAAAATATCATACTTAGACACCTCTTCAATTATCCTTCTAACTTCATTTAAAGGCGGTATTGGTATTCGCATATTTTGAGATTGTGTCAGTGATATATTAACCTGTCCGGCAGAACCTCGTGTGGCAATAGAATTTATTTCTGACATTTCCTCTAAGTAGACTTTTAGATATGATACCAACACCTTTTTAAATTTGTAAGGGCGTATTAGTACAGCGGCCTGATTAAAATTTGCTTGTGGCAATGTTGTAGGAATAATTGCAAGTTTACCAAGAGGTGGTCCAACAATATTCATAATAAGGTCTCCTACTTCTGTGCGCGAACGCTGGAGCTTTCCATTATGCACTTCTTCTGTAATATATTGTGGATGATAGGCAAAATCTATTTTTTGATTCCTGAGATTGTACATCTTAATGTAAGGAACACCATTCTCTACAAAGCATGTTTTATCTGGTGTACTTCCAGATGCAACATAAGCTATATCTTCCAATCTACACCATACCCACGAATTCGGCAGCTCAAACGGCACATTCTCATAATGGGGCGTATCGGAAGACTTTGCAGACTTCTTACTCCGTTTGATTTTGCCTTCTTTTATCAGTCGTTCTTTTTCAGCCTTGATTCGTTCGAGCAGAACTGATGCTGGTTCATCGTTGGGATCTTGGGGTACAAGTTTTCCATGTATCGCAAGGTCGAGTATCTTTTGACGTAACGCTTTTGTATCCATCATTATATTTCTGTTTGTAATTGTGCAGTTTTGGCTGCACAATTACTATTCATGTTCTTCCAGTTTCTTTAATTCCTCATTTTCTTCAAACTCTTCAATCCATTCCTTCACCTTAGCTTGCAATAAAGCCTTGTTGGGGAGATAGAGTTGATAAGCAGAAGCATAGATGTTAGCATCCTTAGGCAAGGTAAGTTCCACTAGTGCATCGTTCTTCTCCTTACACAGTAGAATACCAATTGTCGGCTTTTCAAAGTCTTGTTTGACATAGCGGTCGTAATAGTTGACATACATCTGCATCTGCCCAAGGTCTTGGTGAGTTAGTTTGTCTATCTTCAAATCTATAAGCACATAGCATTGTAGCAAACGATTGTAAAACACCAAGTCAACAAAGAAATGCTGCTCATCAAATGTGAACCTTTTCTGCCTTGCTTCAAATAGAAATCCTTTGCCAAGTTCTAATAGGAATTGCTGCATCTTGTTGATAATGGCATTCTCTAATTTAGACTCTGAATAAACTGCATCGGGTTTTAGACCAAGAAACTCTAATGTGATGGGATTCTTGATAATGTCTGATGGTTTCCCAATAGATTGTCCTTCCTTAGCCAACCGCATTACTTCATCTTTGTTACGGCTCAAAGCCAATCTCTCATAAAGACAGCTTCCTACTTGACGGCTGAGTTGTCTTTTAGACCATTGTTGTTGAGTACATTCTATTTCATAGAAACTGCGGGCATCCGGATTTTCCACCCTCATCAGTATAAGATAATGAGACCATGAGAGAGCGAATGTCGGCTCAGAGATACATTCCTCTGACTTCGGATAATCGGCTAACCACTGGTTAGCCTTTTGACTCGGCTTTGGACAACCACTGGTTAGCCCTTTAGAAAAAACAATATAAAACTGCCGTATATTCTTAAGAGTTGAATATGACCATCCATCTCCCAACCTATCAGTCAGACGTTTGGAGAGTTCTTTCAGCACCGCCTTTCCATATTCGGCTCTTGTTTCCCCCTTTTGCTCATATTCTACTATATATTGTCCGATATGGAACTTAGTATAAACCTCAGCTATATTGACGGCTGTTGCCACACGTTCCCTTGCCTGCGTAACAAGGTTAACAACCTTCAAGAACAGGTCGTTTATATCTTTATCATTTGTGAAAATCTCTTTTCCCATAACTCAATTTTCTTCAATATTCGCAAGTAGCTTTTCAAGTTCAACCACAGCAGCACTTATCGTTTGGCTTTTATCCTTTATATCAGCCATCAGCTCTGCCAATGAACGGTTGTCCACCTCACCACCTTGCTTTATCCAAGTAATGTCAAGACTTGTTTTGTCTCTGGTAAGAATTTCATCTACAGGGTATTTACGCCAACGACCTTGCGGAGTATTTTCTGCATCGTATGTCTCTACTCGATTATTATAGCAAGAAACAAAATCATCCAAATGATGCCGTTCCAGTTTATTGGTGGCAAGCGTATGCTTTATATCTGTACGGTAGTCGTAAAACCATATTTCCTTGGTCGGTTGTCCTTTGCTGAAAAACAACACGTTGGCTTTTACGCCTTGGGCATAGAAAATACCTGTAGGTAAACGCAAGATAGTATGCAAATTAAAATCCTGCAATAAGCGTTTACGAATAGTCTCACCTGCTCCAGCCTCAAAGAGAACATTATCAGGAAGTACAACTGCTGCACGTCCTCCCGTTTTGAGCATAAGCATCATGTGCTGGAGGAAATTTAACTGGTTATTCTTGGTCTCTACATAAAAATCCGGGCGGTTAATATCCACCGATCCAGCCGGACGAGTTCCAAAAGGAGGATTGGCAAGAATCACATCTACAAGAGTTGACGGTTCTTTTTCCAAAGAATCCTCACAAACAATCGGACTACGGTCTGTACCAATACCATGCAAATAAAGATTCATGGAAGCAAGCGTCACCACTAAAGGCGTATTATCCACACCATGCAAAGCTTTGTCACGCAAGAAATCACGTTTTTCTTTACTTGCTGACTGACCTTTCATATAATCGTAAGCTGTAAGCAAGAATCCACCCGTTCCACAAGCCGGGTCACAAACCGTTTCCCCCATTTGCGGATTGATACAATCTACCATTGCCTGAATAAGTGGACGAGGAGTAAAATACTGTCCTGCCCCGCTTTTCTTGTCTTGTCCGTTCTTTTCAAGAATGCTTTCGTAGATAGCTCCTTTCACATCACCGTCCATAATGAGCCATTGCTCCTCATCAATCATGGTGATGACCTTTTTCAGATAAACAGGCTTGTCTATCTTGTTTTGAGCCTTCGTATAAATCGTACCTATCAGATTATCCTGCTCACTAAGCAATTTAAGGGTCTCTTCATATTGTTTTACCAAATCCAAGCCATCAAGTACTATCAAATCTGCCCACTGATAACCAGTTGGAATAGCCGACTTTTCTCCAAACATTTCTACATTTTCGGCATCCATCTTCAAGAATAAAAGATAGGTCAGTTGGGTAATATAATCAGTAAATCCTATTCCTTGTCCGGCAAGAGTGGTTGCCAGATTCCATACTTTTTTGGTGAGCGATTGCTCTGTTGTATTATTTGTTGCCATTTCTTTATGCTGCTTTTCTTAAAACTACAAATGTGTAAAGTGAATGAAGTGCCTCGTCTGCCTTCTGCATATTGCCAAACGCTCTAATCATTTGGGCTGCATGGGTAGCATCATCTTCACGAATATCTCTGATAGTACAAGCTCCGTTAGAAGCGATGTAATCCACAATACGACTGATAACCTCTCGCTGTTTGTCAGTTATTTCACGCTGGTTTTGCCCTAACCAAAGATTGAAAAACTGTTTAGAGGTAGTAACTACGCTATCCAATCGTTCGATTTGGTGGAAAGCAAAGCGCACAAGTTGTATGATATTGGTCAATGCATCGCTTTCTTCTTTGGTAATGGAACGCCTTACCACTTTAGGGTTAACTATGGCATAAGAGTTCCAGAGTTGTTTGGATGTAAAATGATTGTTTGCCATTTTAAGTCTGTTCTCCAAATCCTTTAGCATCGAATAGGTTATAGGCTCTCCCTCATTGTTGTAAATGATGCGCAGTGCCTCTATTTCGTCATAGTACTTTTTACAAAAATCTTCAAAAGCCTCTGTCGTATTTTTTGCTTCCTCAATGGAAAACCCTTTGGAGATAAGCGTATCTTCACCCGGCATCAATGTATTGACGAATCCGGCTGCAAGTATAAGAAGGTATTTCCGAGCATCTGCATGATTGGCAAGCGGAGCGACTAGCCCCTTACGTTCATTGTTAGGCTCATCAGTGCTTACAAACGGTGGAAGAATGCCTTTCTCCAGTGCATCGTATATTCTGGCAGAAAGTTCCTTCATGTCATCATGAGACAAACGGACAAACTCTTTCCGTTGCGGATCATCCGCCTTGTTGTATATTCGGGCAAGCGTTGCAGCAAGCCGTTTGAGATACTCGTCAGGAATATAGCCATGACTAATACGTTCTAATAGCTCCTTTAGAGTAATCGTCTTTGTTGTAGGAGCATCATCTATAGGTGCCACTGTTTGCGCATGTTCCGTCACGCCTACCGCATCAACCAAATAAAAACAATCCTTGCTGAATGCGTTCGGGGTAACATTGCGAAGTTGCTCATCACCAATAGTACGTACTCCACGCCCTTTCATCTGAATATACAAAGGCAATGACTCCACATCACGCATGAACATCACCACTTCCAGCGGCTTTACATCTGTTCCGGTGGCAACCAACGTACAGGTGACAGCAATACGGAAATCCTTGTCGTTACGGAATTGGCGTATCAGTTCGTTACTGTCGCCTGCCGAATAGGTAATTTTCTGAACAAAGCGGTCATCAGTCCGTCCAAACACCTCTTTAGCTATTTGTACGATATTTGTAGCATGAGCTTCATTGAGAGCAAAAATCAATGTTTTGGGCAAAAAGTCCATATTTGGTTCACGTTGCGGGTCATTAAACAATTCCGTATAAACCACATCCCGATAGGTCGAAAGGACTAACTTTATCTGTGCCGGATTGATAATACTCCGATTAAGTTCTTTATTTGTATAGATTTTGGTTTCCTTACTACTTACAATCTTAACCTCACCTGTATATCTTGTTTCTTCTTTAAATTTCTCACCCTCTAATATAGCCCCACCCGTTTCTGTGACTTGCGTTTTTATTCTATATACCCGACAATCCACATTCACGCCATCAACAATACTCTTTTCCAATGTGTAGTTAACAATGCAGTTATTATTGAAGAATGCCATTGTTTCAGGGATAGGAGTTGCGGTCAGACCAACCAATCTTGCCGTATCGAAATACTCCAGCACCTTGCGCCAGTTCCCATAAATGGAGCGATGGCACTCGTCTATGATAATCATATCAAAGTAGTCGTGCGGTAAGTTGGGATTAGGAGGCAAGGTTACTTCTTCTATAGGTTCATTCTCGTCATCATCATTATCCTCAATAGTTTCTCCTTTCAAGAATGAGAATAGACGTTGTATTGTAGAAATAACGACATTGCTATCAGAAGGAATAGAAGACGAGCGAAGGCGATTGACCGTAAAGATAGTATTGAAAGCCTCCCCGTTCTCTGTCAGACGGAAAGTTCCAAATTCTCCTTCTGCTTGTTTTCCAAGATTATTTCGGTCTACAAGAAACAACACTCTACGCATTGGTGTATAAGAAAGCATCCGGTAGGCAGCAAGACAAGCAGTATATGTTTTACCCACACCGGTGGCAAGAACCATCAACGCCCGATTTTGCCCGGCACGGAAACTCTTTTCAAGTTCTGTCACTGCCTCATATTGGCAATCACGCAGCCCTTTCTTTTTCAATGTAGGGAGTCCGGCAAATGCATCTTCAATTCCCAGTCTCTTTACCAATTCATGTGGTGTAGGGATATTCATGATCTGCCTGAAACAAGAATCTTGTTCACGAAAATCACAGCAATATAGTTCCTTACCATTCGAAGTGAAGATAAAAGGCAATGGCTTTTGATATGCCTGATAGATATTCGGAACACTTCTTGCATATAAGGCTGCTTGCTCGCATACCTCTGAAGCAAAAGCATCCGTTTCTTCACGCTTAGCTTCAAGTACCCCTACTGCTTTTCCATTAATGAAAAGGAAATAATCTGCCTCAAGATTTCCTTTCAATAAACCTTCTCTTATGGCTACAGCCGTACAAGTAGGTTCATAATCCTCCCTGTTGACTACTTTCCAACCAGCATCGGCAAACCACTGGTCTATCTTTATTCTTGCTTTTTCTTCAGGAGTCATGTTCTTGATATTGTAAATTATCGGAAGCTTATGTCAAAAAACAAATTGATATTCAAAGCTATAACTTTACTCTTTCAATAATTGATTCGCTCTAAGGAAATTCACAAACGAATCAATAATTTTAGAATTACGATTAATAATATCAGTTTCAGTAAAATCACTATATGAATTACTTATCTCTGCCAATTCTACAATTTGAGAGCCATTCTTTTCCTGACCATTAGCAGTGGTAAAACCTTTATAATATTTTACTTTATCTACAAAGCGATAGTCGGAAGCTCTGATATTCAATCTTTTCTCAAGAAGAACTTTATTCCCAAGTATTTCTACATTCTGAGGATTTGATAAGCTTTTTTCTTTATCCCGTCTGTTTCGTGCATATATATGTTCTATATCGAATCTAGTTTCCAATGACAATAATGATTGATTATCATGTTGAAAAGCCCACCAAGTAATCATTGATTTTGTAATCGCACGACTATTATTGAATACATAATTTGTTATTTGCGCACGATAACGTTCTTCTGAAAATTTGAAATCTGAGAATGTTACTTCTTCGCCTTTGATTATTTTAACCATTTCCGCATACACAGGGGTACGCAAAGAATTAACACCTGGATTAGTTATAGCATACGCCCATATGAAAGCTGTTATACAGTCCAAGAAACGACAAAAAGCATTTTCTTCTATTTCATCATTTTCATCACGATGGTACATAAAATACACAGAAGTGATATACGTCCACATTCCATTAGGAGCATAACTAAGTACGAACAAACGCTTTAGAACTTTATCTGAGAAACGTTCTGTTTCTTGATTGTTAACATCTTGCCAAAATTTGGCAAGGCTTACAAGATTACTCAATGTCTTTGGCTGATGCAAAAGAGGATAACTGCCATCTCCTTCATAAAACTTGCGCAAAGCTTCTGTTGTTGATGATTTTATCTCTGCAAGTGCTCGTTCATAATACATATATCTTGTAAACAATTCATCTAATGGTGTACCATAAATTGGATGAAACACTTCGCTAGTAATCTTATCTAGATTTTTCCACGTTTCTATAAATTCATCTTTTTTGCCAAATGATGAATAATATTTATAAAGTTGCGCCTTAAAAATATCTGCATCAGAGAGAGGTTTCCCTCTATCATTCAAGGTTGAGAAAATTCTTAACGCCGTATTTTGTGATTCTGCCTCTATTGGTAAAAGGACACAGTTATTCAACACACGAGCCGGGAAATATGCAAAATAAGATGGATAATTACTTAGAAAAGCATCTATCTTTTCAACGAAAAAATTGAAATTCTTTGCGTAACGACTTTTTTTGCCAATTCCTTGTCCATCTTTCAATATTGCAATAAACTCTTCTTTATCTTCATCTGTAGCAACTTGTGAATTGATTTTCAGAGCAGATGTTTCAAACTCCCCAAATTCATTAGCTCTCCAAATACATTTTTCAATATCCTCCTTCATCCGTTTTGAGCGAGAGTCTTTCATACTACCTAGTTTATTATAAAAAGCCCTTAACAAAAGCATAAGTGTCGTTAAACGTTGCTGCCCATCAATTACCTCCATTTGGTTTCTATTCTTAAATGTTACTATGGGACCAAGAAAATACTCTTCATCGTCAACAAATTGGTCACAGTCATCATTTGGGAAAGAGAACGAAAACAAATCGTCCCATAAAGTTTTACACTCCATCTCACCCCACGCATATGGGCGTTGGTAATCAGGTATAAGGAAGTTGTATTTCGATTCTTGAAAAAGGCTTTTCACCTTTTTCTGTTCAATATTTAAGTTTGCCATCTTATTGCTTATTTTTATATTCTAATCAATTAAACTCAATAATAACATCAGAAAGGCTTGTATATTATTACCTATCTTTTTTATCAATTATTAAGTCCTTCAAATCTACCTGCAATATCTCTGCAATCTGTTGTAGAATATCCAAATTAGGCTGAATCCGATTACAAGCATAGACATTTACCATGCTGAAACTCTTATCAAGCTGTTTCGCCAACCACGTCTGAGAGATACCTTTTTCCAAAAGAACCGCCTTTATTCTATTTAGCTTCACTGTTTGGTACGATTTTATAATGCAAATGTAGTGAATTATATTCAATATCTGGATTATTATTGTACTTTTGTAGCTATATGAATCCCCAACTTATGGCGTGAAAATCAAAAAGATGATAAGAATATGCACAACATAGTTCGTAAACATATAGAAGGAGAAATTTCAATGGACGAAGTTAGGCGATTGATTGACGAACTATAAAAAGAAGTAACATTAACTATCGAATTGTACAATTAAAAAAACAATGGAATTAGTCTATTAAAAAAAGATGAATCACAACGGCATATTCTCACTATCTTTTCCCGAAGCCAAGACAATTATTGTTTCTGGTGATATTCATGGAAACTTTAATCAGTTGGTGTTCAAACTCTGTATCCAATATCAGCTTACAGACACTTTGCTAATTGTAGCCGGGGATTGTGGCTTCGGCTTCGAAAAGAAAGAGTACTATGAGCAGATAGTTAGACGAAACGCCAAGCGAATGAACCAAGACAACAATTGGATTGTGTTTGTGCGAGGCAATCATGATAATCCTGCTTATTTCGATGGCGCAATGCTCAACTTCAAACGCTTCGTTGCTGTTCCCGATTATTCCATTCTACAAGTTTGTAATCATACCATCCTTTGTGTAGGTGGAGCTATCTCTATTGACCGTATCTATCGCATAAATGAATGGAATAGAAACAAATACCATGTTCATTCAAATGAGTCGCAAGAAAATGATATTTCTCGCAATTTATATTGGCAGAACGAAGTTCCTGTTTATGATCCAAATAAGATGAATGCCATCCCTGCTAGCTTCCTGATTGATACAGTTGTCACACACATACCGCACCTTCACATTGTGAACTATTCTCCAAAAACAACCTTAGCCAATGGACTATAAATGATCCTTCATTGATTGAGGATATACAATTTGGACGGGAAACGATGGATATGCTTCTGCACCATCTCAAAACCGACAACCATCCGATAAGCCATTGATACTATGGTCATTTTCATCAAAGTTGGCATTTTGCCATTGACGGAATACTATATTAAATGCTCGACATTATGGAGTTCAGTCAAATCTATTGATTTATACCATTTCAGGTATAATATTGGTATAACAAACAGAATTATACCCGATAAGATATAATAGTTCTTGCCTGAATATAATTGTTCCTGTTAGAGCATACAAACATTTTCCATAGTGGACAAACGGAGGCAGTTACATTTTTCCAAACGAATAAATCTGATTTATAACACTTTTTCCAACGGCCAGCTCTACTCCTATACCTTTTCTTTCAGAGATGAGAAAAATAAACATCAACGACCTTTACTCATCCAAGGATACTTGGCAAGATACCATCAAATCAAAAGCTCAGAAGGACGGTATAGGGATTACACTTTATCATCAATACAAACAAAATGCAACTTCACAGAGTTCAATGAAGAGCAGTCCATGTTACAGAACATTTTCCACATTTCTGCTTTACTCCTAGCAACATCCCATTATGAAATTCCATGAAACTTTCATTCAACCTCCTCACATTCTTCTCACTCGTTCCGCTTCGCATCATCACCTGCACCCATACTCTCAAGATACTGCAATTCCCGTTCCGCAAACTCACGATTCTCCTCCTCTCCCAGCATTTGATAGAGCAGTTCCCTAGCTTGCGAATAATATTTCAAGTTTACTAATACTTGTGCTGCCCTGCGCCGAAGAAAATGATAAAGTGGAAACAAGGTATTCTTTTCATCACCATACATCTTTATCTGACTGCCAACCAAACTCACCATAGAATAAATATACTCAAGAGCTCCTGTATCCTTCATTTCGACGAGACAGTTGGTAAAATCACGAATCGCATGAATGGATGAATTTCTTTTAGCATTAGTCAAATAATAATAAGCCTTTTCAAAATGCCCTAATGTGAGATAAACAAAACCGATATGATAACAAATCACATAATATTCTTCCTTGCCACGCTCCGGCAATTCTGTCCAGTGGACTTGATAATACCGAAAAATAGAAAGATAACACCCCAACGCCTGAAGATAACATTGCTGCCTGAAAAATTTCTTCCCCCAATAAATAGTAGTCTGCAAGGTAGGCTCGGTATAAGCCAGCAACGCCTGTTGTTCCTCCGTCAGTTCGTCAAACTGTTTGTTTGCCGCTTTTTCTTTAGCATCGTCCAACATATATTTCAACTCCCAATAATCATCATGATCCGTTGTCAATCTTACCTCAATCATACTACTGAATACTCTGCCTTTCTGGGTTTCATCGAAAAAAGCATCTACCCTGTCCGTCCGCATAGCCGACAACTTATAATAAAGAGACCGTTCATTACTGCCTTCAGCTTTTTCCAACGCAATCACCAACTGCCCTTCGGCAAGTATGATACAGATCAGAGCATCTTTTCCCGCCTGTCCTTTTTCATCCATCACAGCATCTTTCAACCGAAAAGAAAGAATAGACAATAATTCGGTACGCCTCTCTATCCGCCCATTGCAAACCAGTGTCATTTCCTTTATATCTTCCTGTTTCACTGTACCAAAAAGAGAAAGAATATCCTCTATCTGATCCATATCTTGCCGGGAAACATCGACAGGTTCCAACAGCTTACCATGTCCAATCTCCAATTTTCGTCTCAACAAAGCCAAGCGATTTTCGAATTCTTTTTTCACCAACATGTCTTGTATTGAAGCAGATTGTTCTGCCAACTCTTTAAAACTACGGGCTATCATAAAAGATGACTCAAGCAATACCCGCAAATGTTGTTTTAACTGAGTTTCACTGCCCGACAAGAACAGACAGGCAGACAGACAAGCCGTAAAAGGTGTCTCACTTTCTCCATCCTCATGACTTTTACGCAAATAGCAAGTCCAAGCTGTGTATCGGCAGTTAATGTTGTTAATGTCAAAAACTATTTTTTTAGACTGTTCATAGCTACATGCGTAAAAATCTTTATAATATAACTGAATATTCTGACCTGTTTTTTCTCTTAACAAATGAAAATAACCTCCTTGAAAACCGATGATAATGGCATCAGCATCAATTCTCTTCACTAGTTCACAGTGCATGGACTGCACGAACCTGATAAGTTCATCGGTGGTCATCGCCGAATAAATCTTTTCTTGCTGCTTTTTCGGCTTTGTAACAAAATGATAAACTGTTACGAAAACCACCATCATAGATACGAAGACGACAGAAATAATCATATCTTGTTACAGTTAATCTTTGTATGTCTGTAAAAATACAAAATTAATCGGGAAATGTTAGAAGTGATAGGATATTTTAATGAATTCCCCTAAGAAGTTACTTAAAAATCCGGTTCAATCAATTCCTTCCGATGCATCCGGTGCCACCTCCACAAAATCATAAGACATAGAGGAAATTCCATTGGAGATATTCTGAAATACCTAAAAATAGGGATTGTCCATATCCATATTTTCATCGAACTTTGCAACCCCAAAAAACGAACAAATGAAGATACTTTATATAATACTGTTCATACAAATAGGATGGATATTTCCCCTCTCCGCACAAAAACAAGATTCCATTTATATCGGAACGCGTCATACATTGTTTTCTGAAATACTGAATGAAGAAAGAAAATATTGGATTTATGTACCTGAGACCAAAGCTGGTGAAAAAGGAAAGGCTTATCCGGTTCTTTATCTATTGGATGGAGATTCCTTCTTTCATTCCGTGGTTGGTTTTACGCGTTTCTTCTCTTCTTCTAAAACCTCAAACTTGCCTCCTTGCATCGTTGTGGCTGTTTTAAACACAGACCGGACCAGAGATTTCACTCCTACTTGCTCAGCCGCCCGCCGGGATGGTACCATTTGTCCCTATGATAAGCCGGCAGGTGGTGGAGCTGAACAGTTCCATCGCTTTCTGATAGAAGAACTACGTCTGGAAGTGGAAAATAAAGTTCCTGCCAACGGTACAAACTTTCTTGTCGGACATTCATACGCAGGTTTATTTACCCTACAGACACTGTCAAATCATCCCGAGTCTTTTGACTCGTATATAGCAATAGACCCAAGTTTATGGTGGGACCGAGGAGTCTTTCTACAACAAGCAGCAAAGAATGTTTATCAAAAAGACTTCTCCGGCAAACATTTGTATGTTGCTTTCGCCACCCGCCAACGTCCTGCAATCAAACTTATTCAGTTTTCATTGGCCGACAGCTTAAAAAATAAGATCATCCCTGAAATGAAAAACAAGCATTTGCATGTCGTTTATAAAAAATTTCCCGACGAGGTGCATGGCACCATTGCTCTTCCTGCCATTTTCGATGGATTAAAATCTCTATTTCATAACACTATTTCAACCAAAGAGGCAACATGATAATTTCTTGCAGTATTCAATTTCTCATCTGTTACAAATACGCTCCGGTTTACTATTGGTAAAAATAACATAACTGATGCCTATATTGTAGCCACTCGCTCAATTCCGGGATATTACACGGCTATAATTCTCACATCCCCTCCTGTTTAACATCAATTTAAGATTTCAAATTCTATACTTATCATTTTCTAGAATAACAGATTGAGACATTGTATCAACCTTGGCTACAGATTTATGCTATTCTTTCCGGAAATCATGTAATTAGGGTTATAACATCTGTAATTTATCTACACTGTATTTTCAGTCATACACTTATCTTTGCATCAAGATTCTGGAATTCAAAACTTAATAAAATCAAGTGATAATGAAACGTATACCAGTCATCATGATTGCAAGTTTATTTGTTATAGGAATACCTGCCATAACACAGTCCGATCCGGTTCCCAAGAAAAATGGTAATAAGTATGTGCTTTACGAAAAACGTACAGATAACGGGGCGGTCTGTCACCTATTTCAAGCGCAACAAGCGAATGGATGTTTGGAAAAACCGATGGTAAAGGGTACACTGTTTCGCAGTGGTGTATGGCACATGGAAGAAATCAAAGGAAACCCGAAATCGCAAGAGGCATACGAAACGAGTAAACAAGTATAGGAAAAAAGAATATTATGACATTAGATGATTTTTTGAATCATATTGAAGCCGGCGGTGCACTCAATACACCGGAAATCTATCGGCTGATGGATGAAATGAGCGATGAAGCCCGGCGCGTTACCTGTGAGATAAACAACTCGTACCATTCACAAGAAGAATTGCGTGCGTTCATGTCGCGCCTGACCGGTAAACCTGTGGACGAAACATTCAAGATATTTCCTCCGTTCTACACAGACTTCGGCAAGAATATTACCATCGGGCGTCGTGTCTTTATCAATGCCGGTTGCCACTTCCAGGATCATGGCGGTGTGACGTTGGGCGACGGCTGTCTTATCGGGCATAATGTGGTCTTTGCCACGCTCGATCACGGTACGGCTCCCGAAGACCGCGGAGCAATGTATCCGGCGCCTATCCGGTTAGGCAAAAATGTATGGGTAGGTTCCAACTCCACCATCCTGCGGGGTGTGACCGTGGGTGACAACGCCATTATCGCCGCCGGATCTGTGGTGACGAAAGACGTAGCGGCCAACACGGTTGTAGGAGGTGTACCGGCAAGGCATATCCGAGATATCGACAGGAACGAAAAGTGATAGCCTATGGAATCGGAATCACTAACCAACCATATTGCCATCCTTGTCAAGTCCATCCGAACGGTACACCATACTGAACGGGTTGTGCGGATTGGTTCTACCGGGCATTGCACTGACCAACTTTCCGGAGTTCTCGTTGTATTCCCTTCTTCCGGTTGAAACGACGAGTGCCATGCCTACTGCCGGAGTCGGCCGTATCATAATCTGCAATACATCTTTATCGACGGCAGATTTTGCACAAGACTCTTGCTACTGTTCGATATCGGTTTCTCCATCATCATCACCAATGCGGCAAGAAAAAGAGGCTGATTTTCCTGATCTGCTTGAAGCGGGAACGTTGGATGAGATGCATGTAAAATAATGTCTGTAATTGAGGTTATACAATCAGTAATCCATCTACCGGCTTTTCCTGTAATCCGCTGTAATTTTGCACTATGAAAAGAAAACAAGAAACAATAAAAATTTAAATTACATCGGTTATGAAACGTACAACTATTTTAATGGCTGCTTTCCTCTGCCTCTTCAGCCTGACGGAAAGCCCGGCACAAAACACTCACAAAAATATGGAACAGTTAAATCTGACACAGGAATGGGACAAGACGTTCCCGAAGAGCGACAAGGTGAACCATAGCAAAGTGACTTTCGTAAATCGTTACGGCATCACGCTCGCTGCCGACCTGTATGCACCGAAAACGATTTTCGGAGGCAAACTGCCGGCCATTGCTGTCAGCGGTCCGTTTGGAGCTGTAAAAGAACAGTCGTCGGGGCTGTATGCCCAGACATTGGCCGAACGAGGATTCCTGACGATTGCTTTCGATCCTTCGTTTACCGGTGAAAGCGGTGGACAGCCTCGCAGCGTAGCTTCGCCGGACATCAACACCGAAGACTTCTCGGCGGCGGTGGATTACCTCGCGACACGTCCGGATGTGGATGCCGAACGAATCGGCATCATTGGCATTTGTGGTTGGGGTGGTTTTGCTATCAATGCGGCTGCCAACGACACACGTATCAAGGCAACGGTAGCTTCCACAATGTACGACATTAGCCGCTGTACAGCAAACGGTTATTTCGATGCCGCAGACAATGCGGATGCACGCTACAAAATGCGTCAGGAGTTTAACGCCCAGCGCACGGAAGACTACCGTACCGACACTTATCCCCGCACCGTGACGAACCCGGAACCTACCGGTGATGCGCCGCAGTTCATGAAGGATTATTATGATTATTACAAGACCGAACGAGGTTATCATCCTCGTTCCATCAACTCCGGTTTGGGCTGGAACAAAACCTCCAATCTTGCATTTCTCAACGCACCTATCCTTGCGTATGCCGATGAAATCCGCAGTGCCGTGTTGCTCATTCATGGAGAAAAAGCTCACTCCCGCTATTTTAGTGAGGATACTTTCAAGAAGCTGAAAGGCGATAATAAAGAATTGATGATTATTCCCGATGCCGTACATACGGATTTATATGACCGAACAGACATTATTCCATTCGATAAGCTGGAGGAATTTTTCAAAGAATACTTAAAATAGAAGGCTTCAAGAAAAAGAATGGGATAGCGCAGAAAGCGAAAATATATTGCCGATGTGGGTGGCTGACATGGATTTCCGTACAGCCCCCACTATCGTCGATGCTTTACGCCGACGGGTGAAACACGGTATTTTCAGTTATACCCGTGTGCCCGACAGTTACTACGAGGCTGTTACAGGCTGGTTCGCACGTCGTCACGGTTGGACGATTGACCGTGAATGGATAATTTACACATCGGGCGTAGTCCCAGCCATCTCGGCAGTCATCAAGGCTTTGACCGTTCCGGGAGATAAGGTGTTGGTGCAGCCCCCGGTCTATAATTGCTTCTTTTCTTCAATCTGTAACAATGAGTGTGAAATGGTATCATCACCGTTGGTTTTTGCAAGTAATACTTTCACCATCGATTATGAAGATTTAGAGCATAAGACTGGTAATCCGAAAGTGAAGGTGATGCTGCTGTGCAATCCTCACAATCCTGCCGGAAGGGTGTGGAAACGTGAAGAACTGGTACGTATTGGTGAAATTTGTATTCGACACGATGTTACGGTCGTTTCGGATGAGATTCATTGCGAACTGGTTTTTCCAGAGTACCGTTACACACCGTTTGCTTCCATCTCAGAAAATTTCCGTCACCATTCTGTAGTCTGTATATCTCCCAGTAAAGCGTTCAATATTGCCGGATTACAGATTGCGAACATTATTTGTGCTGATGCTAACCGTCGAGCGAAAATCGACCGGGCCATTAACGATAACGAAGTATGTGATGTCAATCCTTTTGGTGTAATTGCGACTCAAGTAGCTTACAACGAAGGGGAAGAGTGGCTGAACCAACTCATCAAATATTTACAGGCCAATTTTCTCTATATGCAGGAGTTCTGTCGGGAACATCTGCCCGAGTTTCCTATCACGGTATTGGAGGGAACCTATCTCGTTTGGATGGACTGTCACAGACTCGGCATACACTCGCAGGAACTCGAACAGCGATTGGTTAACGAAGCCGGATTATGGCTCAATGCAGGAACAATGTATGGGACTGAAGGAAAAGGATTCATGCGCTGGAATATCGCCTGCCCACGTACTACACTGGCAGAAGGATTGAAACGTTTTACTGGTTTCGTAAGAAATCTTTAAGAGATATATACGGCAAATTCATTTTTAATAGAACGCAACTATATAGTTTACCATACCAAGCATTACGTATAACAAAGTAAATAGTTGCGACTTAATTTTTCATCTCATTTTTTCTTTTCTTCCATAACTGCCAACTATTGATGATGTTTTGCCACACCACATAACTACCCGGACCGACAGACGATAAAGGATTAAGATACGTAACCGCCATCCAAATAGCTAGTACTGTATTTTTTTGCCCCAATGCCTGTCCTGCACTTATACGGTCATTATATGCACTACCAATTCTTTTACCAAAATAAAATTGTAAGCAACAAGTTACCAAACCGGCAAAAGCAATCAACATCTCTACCGTTACATCAGCAGTACTGTTAACCAAAGAGCGAGTAGTCTGCCCCATTACAATGGTCAATGCTACCGCCCATAAATAAAAAGCCGAAGTATGATATTTCAGTAAAAACTTGTGGAGCCGGGGAATATAATAACGGAATAATAAAGCGATAAAAAACGGTGCAAGCAACAATGGAAAAACCTTACTTAAAATCTTAAGAAAAGCAATACCAAAAGTAACATCTGTATGTGGTTCAACCAATGGAAATATCAAAGGAACTGCTATTGCAGCCAAAATATTTGAAAGCAATGTATAAGTAGTCAAACTGGAAGCACTTCCACCTAGTTTTCCCGTAATTACTGCCGCTGCCGTAGCAGTAGGACAAATAAGACAAACCATAGCCGCCTCGAATATCTCCTTATAAGATTCATCCATCGGACAAAATATTAACAACAACGCAATAATACCACAAGAAATGGCTTGAATAGCCAACAACCAGCCATGCCATACTCTAGGAACCAACTCTTTTGGTTCAATTTTACAGAATGTAAGCAACAATTGGGCAAAAATCAAGGAAGGAGTTAAAAAAGAAATCAACCCATTCATAAATGGCTTTGTCGGCTCCAGAAAAGTGAAGTTGGCAAAAACAAAATAACCGATAACTCCTGCAAGCATCGCTAGAGGTAACGTCCAATTCTTCATAAACTTAAACAAGTCCATCTTTCAATATTTATTTTAGAATACAAAATAAAAGAATTTAGTCCAAACACTCGTCTATTTTTCGGGTTTTGTGGCAAGTTTCGAATAAAAAACGCAAAACTTAAAGACAAAAGCCGAGTTTTCACTAAAAATCGCTACATTTGCAACTTAATTGATATGAAAACCGATAGACTTAAAATAATATTCCTGTTGTGTAGCCTGTGGCTGGTCTTTCCCTGTTTCTGCCTGGCGGCAAAGGGAAAGGACTTTGTAGTCGTCATTGATCCCGGTCATGGCGGACATGATCCCGGTGCTATCGGCAGACGTGGAAAAGAAAAAAACATCAATCTGAACGTAGCTTTAAAAGTAGGACAACTGATCCAAAATAACTGTAATGACGTAAAGGTAATATATACGCGGAAAACAGATGTCTTTATCCCTTTGGATCGTCGTGCACAAATAGCCAATAATGCCAAGGCCGATTTATTCATCTCTATACATACTAATTCCATAGCCCGTGGCAGAACTGTACGGGGAGCAGAGACTTATACGTTAGGACTCCACCGTACTGAAGAAAATTTAGAAGTTGCTAAAAAAGAGAACTCGGTTATTTTGATAGAGGATAATTATGAACAACGTTATGCCGGATTCAATCCAAATTCTTCTGAAAGCTATATTATTTTTGAATTTGTACAAGACAAAAATATGGAGAAGAGTGTAAAATTAGCCACTCTTATCCAAAAACAATTCAAGAATACAGCCAAACGAATAGACAAAGGAGTACATCAAGCCGGATTCCTAGTTCTACGTGCCACTTCCATGCCTAGTGTTTTGGTTGAATTAGGCTATATCTCAACACCGGATGAAGAACAATATCTTTTATCCGATGCAGGCACTACGGCGTTATCTAACAGCATTTATAAAGCATTCCTCAATTACAAGCGCGAACATGACGCCCCCATCGGCCGCAGCAGAGTACAAGAACAAGAATTACCGGAACCAGAAAACAAACCGAAAGAATCAAGAATAGAAATACAAACTGCGGAACCGGACACTGCAACGGAACCGGACAAAGTTACCAAAAAGCCTGTACCTGCCACACAAAAAAAGATCACAGGCGACCAAGCCCGAACATCTGCCAAGCCTGTATTTAAAATACAAATATTGGTATCAAACAAAATATTGCCCAAAGGAAGTAAACAACTGAAAGGTGTATCACCTGTTAGCTATTACCGCGAAAAAGGACTTTATAAATATACTTACGGAGAAAATACGGATTATAATAAAATACTACGCATGAAACGTAATATTACTCCTAAATTTAAGGACGCTTTCATTATCGCTTTCAAAAACGGAGAGAAAATGAATGTGAACGAAGCCATCAAAGAATTTAAAAAGAATAGATAATATAAAAGGTATAATTGAAATGACGAAAGAGGTAAAAATAGGATTAATAAGCATCGCTGCATTGGCTATGCTGATCTTTGGTATCAACTACCTGAAAGGAATAAATATGTTCCAATCTGCCAATTACTATTATGTAGAATATACAAATATAAACGGATTAGCCGGATCAAGCCCCGTCTTTGCCAATGGTTATAAAGTAGGTACAGTAAGAAATATCAATTACAACTATGCAAAACCGGGACATGTCACAGTAGAAGTGGAAGTGGACAAGGAAATGCGTATCCCCAAAGGAAGTACAGGAGAACTGGTTACAGAAATGCTGGGAACGGTAAAGATGAACTTACTCCTTAACTTTAATTCTACAGAATACTATCAACCGGGAGATACCCTGCCCGGCAAAACGAATGCGGGGCTCATGGGAGCCGCTGAAGAAAAGCTAGTTCCTCAAATAGAGCAGATGTTACCCAAAATGGATTCTATCCTATATTCATTAAATAAAATATTAGCTGATCCTGCATTGAGTGCAACCTTGCACAACGCAGAAAAACTGACAGCCAATCTGGATGTGACAACACGTCAATTAAACATGTTAATGCAAAAGGATCTTCCGCAACTTACTGGAAAATTAAACACAATTGCTGATAACTTCATTGCTATCAGCGACAATTTGAAAGGTATTGATTATGCTTCAACGTTCAATAAAATAGACTCCACTTTATATAATGTACAAATGCTGACAGAAAAACTCAATCGCAAGGACAACAGTATCGGATTGCTATTCAATGATCCTACTTTCTACCAAAATTTGAGTGCGACAACAGCAAACGCTGCAACCTTATTGGAGGATTTGAAAGCGCATCCCAAACGTTATGTACATTTCTCTTTGTTTGGCAAGAAAGATAAGTAACAGATTTGCTAATTTAAAAATATTCTAAATAAGTCTACTCAACCATTTTTCCACTTATTTTCAGTAAATGACTGCAAATAGGGAAGAAATACCATGTAGACTTATTTCATTTAAAATAAATAAAAGCCTATTTTGACTGTTAGTCAGCTAAGAATCAGTCAATTATCAAACAACAAGAATCTTTCAAAAGCCTTTAGATAGAGGTTTTTATAAGTAACTGAAACTAAAGATATTACTCTTTAAAAATAAAAAGCAAGAAAAAAGCGATTTGTTTTTTCAGAAATTCATTTCGAAATTTGCATTGTAGAAGTTTCGCTTTTTATAATAAATGTTTCATATGATTGAAAACGATCACGTCGTTTTATGGGGTCGTTGCCTGAACCTTATCAGAGACAACGTACCAGAAACGACCTTTAAAACGTGGTTTGAGCCTATCGTACCGCTTAAATATGAGGACAAGGCACTCACAATTGGCGTCCCCAGCCCATTCTTCTATGAATTTCTAGAAGAAAAGTTTGTGGACTTGCTGCGCGCTGCCCTATATAAAGAAATTGGGGAGGGAACGCAGCTTATGTATTGTATCTTGACCGATAAGACCAACCATATAACTGTTAACATGGAGGGAAGCAAACGCTCTTCAGCACTACCCACACAAACAGTTATACGAGATGGTAACAAGGCACCTAATCCAATGCAGGCACCGGCTCCGCAGGATTTAGACCCACATTTGAATCCAAATTACAATTTTGAGAATTTCATAAAAGGAAATAGTAATGAGTTCTCACGTACAGTAGGAGAAACTGTAGCTAAAAATCCGGCAAAAACATTCAACCCTTTGTTTTTGTATGGACCATCCGGTGTGGGCAAAACTCACTTGACTAATGCTATTGGTACCCGCATCAAGGAATTATATCCTGAAAAAAGAGTATTGTACGTATCAGCACATCTGTTTCAGGTGCAATACACTGACTCTGTTCGTACCAATCATTTCAATGATTTCATTAGTTTTTATCAAACCATAGACGTTTTGATTATTGATGATATTCAAGAATTCGCCGGAGTAACCAAAACCCAGAACACATTCTTCCACATCTTTAACCATCTGCACCAGAACGGTAAGCAACTTATTCTGACTTCTGACCGTGCGCCGGTAATGCTACAAGGTATGGAAGAACGCCTTCTGACCCGCTTTAAATGGGGCTTAGTGGCCGAATTGGAAAAGCCGGACGTAGAATTGAGAAAGAATATCTTACGTAATAAAATACGTCGTGACGGTTTGAATATACCGGAAACAGTAATTAATTATATTGCTGAAAACGTAAATGAAAGTGTACGTGAATTAGAGGGCATCATTAATTCACTTTTGGCACAATCCATTATTTTCAAGCGTGATGTTGATTTGGATTTGGCTGAAAGAATTGTACGAAAAGCTGTACGCTGTTGTGAGAGCAAGCCTGTCACAGTAGAAGATATCATACAGAAAGTATGCAGCCATTACGAGATAGAAGAATCTGCCATCCATACTAAAACAAGAAAAAGAGAAGTGGTACAAGTACGTCAGGTAGCTATGTATCTGGCCAAAAAACATACAGACTCCTCTTCTTCCAAAATTGGTCAATTAATAGGTAATAAAGATCATGCAACCGTATTGCACGCTTGCAAAATAGTAAAAGACCAAGTAGAGGTTGACAAAGCATTTAAAGCGGATATTGAGGAAATTGAAGCTTCTCTCAAAAGGAAATAGAATAAAACCACAGAGGTGCGCAAAGGGCATTTTCTTTATTTCCCTCTGCGCACCTCTGTTTTAAGATTGATAGTTTCCGGCAATTCACTTCTCAAAACCCTGTTTCTTCAAGGTTTCTTTCAAAGTTACAGACATACATTCATTATCCGACTTCTTGTATCTGACCTCAGCAAATACCTGAGCCAGTGTTTCCTTATGATTTTCTTTAATAAACTGATGATTTTCCGGAAGTGACTCTTTATATCTATAAATACGATCAATATCCTCTTTGGTATAATCATGATACAATTCTTCATGCAAAATACCCTCTATAGGAAGACGATCGACTTGTGGAGGGCATTCATCCGGATATCCTACTGTAATAGTAGCCACCGGCATAACCAATTCCGGCAACTGAAGGATATCAATAATTTGATCAGGATTATAAATCGTTGTTCCCAAAAAACAAATACCTAATCCATTTTCCTCAGCCAATGTACAAAAGTTCTGAGTCACAAGCAATGCATCCGTAGCAGCATTCAAAAAAGAAATGGGATTGTCATAACCCGGTACCGCCTTACGCTCTCTGCACCATTTACTAAAACGGTTAAAATCCGCACAAAAAGTCAGTACAACCGGAGCACCTGTTACCATCGGTTGATTAAAATGGGCAGGTGCCAATCTCTCTTTCATCTGCTTGTCACGAGTCACAATCACACTATATAATTGCATATTACCCATTGTAGAAGCACGGAACGCCTTTTCAAGCAAATCATTTAACAAAGAAGCAGAAATATCTTCCTGCTTATATTTACGGATCGTCCGTCTATTATTTATCGATTCCATATATATTTTTCTTGCAAAGATAAAAAAAGAAAAGAGTAATAATGCATTTTTTGCAAAATATTATATGCTAAGAATCTGGCCTTTTCAACTAGTCAATCACTCATCCCCTCCATCAAAATTTTCAAAACAGAAAACTTCTACAAATAAGCAAGCATATATATCTTTTGATAATCAATAAATTAACAAATATTCTTGGATAACTTTCAATTTGTTGAAAACTTATCTGCTTTTTATTTTGTTAATTAAAAAAACATATATAGCTTTGCCGAAACTTTTATTATAATGAGTTGTAACTTCTACACTAAAACAACTTATTGATATTACAGTAAATCTAAAAATAAAAGTGGAAAGACAAACGTACACCTATGACGAAGCTTTTGAAGCATCTTTACAATACTTCAAAGGTGATGAACTTGCTGCAAGGGTTTGGGTAAACAAATATGCAGTAAAAGATTCTTTCGGGAACATTTTCGAAAAGTCTCCCGAAGATATGCATTGGCGCATTGCAAATGAAGTAGCCCGCATTGAAGCTAAATATAAGAACGGGTTAAACGCACAGCAGCTTTACGAATTATTGGATCACTTTAAATACATTGTTCCGCAAGGTAGCCCTATGACAGGTATCGGGAACGACTTTCAAGTGGCTTCCTTATCAAACTGCTTTGTCATTGGAATTGATGGAGCAGCCGACTCATACGGAGGTATAATCCGCATTGATGAAGAACAAGTACAATTAATGAAACGTCGTGGTGGCGTAGGACATGATTTATCTCATATACGACCAAAAGGTTCTCCGGTTAAAAATTCAGCACTGACTTCCACCGGACTGGTGCCCTTCATGGAACGTTATTCCAATTCAACACGTGAAGTAGCGCAAGACGGACGTCGTGGTGCTTTAATGTTAAGCGTATCCATCAAGCATCCAGATTCAGAAGCATTTATTGATGCCAAAATGACCGAAGGCAAAGTAACCGGTGCTAATGTATCCGTGAAACTAGATGATGCATTTATGCAGGCAGCTGTAAATGGCACTCCTTACAAACAACAATACCCGGTAGATTCCGATCAACCTGTTTTCACGAAAGACATTGATGCATCTGCGTTATGGAAAAAGATTGTCCATAACGCATGGAAGTCTGCTGAACCCGGTGTATTATTTTGGGACACCATCATCCGTGAATCCGTACCAGACTGTTATGCCGATTTAGGATATCGTACTGTTTCTACCAATCCTTGTGGTGAAATACCCCTGTGTCCCTACGATTCTTGTCGCTTATTAGCTATCAACTTATACTCATACGTAGTAAACCCTTATACAAAGGAGGCTTACTTTGATTTCGACTTATTCAAAAAGCATGTGGCATTGGCCCAGCGCATTATGGATGACATCATTGACTTGGAATTGGAAAAAATCGAGAAAATCATAGCTAAAATCGATTCCGATCCCGAAAGTGAGGAAGTAAAAGAAGCAGAGAAACATTTATGGGAAAAAATTTATAAAAAGAGCGGACAAGGAAGACGTACAGGCGTAGGTATCACAGCTGAAGGGGATATGCTTGCCGCTATGGGGTTACGCTACGGAACAGAAGAAGCAACAGAGTTTTCTGAACAAGTACATAAAACAATCGCTCTGGAAGCCTATCGTTCATCTGTTAACATGGCAAAAGAACGTGGAGCATTCGCTATCTATGACAGTGAACGAGAAAAAAACAATCCGTTCATCAACCGCTTAAAAGAAGCTGATCCAGAATTATATGAGGAGATGAAAAAATACGGACGACGTAATATCGCCTGCCTGACCATAGCTCCCACCGGAACTACCAGCCTAATGACCCAAACTACTTCCGGCATAGAGCCGGTGTTTATGCCGGTGTATAAACGTAGAAGAAAAGTCAATCCGAATGATCCTCAGACACACGTAGATTTTGTAGATGAAACAGGAGATGCATTTGAGGAATATATTGTATTCCACCATAAATTTGTGGAATGGATGACAGTAAACGGTTACGATCCCACCAAGCGTTATACACAAGAAGAAATTGACAAATTGGTAGAAAAGTCACCTTATTATAAAGCCACATCAAATGATGTAGACTGGCTGATGAAAGTAAAAATGCAAGGACGCATCCAAAAATGGGTTGACCATTCAATCAGCGTAACTATCAATTTGCCCAATGACGTAGATGAAGCATTGGTAAACCGCTTGTATGTAGAGGCATGGCGTTCAGGATGCAAAGGATGTACCGTTTATCGTGATGGCTCCCGCTCCGGAGTTTTACTTTCTACCAAAAAGGACAAGAAAGACAAAAAAGAAGAACTTCCCCCTTGCAAACCACCTACGGTAGTAGAAGTGCGCCCCAAAGTACTGGAAGCGGAAGTAGTACGTTTCCAAAACAACAAAGAAAAATGGGTTGCATTTGTAGGCTTGTTGGATGGACATCCATACGAAATCTTTACCGGTCTGCAAGATGATGAAGAAGGTATTTCATTGCCCAAATCGGTCACTACCGGACGCATCATCAAAAACATTGATGAAGAAGGCAACAAACGATATGATTTCCAGTTTGAAAACAAACGTGGATACAAAACAACCATTGAAGGTTTGTCCGAAAAGTTCAACAAAGAATATTGGAACTATGCTAAATTGATTTCGGGTGTACTTCGTTGGAGGATGCCTATTGATCGTGTTATCAAACTGGTAGATTCTCTGCAACTTGACAGTGAAAACATTAACACATGGAAAAATGGTGTAGAACGAGCACTGAAAAAATATGTAACAGATGGTACTAGTGCCGAAGGACAAAAATGTCCCAATTGCGGAAATGAAACTCTCGTATATCAAGAAGGATGCTTGATCTGCAAGACTTGTGGCACATCGAGATGTGGATAATGGTTTATTATATAATGTAACAACACAAAGGAAAAGCTCCTTCATGACTTTCGTGAAGGAGCTTTTTTATATAAACAAAATAAATCGGGACATTCATTAAATATTACAAAATCAGCCAACTAATTCATACACAAAGTATTG